>Ga0193724_1000077_pt1 | contig 22161 bp, 14 predicted proteins | sample H2a1metaG_FD_146005 | JGI IMG/M metagenome (GOLD analysis project Ga0193724, IMG submission 146005) | Soil microbial communities from a riparian zone of the East river system, Colorado, United States - H2a1 | ecosystem: Environmental > Terrestrial > Soil > Riparian zone | place: USA: East River... | reverse complement strand
GCCGGTCAGCGCACGCACGGTGCGGGTGACAATCCCCATTGGAATCACCGAAGTCGTGATCGCGGGCAGGATCAGATAGCGGATGTGTTCCCAGTCCCATCCCCATGCGCCGGAGCCGCCGGGGCCGGCGCCGACCGCGGGCAGCCAGTTAAGCTGCACCGAGAAGATGATCACCAGCACCATGCCGAGCCAGTAATGCGGCACCGAGACGCCGGCGATCGCGATCGAGGTCGCCACCTTGTCGATCCAGGTATCGCGGAAATAGCCGGCGATCAGGCCGAAGAATAATCCAAGCGTGAAGCCGATCGATGCCGCCGCGATCGCCAGGGTGACGGTATTGCTGACCGCGCGCATGACTTCCGACAGCACCGGGCGTCCGGTGGCGATGGAATGGCCGAGATCGCCATTGACCGCCTTCCATAGCCACAAGCCGAACTGCACCGGCAGCGGACGATCGAAGCCGTAGGCGACGCGCAACTGCGCCGCCAGTTCCTGCGACGCATCTGCGGGCAGGATCGCCACCAGCGGATCGCCGGGCGTGATGTGCACCAGCAGAAAGCACACCAGCGCCACGCTGATGACGATCGGAATCACATAGACGATGCGCCGGGCGATATAGACGAGCACAGGTTACCTATGGTCAGGCATCACATTCACGAGCGGCTTCGAAAGGCCAAGGCCGCAATTCTCTCGTTCGTCATGCCCGGCCTTAGCAGTCTGCCTTGCGCAGACTGCGTAAACTTGTCTGCGATGCCGGGCATCCACGTCTTTCTTACTGTGGCGAGGCGTGGATGGCCGGGACAAGCCCGGCCATGACGGCTGAAATGAAGCGTCGCCATCGCGGCCAAACGATCGCTACGGCACCATGGCAATCGGCGAGAAGTCCACGAACCAGCTCTTCGGCTGCACGAAGCCTTTGATCTTGGGGCTCATCGCGCGCGGCGCGACGTCGTGGGCGACATACAGAAACGCCGCGTCGTCGACCGAGGCCGCATGCAATTCGGCCAGCGCGGTGTCACGCGCCGCCGGATCGAAGGTCTGGCGCGCCTTGGTGACCAGTTCGTCGAACTTGGGATTGTTGATAAAGCCCCAATTATTCGACACCGGCGGCGCCATCGACGATTGCAGGAAACGCACCATGGCGAAGAACGGATCCATCGCCGCATAGGTCACGTTGGTGGCGTTGGCGCCGTTGGCGGAGGGATCCTTGACGCCGCGCCGCCAGTTGGTGAACAGCGTATTCCATTCGATGACATCGAGCTGGACGTCGAAATAACATTCCGCCAGCGCCTGCTGCAGATACTCGTTCATCGGCAATGGCAGCATCTGGCCGGATCCCGACGCCGAGGTCTGGATCTTGACCGACAATTTCTTAGCTGGGCCGAAGCCGGCCTCCTGCATCAGCTTCTGCGCCGCGGGCTTGTCATACTTGATTTCGAAGGTCGGCTTGCCGCGCCAGGGATGGCCCGGTTCGAAGGTGCCGGTCGCCGGCACCATCAGGCCGGCGAGCAGGCCCTCCTTCAGGCCCTCGCGGTCGACGCAGAGATTGGCCGCCTTGCGAACGCGAATGTCGTTCCACGGCGAGCCTTCGATGCGCGAGAACTGCCAGGGCCAGACATGTGGCTCCTCATTGGTCTGAAGCACGAAGCCGCGCTGCTTGATTTCCTTAACCGCATCCGGCGCGGGCGCTTCGATCCAGTCGACCTGGCCGGAGAGCAATGCAGCGGTCCGGGCGTTCGCCTCGGGCATCGGCAGCAGCAGCATCTTGTCGACTTTGGGGACGCGCGCCTTATCCCAGTAATTCTCGTTCTTCGTCAGCTCGAGCCGCTCGCGCGGCGTGAAGCTCGACAACTTCCACGGCCCGGTGCCGGACGCGGCACGCGCGAACGCGGCCCAGGCGGCTTGCGATTTCGCCTTGGCATCCGCGCCTTCGGCCGCCTCAAACAGTTTCTGCCATTTCGCAGGGCTCGCCATGAACAGGTTGGTGAGGTTGATCGGCAGGAAGCTATCCGGCTCCTTGGTGGTCAATTCCACCGTCATGTCGTCGATCTTGCGGGCCGAAGCCAGCGTCGGCATCCGCGACGCGGTCACGCCGACCTGGCTCGGATCGAACTGCGGCGCATCCTGCTTGAGCACTTTTTCGACGTTCCAGACTACAGCATCGGCATTGAACGGCGAGCCGTCGTGGAAGGTGACGCCGGGACGCAGCTTGAACGTCCACTTCTTCTTGTCAGCATCGTCCACCGCCCACTCGGTCGCGAGCCCGGGAATCATGACGCTCGGCTTGTCGGCGGCGGAGAGGTCCCACATCGTCAGCGCGTCATACATGGTGAGGCCGGTAAAGCGATTGCCCTCAAAACCCTGGTCGGGCTGGCCCAGCGTGCGCGGAATGTCGGCCGCGGTCATGCCGATGCGCAGAACGGTTTCGGCGCCGGCGCTCCGCGGCAGTCCTGCTGCGCATGCCATCGCCAGCATCATGACCGCCGCGCTTGCCCGGCCTTTCGCAGATTTTTCGCTACGCATCGTGGAAATCCCTTTTCGACTTTCAGTGACTATTTCTTATGCAAACGGTATGCAACGGCTGTGCCAATGATGCGGGTACCGCCGAATTGCTATTGATGGCACAACTCCTTGTGATGGCGGGCCAGCAAAAGACACAACTGCCTAATCTGGCATCAACCTTGCACGCTGGTATCGATTATTCCAATCGCTCATCCAATGGAGCTTAGTTCATGCGCACCCGAAATTCGATCCTTCTTGCGGCCTTGGCAGTGGCCATCGGCGCTGTCCCGCCCGCCCTTCCCGCGCAAGCCGAACAGGTGGTGCGATACGGCATTTCGATGGCGGACATTCCGCTGACAACCGGCCAGCCGGATCGTGGCGCCGGCGCCTATCAGTTCACCGCCTATACGATTTACGATCCGCTGGTCGCCTGGGAAATGGATGTGTCGGACCGGCCAGGCAAACTGGTGCCGGGCCTCGCCACCGAATGGAAGGTCGATGACAAGGACAAGACCAAATGGCGATTTACGCTGCGGCAGGGCGTCAAATTCCATGACGGCAGCGACTTCAACGCCGATGCGGTGATCTGGAATCTCGACAAGGTCCTGAACGACAAGACGCCGCAATTCGACAAGCGTCAGAGCGCGCAGGTGAAGACCCGCCTGCCCTCGGTGGCGAGCTACGCCAAGATCGACGATTCAACGATAGAAATCACCACCAAGACCGTCGACTCGTTCTTTCCCTACCAGATGCTCTGGTTCCTGGTCTCGAGCCCCGCGCAATACGAAAAGCTCGGCAAGGACTGGGACAAGTTCGCAAGCCAGCCCTCAGGCACCGGGCCGTTCAAATTGACAAAACTGGTGCCGCGCGAACTCGCCGAACTTTCGAAGAACGAGGATTACTGGAACAAGAAGCGGATTCCGAAGGTCGACAAGCTGATCCTGATTCCGATGCCGGAAGCGCTGACGCGAACCAACGCGCTGTTGGCGGGGCAAGTCGATCTGATCGAAACCCCGGCCCCCGATGCGGTGCCGCAACTAAAATCGGCGGGGATGCGGATCGTCGATAACATCACCCCGCATGTTTGGAATTATCATCTCAGCGTGCTACCCGGCTCGCCCTGGACCGACGTCCGGCTGCGCAAGGCGCTCAATCTCGCGATCGATCGCGAGGCGGTGGTCGGACTGATGAACGGCCTCGCCAAGCCTGCCAAGGGGCAGGTCGATCCATCGAGCCCCTGGTTCGGCAAGCCGACCTTCGAGCTCAAATACGACGTTGCGGCCGCGAAGAAGCTCGTCGAGGAAGCCGGCTATTCCAAACAAAAACCGCTGAAGGCCACCTTCATCATCGCGCAAGGCGGCACCGGGCAAATGCTGTCGCTGCCGATGAACGAATTCCTGCAGCAAAGCTTCAAGGAAATCGGCGTCGATGTCGACTTCAAGGTGGTCGAACTGGAAACGCTTTACACGCATTGGCGTAAAGGCGCCGCGGATGAAATGAATGCCGGCATCACCTCGAACAACATCGCCTATGTGACGTCCGACCCGCTCTACGCCATCGTCCGTTTCTTCCACTCCGGCCAGATCGCGCCGGTCGGCGTCAACTGGGGCGGCTACAAGAATCCGAAAGTCGATGCCTTGATCGACGAAGCCAAGCAGACGTTCGATTCCACCAAGCAGGACGAATTACTGGCGCAGGCGCATTCGCTGATCGTCGACGACGCGGTGCTGGTGTGGGTGGTGCACGACACCAATCCGCACGCGCTGTCGCCCAAGATCAAGAAGTTCGTGCAGGCGCAGCACTGGTTCCAGGATCTGACGACGATCGGGGTGGAGTAAAAAATCAGGCTGTCGTCCCGGCGAAGGCCGGGACCCATACTCCGTGTCCTCGCGATAGGGTACTGAAGCAGATGCCCTCTGCAACGATGCACGCCGGGGGTTATGGGTCCCGGCGTTCGCCGGGACGACGCAGATCTTGCAATCCGCTACTTCGTCAACAGCGCGAAAGCGCCGTTCCAGTCTTCCGGGGGCGGATTTTCCTGATAGCCGCGGATGCGCGCCTCGTACAAATTATAGAGTAACTCGAGGGAACGGGCCTCATCGGTGCGGCGGCCCCGCTCGATCGCCGCCAGCGCGCCTTCCCAGTCGCGGTTGCGATAACACGCCAGCATCTCGATGGTCAGGTTGCGCAATCGCTGGAAGCGGGCGGAATGCGCGGTGTCCGCGCGCCCCGCAATCGCATAGATCACCTCGGGCTCTTTCTTGCCCTTCACCATGATAAAATCGAGTTCGAGAATCGCAAACTTCTCCCTGGCCGCGAGCGCGGTCCTGGAGCCGACGATGATCGGGAAGCCATACTCCTTGGATTGCCCCTCCAGCCGCGATGCGAGGTTGACGCTGTCGCCCAGCACCGAATAATCGAAACGCAGGTCGGACCCCATATTGCCGACCACGCAAGTGCCGGTATTCAGTCCGACGCCGACGTTGAGCGGAATGTAGACGTGACCGCCCTCTTTCGCCTCGAACTCGCGCTGCTTGTTGAGCAGATCGATCCGCTCCAGCATGTCGACCGCGGCTTCGCAGGCGTTGACCTGATGCTCCCTGTCGTCGAGCGGCGCATTCCAGAACGCCATGATCGCGTCGCCCATGTATTTGTCGATATAACCCTTTCGCTCCAGGATCGCGTTGGTCAGCGGCGTCAGGAACCGGTTCATCAGCGCCGTCAGCCCCTGCGGATCGTTCTTGTAGGACTCCGAGATCGCGGTGAAGCCCCGGACGTCGGAGAACATGATGGTCATCTCGCGCTCCTCGCCGCCGAGCACGAGCTTTTCCGGCGATTGCGCGAGCTGCTCGACCAGCGTCGGCGACATATACTGAGCGAACGCCGTACGAATCTGTTTCCGCTGCCGCTGCTCCCTGACGAAGCTGGTGAAAATGAGGGTGAGATAGATCGATGTGGTCGACAGCAAGGGATAGGTGAAATCGATCAGCAGCCGATGCTGCGTGTAAAAATACCACGACGTTCCGATCAGCAGCGTTGCGAACAGCGCGCCAACGGCAACCAGGGTGACCGGTCCGAATAGCGGCGCAAACGCGATGACCAGAATGCCAAACAGGATTGCCGCGCAGAGTTCGACAGCGATGCCGTAATTCGGCTGCGTAAGCACCGCACGCGTCAGCGCGCTCTCGATCACCTGGGCGTGGATTTCGACACCGGGCATCGAAGGATCGACCGGCGTGGTCTTGTTATCGTTAAGCCCCACGGCTGATGTTCCGATCAGCACCAGCTGGCCCTTGATCTTTTCGGGCGCGACCTTCCCCTCGATCACGTCGAGCGCCGAGACTAAAATCTTGGGATCGTGATGCGCAAAATGAACCCAGAGCTGGCCGTTGCGATCGGTCGGAATTTGGAAACCCTTGACGCCGATGCTCTTGATGCCGGCCTGATCGGATTTGATGAAGATCGTGTCGGTGCCGGTCGCGACCCGCAACATTTCGAAGCTCAGCGACGGCATGGTCGCGCCCTGGGCCAGCATCATCACCGGCACGCGGCGGACAATGCCATCGCGTTCGGGCCAGATCGTGAACAGGCCCCGCCCCGCAGCCGCGGCTTCGAGAAGTGGAACATTCCGGAGCAAACCCGGCCACTCCAGCATGAAAGGCTGAGGCTCCTCGCCGAGCATGGCGAGGCCCGTCAACGGCAGCGACTTGTCGAATTCCGACTGGACCTGAGGCAGTCCGGATTCGCCGAGCACCACGCGCGAACGCCGCATGGCGTCGGCGAGGATCTGATCGTTGCTCGGCAGCGCCCGCAGCCTGCTTCGGGTTTCCTCGTCGAGGTCGCGAAACGTGTCGGCCGCGACGTCCGGATTGAGCCGGTCGGGCTCGGAGAACACGATGTCGAACGCGATCACGACGGCGCCGAGCTTGGTCAGAGCAATGATCAGATCGGCGATCCGGGTCCGCGGCCAGGGAAATTGCCCGAGTTTCGCCAGGCTCGCTTCGTCGATATCGACAATGGTGACCGGCCTTGCCGTCTTCACGCGCGGGTCGATGCGCTGGAAGGTATCGAAGGTTCTGACGCGAATCTCCTCGACGGGAGCGGGATCGGCGATGCGCAGCGCCGCCAGCCCGATCAGGAGCGCAAGGCACATCAGCCGGGCATACCCGAACCGCCGCTTGAACCACCGTCGTAATATCCTCAGTCGCTTCATGCTGCTTTAGGGACCACCGCGGCGATTGATCATGTCCGAGACAGGGTGTTTGACACACCACTTATCATCAGAAAAGCGCCTTGTTCCGGTCTCCGCCGTTTGGGCACGGCCAAGTGTTGTGGTTTTTCCGCCAAAACAAGGCGTGGGCTCGATATTTCGGAGTTGCCTGCAGCTATTTTGCGACTGCAAAATAGATCCTTCACCGGATCCGCCGATGAGCAATGCATTTGAACTGCCAAGTACCAATGTCAGGCACGCCAAGCGCCGGACGCCAAGCCGATTCGGCTAGATCACATGGAAATCGGTTTGTTGATGCGCCAGCAGTTGCGCGAGGTTCACGCCTGTCAGCGTGAGCGTATCGTGACCATTCGTGATGACCATGTCGGGACCTGAAGTGGCCTGCTGCGCGGCGGCCACAAACGCCGATACGTTCAAGAAAAATGAGTGATCCATAGTTATCGTGTCGTTGACGTCAAAGTCGCCGATTGTCGCGCTGCCGAAATTGGCATTGAACACGAACGCGTCGTGGCCGCCGGCGCCGAAGATCGTCACATTGCTGCCGACGTGGTTGAACGTGTCGTTTCCTGACGTCCCGTTGACGACCTGGAGCTGCGACATGTTCGCTGAAGGAGCGGCGCCGCCGATGGTGATGGTGAGCGCTTGATCTGCCACGCCGCCGTGGCCGTCGTTGACCTGTGCCGTAAAGCTGATGGTCAGGGTGTCGCCGGACTTCAGGAAATCGAGATCGGGATTGTCTGGATGATAGGTCCAGTGCAGAACGTTAGTCCCGCCGTTGGTTTGCACGCTGTCGAACGTTACGGCGCACGCGGCTTTCAGGGCGGAAAAGTCCACATTGGCGGGCAACATTGTCAACCCGTTGTACTTGATAACGGCGTCTCCCATCACCGATGCGGTCAGCTTATCCCCGATGTCGGCGTCACTGACGCTAAGTGTTCCCGTGATCGGGGCGGCAAGCTCGACATGAGGCGCCGGAACAGTCCCTGCGGAAATATTATCGACCTCGAAAGCGTTTGAACTGCTGGTCAATACAACCTTGTCGAAGGATGCCAGGCCTGCAAACTCCACGTACCCGTTTGACGAAAAGGAACCCTGGTTTCCATTCGGGAATAGCGGTGTAACGTCGGCACCGGTGTAAGAGGCAACCAGCGTCCCTTCGTGATAAAACGAGATCGTATTGAAGGAATCGACCGAGCCCCAATACAGCCCAAAGGCGTTTTGGTCGTGAGCAAAAGTGATGGTTTCTGTCCCACCGGCGCCGACGCTCAGATAATTCGTGGTATCCGCGTGGCCCGGCGGAGGCCCAACGAACGGAGCCGCCGAGGCGGAGACGTACGAGCCATTGACGACGCCGGCATGTCCCGATGCCGAGAAGTCGGCATCCAGCGTTGCGCTGTGGAAGTCGCCGAATCCCTGACCATTGTCGGAAGGCGAACCATGCGGCCGGCCCTCGCTATCAAACTTCTCCGTCTGCAGGCCGAGCGCATTTTCATTGATCCCGGCACCCAGCACAATCGGCGTCACCGGGCTTAACGTGACAACCGTCTGCTTGAGCGGATCGGTCTCGCTCAGGATTTTCGGTGCATCGTTGGCGCCGGTGACGGTGATCGTGACGGTCGCCGTGTCGGTGCCGCCTTCGTGGTCATCAAGCGTGACCGTGGAAATGATCGTCGCGGTCTGCCCGGTGGAGAGAAAGTCCAGCGCGCTATCGGTGATCGAGTAGCTCCAGCCGATCGCACCGTTGTTGGTGTTGCACGTCTGTATCAGCGACAACCCCTGCTCGAGGGTGTCGATCTGGCACTGCGTCAACGAGAGATCGGCGGCCGTCCAGGTTACGCTCTGGTAGGTAATCGTCGCCTCCGGCCGGTCGGTCAGGTCGATGTCGGCAAAGTGGATGCTGCCGCTGATCGGCGACAAGGGATCGTGCACGGACGATCCGGTCGTGTTCCAAAGCTCCGTTACAACGCCGGTTTGCGCCGTCTCGGCGTCCACGAAGGCCGGCGCATCGTCAACGGCATTCAGCGTGATCAGCGTGCCACCGTGTTTGTCGCTGCCACCCGCGAAATGCGCGTGGAGGTAGTCGCCGACCAAAGTGATGCTGATCGAATTCATGCCGTCGGTGATGGTCAGAACGCCACCCGTGGCGTTGCCGACATAAGTTGCGGTGGTGTTCGCACCGTAGCTGATGGTCCGCAGATCCAGTTCGTCGGTCGCCTCGAGGCTGACGATCCTGCCGCCAAAGCTGGGCCCTTCGATCTGCAATTCGCCGCCAGCCGCTGCGAAGACGATATCCTGCGTGTCCGACCCATCGAGCTCGAACAGCGCGCCGCCATCGATCTTGACCGATCCGCTGCCATCCACGGAACCGGTGATCTTCAGCGCGCCATCGTGGACTTCGATGGTCCCGTCATTCGTGACATGGGTCGTCAGGGCGACGCTGCCGCCGGTCTTGATCAGTCCTTCGGTTCCGACCGTCACGGCGCCGCCTGTCAGCGCCACGCCGCTCAGGCTCAGCGTCTCGTGGGCGTCGACATGGACCGTGCCGTTGTCGGCGGTCCCCGTCACTGTCGTGTTATCGAGCGTCAGCGTCTCATCGGCATCCACCGCGATGTGACCGCCACTCACCGCCGCGCCGTCGATCGCGCTGTCGCCGGTGACGTGGATCGTACCGTTGTCGGTGACGATGCCGCCCGTGATCCTGGTGCCGTCAAGATTGAGCACCGAGCTCGCATTGACCTGAATAACGCCGGAACTGCCGACGCTGACATCCTTCAGCGTCGCGCCCAGAGTGGACTCAACTTCAAAGAGGCCGAGGGATCCGATAGATAGGATCCCGTCGGTGATCGTCGTACCATCCTCGACAACCAATTTGCCGTCGAAAGAAAATGTGTCGACCTGAATGGTGCCATGCTCGCTATTATTGACGTGCACGCCATCGAGCGTCGCGCCCGAGGCGGTTTCAATTTTAACGGTACCGGAATTGGTGAGTATTCCTCCCGCGATGATCGTGCCGAGTTCAAGCGTCAGCACTCCGGAGACGGCGATCAAGCCGTTGGTGTTGGTGACGGTCTCGTGATCCAGCACATTGTCGGTGTCGCCGACATTGATCCGACCGGAATTGCCCAGCGCGCCGTTCTTCAGCACCGCCGCGCCGGCGAGATCGATGATGCCGTTGTTGGTGACGGTGCCGCCGGCGATGGTGGCGTGGTCGAGCTTGAGCGTCGCGCCTGAATCGACGGTGACCAGACCGCAATTGGCGACATCGACCTGAACATTGAGGGTGCCGCCGGTGACTTCGATCTGGCCCGTGATCGTGTTCGAGATGGTGCTGAAGTTTTTGAAATCGCCGCCGTTGGCGAGCGTAATGATGCCGTAGTTGTGCAGGACGCTCTGGTCCAGCACTTCCATCTTGCCGCCAACGATGATGGTTGCGGCTTCCAAATTGTCGACAATCGAGTCGGCGTTAAGACTAAGCACGCCGCTGATGGTCAGCGTGCTGTGATTGATCAACTGCGGATGCGGGTGCGAGACAGAAGTCCCGAAGTCATTCACGGTCACCGATTTGGCGACCGCCGGAGCATCGATCGTGACCGGAAAAGACGGCGTCAGTCCGTGCAACTGATCGGTGATGATGATGACATCATCGGTTGCCGTCGGAGCGGTCCCGGTTTCCCAGTTCGACGCATCGCTCCACAACCCTCCTGGAGGCGAACCTTCCGTCGCCGTGGCAATCCAGACGACGGCGGGAGCATCGGTGCCGGTAATCGTCACCGTGATGCTCTGCGTGGAGCTTGTGTTCTGCGAATCCGTCACCGTCACCGTATAGGTGAGGGTAAGCGTCTCGCCTGCGGGTATGAAATCCGCCAGATAGGCCGGGAAGTCGGCAAGGCTCCAGTGGATGGCGCCGTTACCTGTGCCGGTACTGTCGGTCGCAAGCGACGCCGCGAGCGCCGTCTGAAATGTTGCGAGAGGGCCCGGTGGTATTGCACCGGATCCAGACAGCACGGCGCCCGTCAGCTGCGCGGAAACCGTGTGGGTGTCGGTCAGATCGACATCGGTAAATGACAGCGTTCCCGACGTTGGCCCGACGGGAGTGAGATCGCCGCCGGGTGTGCTGGTGCCGCCTGAAAATGCGACGGTTTGCGGCCCGGTGGTGAAGTCCGGAACGTCGTTGGTGCCTCTGGTGATCGTTATTGTAAACGACTTGAAGGCGGTCTCGTTGTTCAGCGCGAAATTGTTGTCGACCTGCGCGATATAGGTCAGCGTCAACGTTTCGCCGGCGGCGATGAAGTCGAAGGCGCTGTCGACCATGCTGTAGGTCCAGGTCACCGAGCCGATGTTCTTGTTGCCGGGGTCGGGGACCAGGAGAAGATTGGCTTGCACCGCCGCAATGTCGGCAAGCTGCTGCGCGTTCAGCATCTTGGTGACGTCGTTGTGCTGGGCGTCCTGGTAGGTAAACGAATCGAACTTCGTCTGCACCGTCGGCGTATCGCCGGCGTTGAGGTCGGCAAACCTGATTATGCTGCTCACCGTATCGATCGCCGAACTGTGCGTAACGCCGATGGTTTCGATCAGCGCGCCGCCGACGGCAACGACGAGCGGCGCCCCCGGAATGTGCGGATTGGCGTCGGCCGGCCCGGTCGGGCCTGAGATCGCCGTAATGGTGGGGGTCGGTACGTTCACAAAAACCGGGATGGCGGTCGCCCCATCCGCCAGCTTGAATTGCTGGAATGTCTGAGGAACGATCGAATCCGTGAATTGATGATTCTGCGTCTTGGTGTTGGTGTTGTCGGTGAATTTCAGCGCGAACACATCGGTGATGAGCTTTTGCACATCGGGCGACAGCGGAGCCGAATAGGAAGTCAGGATTCCCTGACTGAGGGACTTTACCACGCCGGCCTGATCGACCGTCGCGATCGGAGCAAGGGTAAGCTTGTCGAACAGAACGTACCTGCCCGTGGTACCGTCCGGTTCGACCAGAACCTGGAATTTCGCAGCCGGCGCGCCGCCCTGGCCCGGGACGTCGAAGTCGATCTCGACCAGCACCGCGGTGCCGCGGATGCCCATGGTCGCGACCGGCGTGTCGACTTTCATGTCGCCGTGTTTTGCGGTCTCGCCGGCGACAAAAGAGATGGTCCCCGCCACCAGGCTGAGCAGCGATGAATTGTTCGACCCGTTCGGGTCGTAAACCATCTCGTTGAGCACCATTCGCGCATTCGACGAGAGGCCGAACACGGTGCCGTCGATGAAGGTGATGCCGACGGTCGAACTGGATCCGGACTGGACCACGTCGCCTTTTTCGACGTTGTCGCCATTGTTCAGGATGATCGAGACACCGTTGCGTATCGCGCTCGCGCTGCCGATGAGCTTGGTGAGGTGGCCGATCACCTTGCCGGCGCTCGCGCCGCCGCCAGCCTGTGCGAATTGCTGGTGGCCGGTAAGCGCGTCGATGATGTCGCCGGTCAGATGGGCACCATCGGGCGACGACAGCGCGGCGCGCTTCTCGCCCTTGAAGTAATCCTGCAGCACCAGTTCGCGGTCGTCCCTGGACAGGATCAGGTCGACGCCGGATCGCTTGAAATCTCCGTTGAACAGCAGCTGCGCGTCGGGGACGATGATGGCGCCGACCGGCGCCCCATGCGCTGACACAGAATCGACGTGGATGTGCGGATGGTGTGGCGCACCAGGGCCGTGAAAAGGCAGTTTGGCGTCGAATTTGCCGGAGTAATTCAAAGGGTAGACCCCGAAAAAGGGTTAATATTTACATAATATTCAGCAGTCTAAGCGTCCTTATCATTGGAAAGTGCATTGCGAAACCATCTCTTGCTTGTGCAAGTCTTGGGCAGGTTGGTCCGGCAGATCAGCCGAGCGGCGCTTGAGCCGCAGAAGTAAATAAAGTAAAGTATAATGTTTGGGGAACACAAGTATAAAAATTTTTATTTGTCAGCAGAACTCAAGAATTACCAGGTAGTTTGATGTATATCATTGGGTATAAATACGTAGAACATCTTCGTCCTGCATCGACTTGCAGGATACTGCATCAATTTCTCGCCTAATACTGTGATTTGAATAACAAAACCGACGATTCTGGCAAATTAGCCATACCCCGCAGAAATCGCCTTAAATACAACCTTTCCATGTCTCTTTTTCGATATTGGCGAGGCGATTGCGTCGCTCTGACGGCACGATATGTAAGATTTTCAGCAAAATGGCGAGCCGAATTTCAGCCTGTTTCGTGCTTTCCCGCCCGGACCGGCCGCCTTTAAGCGGAATAAAATTCCCACCGCCCATCATCCCCAGCGAAACGATCCGGTCGCGAGCTGGCTGATGAGCCCGCCGACGCCCGGACGCGGGGGCGTCAGATGGGAATCTTCGGTCACTCGCACGCGCTGCGTGCAATCGTACTTGCCTGGGGCATGGCCTGTCTCGGACCCGCGGGAGATCTCGCGGCCGGCACGCTTGTTCCGTCCGAATCGCCGGCAGCGACCGGCGGATCCGCCGAACCGTTCGGGCTTTTCGCTTCAACTCTGTCCTTTGGGTCCTTGCGGGAAAAATGGCTCGGCGTCGAGCGCAAGCTCGACGACGAAAGAGTGCAACTGGCGCTTTGCGATGGCGATCGCGATCGTTGCGTGTCTCCGGCTGCCCTGCAATTTCTCGCCATCGTGGATAATGCGAAGGCCCGCGAGGGACGTGCCCGCCTCGGCGAGATCAATCGCGCGATCAATCTTGCGATCAGGCCGATGAGCGATCTGGCTCAGCACGGCGCCATCGATGTCTGGAGTTCGCCGCTCGTCACCTTCGCCAGTGGTGCCGGCGACTGCGAAGATTATGCGATCGCAAAGTTCGTCGCCTTGCGCCACGCCGGCATCTCACCGGACGATCTGCGCATCGTTATCATGCGCGACACCATCGGAGGCGAGGATCACGCCGTTGCCGCGGCAAGGCTGGATGGGCATTGGCTGATGCTGGACAATCGCCGCATGGCGATGATCGAGGACGCAAACGTCAGCAACCACCGGCCGACCTTTGTCATCGATCAATACGGCGTCATGCAGTATGTCGATGCGCCGCTGCTTGCAGTCGCGCCCGGCCGGGATCTTTCGCCGTCAGCTGCGCTGGATCTCGCCGCCCTGCCCGGCTTGATCTCGCCCTCCAATTAAGAATCCGGAACGAGACCAGGCTGCGGCGCGCCGTTGCCTGGCAGCTTCAAACCCCGTCGAGAATAATGACCGTCGGCGTGCCCGGCAGCGCGCCTCGCGAAATCGTCAGGCTTCGCTCGGTCCGCACATCGATCGCGAACTGCTGGCCGATCCGGCGCATGAATTCGTCGAGCGGTGTCATGAACCGATGCATCGGCAGCACGACGGAGGCGCGCAAGCGCTGCGTGATTTCCGAAATGCCGTCGAGCGACATCGTGTAACTGCCGTCGATCGGCACCATGACGATATCGAGCCGGCCGATCGCCGCGAAATGGCTTTCGTCGAGCTGGTGATGCAGATGGCCGAGATGACCGATGCAGAGGCCGGCGACCTCGAAGATGAAGATCGAGTTGCCATCCCTGATCATCTCCGCGTTCGAATCGTCGCCGAAATAGCGCCTGATATCGGTCGTCACATTGCGGATGAACACATCGCCGACACGTTGTGCGATTTTGGCGGGCTGTCCGTCATCGCCCCAGCCGTGAAACACATGGGGAATGTGGGAATCGGGAAACAGCGTGTAGTGCGTGCTGTGAGCCCTGTTCATGGTGACGACGTCGGGCAAGCGGCCCGTCCTGTAGGCACCGCTAAAGTCGGTCGCGATCCGCACCCCGCCCGGCGTATCGATATAATAGGTCGAATGGCCGGCATAGGTGATCACGACCTCGTCGGTCTTCGCGGCCAGCCGGCGAAGGCCGACCGGCGTGGCGCGCGGCGGCGCGTTTGCCATCGCCAGACATTCGCTCCGCGACGGCTCCTGGGCGGCGGCCGAAGCGATCAGCGAGCCCAGCATGGCAAAGACGACAGCGATGGATCGCAACATGGCAAAAGCCCGTCTCTGTTGACCCCCGGACACTGTATCGCCGAATTCGGCGTCCGTCATGGCGCCCATCATGCTTTTCCGCCGCGAGGTGCCGAGGCAGGAATAGCGTGGTATCGATCTTGAATTGTCATCTTTCGAAAGTGAGATTGCTTCCCCCATCCTCCAAAACGCAGTTTATGTATGGAGTTCACCTTGACGCGTGCATCCTCTTCTCATCGGCTGGAGCCGCTCCGGCACGTCGATGCCGGCGTTCTCAACATCGCTTACTACGAGGCGGGGCCCGCGGACGGACCGGTCGTGATGCTGCTGCACGGCTTTCCGTTCGACATCCATGCCTATGTCGACGTCGCCCCTCAGCTGGCCGCGAAGGGCTGCCGCACCATCGTGCCCTATTTGCGCGGCTACGGCCCCACGCGTTTCCGCGACCCGGCGACGCCGCGCTCGGGAGAGCAGGCCGCGATCGGGGCAGACCTGATCGCGCTGATGGACGCGCTTGGTGTGAAGCGCGCCGTTTTCGCGGGCTACGATTGGGGCGGACGAGCGGCCTGCGTGGCCGCGGCGCTGTGGCCGGATCGCTGCAGGGGTCTGGTGTCGGTCAACGGCTATCTGATTCAGGATATCGCCAAAGCGATGGCGCCGGCCAAACCGGAGCGCGAGGTCGCGCTGTGGTATCAATATTATTTTCAGCTTGAGCGTGGACGGGCTGGCCTTGCCGCCAACCGGCGCGGGATCGCCAGGATCTTATGGCAGCAATGGTCGCCGAACTGGCACTTCGACGATGCGACCTTCGAACGGACGGCTGAAGCCCACGACAATCCGGACTATGTCGATGTCGTGATCCATAGCTATCGCCATCGCTACGGTCTGGCTGACGGCGATCCGCAATATGCCGAACTGCAACGGCGGCTGGCCGCCCTGCCCGTCATTGCGGTGCCCACCATTACATTGGACGGAGATGGCGACGGGGTTGTCCCCGCGACCGATGGCACCAGGTCCGCGGCAAAGTTCACCGACCGCCGCAGCCATCGCGTGATACCGCGCGCGGGTCATAATCTGCCGCAGGAAGAACCTGACGCGTTCGCGGACGCGGTGAGGGAGTTGATCAAGGCGTAGGGCGTAATACAACAGGTCGCGCGAATGCCGCGCCCCGCTGGTATACCTCAGCATATTCCGCCAGTTCCTGTGTGCCAGATGGCTTAGTACGCTGCGCCATTGGAAACGACGGGGCTGACAGCGTCGCAGATACGTGGAGACATCTATGTCAGCAGAAACGCACCTTGTGCTTCCATCAGCTTCACGGCCTTTTTGTCGAAAGAGACAAAAGTATCCGCGCCGAGCCAGCTTCCCTCGTAAGCGATGACTCCGTCGGCAAAATCACCGCCTGCGTCCAGCAGAGCCAATCCGGCTTCCGCCGCAGGCCGGTTCACTGCGACGTTCGCACCATTGATCAGGCGCCGGATCGCTTCGGCGACTTCGCCGGACGGAATCTTGTAGCCCTGCGATAGCACCCAAACCAGTTCGCAGAGGGCCGGTATCGCCAGTGCGACCACGTCCGCTTTCTTCAACGCCATCTGGGCGGCTCTGCTTTGGTGCGCGTGATCTTCGGTAACGGCCCGAACCAGTACATTGGTGTCTGCCGTAATCTTCATCGTTTGCCGGCCCAGCCCCGAGCGGCGATCTTGTTCATTTCCTCAATCGACAAGGACGGACCATCCTTTCTCTTCAGAAAACCGAAAGCATCCGAAATCTTGCCCGTAGGCCGCGCGGCCTTCACCTCAATCCGTCCGTCGGGTAGCTTGTTCACGGTGATTTTCTCTCCGGGGTGAACGCCCAGATGCTTCAGGAGATCCTTGCGCAGGGTAACTTGTCCTTTGGCGGTCACGGTAAGCGTGCTCATGGTTCGGGCCTCCTTGCCACCAAGATGTAAGGTAAAACTACCTTACAATCAAGCGGACTGAAACTCCATGGCGGCCGAAAAAAAACGATCCGCCGCTCACTCTCGCCGCGGGCTGATCTTCCACGCTGCTACGAGGATGCAGGCGGTCATCAATCCGGTAGCGAGCGCCGCGATCGGGATCGACAGCGCCAAGGCGGCGGTCGCGGCCCAGCCGATCGAGGAAAAGGCTTCCGCGAATGTCGCCAGCCGGGACGATGTCTGGCGGCGGCGAAACTGGCTGCGCCGCGCCTGTACCCGAAACCATAACTGTATCGCGGTGGCGGAAGCCGCCGCGATGATGACACCTGAAGCGGTGACCGCCGCCTGGAACGGCGAGGCGAAGATCAGCGCGACAATCAGCGGCGCGAAGATCGCGCCGATCGCGATCAACACCACTTCGATCTTGGCGCGGGTCACGCGCGAGGGCGGTAGCGGCGCGGTCGCCACGAGGTCGGCGGCGTCTTCGCCCGATATGGTCAGCCACGCCAGACCGCCCGCAAGCTGACCCGCCGCCATCACCATCACCGGCGTGATCAGCACGATGGCGTCGGAACTCTCGGCGAAACTTCGCCACAGCATCAAGGCCGGCGGCACCAGATAAAGCAGCTGCATCAGCGTCTGCGACACCAGCCACGGGTCGCGCCGCAGCAGCACGAATTCCTTCCACCGCAGCGCCTGTTGCCGCGAGCCTGAGCGAAACGCCTTGATGCGGGCGCCTTGCAGCGCCGGCGCCGCGTTCGCCGAAACCCTGACGACGGTGTCGGCAAACCGCGGCGAGAAGATCGCCATCACCGCGCCGAGCAGGATGAGACCGCCGGCCAGCAGAAGCAGCAGCGCTTCGCCATCGCCGAGCGCGGCGCGCGCCGGCCACCAGAGGAGGCTCTCGAGGTCAGGCGCGAACGCCGCCGCGGCATCCGATGTCAGCACCGCGAACCGCGACAGCGTGCCATAGGAAAGGATCGCGGCGATCTGCAGCGCGATCACGAAACCGGCGCCGACGATCGCGGCGAGAATTTGCGCGACCAGCCGGGTTCGGCTCGGGCCGATCAGATGAAACAGCACGATGGTAACCGCGATCGCGACCGCCGCAGCCGACAAGCCGATGGCGATCACCACCCCGTAAGCCGCGAACCATCTGACGCCGCCGCCGATCACCAGAACATCGACGAACGGCGTCGACAACAATAGCGCCATCGCCATGACCGACAGCGCGATCGCCGCGATGCGAACCGAGAACACATTCGGAAGCCTGACCGGCGATGACATGATCAGATCGAGATCGGCCCGCGCGTAAAACACCCGCGTCACGGATTCGATGGCCTGCGACAGCATCAAGGCCCATGCCAGGAATATGGTCGCCGACATGACAATGAGGGTGGATTTTTCCAGCGGCGCCTGAAGATCGGCAAACCTGCCGATCACGGCATAGGCCGGCAGGTGCATGATCGCGGCAAAGACAATCAGGCCGATGATCGCCGCGCGTTTTCGCCCCTTCCGGCCGGCCGTCATCATCGCGAACCATTCGCGCCATGCCAGCCGGATTTCGTGCCGGGCAAACCAGCTCAAGGCCGCGGCGGAACTCATGCGGCAACAGCCTCGGTATCGACCAGCGCGATGAACATGTCCTCGAGGCTGGTGTCGTTGTGCCCGCTCTGCTGGCGCAGCTCGGCCAAGGTGCCTTCGGCGACCAGCCGTCCCGATGCAACGACGCCGATGCGGTCGGCCATGCGTTCGGCCACTTCCAGAATATGCGTGGTCATGATCACGGTGCAGCCTGAGCGCACGCGATCCCCGAGCAATCCCTTGACGTGACGCGCGGACACGGCGTCGAGGCCGGTGAGCGGCTCGTCGAGGATGATCAGCCTGGGATCGTGCACCAATGCGCCCGCGAGCGCCACCTTCTGGCGCATGCCCTTGGAAAATCCCTCGCAGCGCTCGTACAGATGCGGCTCAAGTCCGAGCGAGACCAGCAGTTCGCGCGCGGACGGTTCCGAAAGCCTGGGATCGATGCCCCAGAGGCCGGCAACGAATTCGAGATATTCCAGCGGCGTCAGCTTGTCGTAGATCATCGGCTCGTCCGATACCCAGGCCGTGATTTGCTTGGCGGCGACCGGATTGGTGAGCGCGTCGATGCCGAGCACCGATACCGTGCCGGCATCGGGCCGCAGCAGGCCCGCCACCATGCGCAAGGTCGTGGTCTTGCCAGCGCCATTGGGGCCCAGCAGCGCATAGAATTCGCCGGTGCGGACGGTGAGATCGAGCGCGTCGACCGCGAGGCGGTCAAAACGCTTTGTTAACCCTCGCACTTGCAGCGCGGATTCGTCGGGCTTCATGGGTCGAACATCCAAGGTTTTGGTTTCGAGGCGACCATGGACCCAAGATATTTCGGCACGGTGAATCGAGGGCGGCAAATCCCGCCAATGCTCGCGAATAGATCAAAGCTGCGGCATTTATCCGCAACCCGGGCGTGGTGCGGCAACGAGCACTTTGTTGACACGGATCGGCGCTTTGGGCTGTATAGCCGCCCATTGGTCATGGGGCCTTTCGGCGCAAACGACGCCGGGCAGCGCGTGGACACAAGATGCGGCAAAGGCGATCGCTAGAATCGCGCGCGCATCCGGGGGAGGGGTAATCGGCAATGCTGGACTTCGTTCAGCAGTTGGTGAGCGGCATTGCGCTCGGCTGCGTTTACGGCCTGATCGCGCTTGGTTTCGTCCTTGTCTACAAGGCCACCGAGGTCGTGAACTTCGCGCAGGGCGACCTGATGATGCTGGGCGGATTTTTCGCCTTCACCTTCATCGGCATTCTCGGGCTCAATTACTGGATCGGCTTCGCCGGCGCGGTCGCGGCGATGGCGCTGTTCGGCATGCTGGCCGAGCGCCTGGTGGTGCGCCCGATCCTCGGCTATCCGCAGTTTTCCATCATCATGGCGACCATCGGGCTCGGATATTTTCTGCGCTCCGTGGTTGGCATGATCTGGGGCACCGACGACTTCAAGATCGAAACCCCGTTCAGCCAGGGTGTGTTGCGGATCGGAAGCCTGGTGCTGGCGTATGACAAGCTCTCGGTCATTGCCGCGACCATCATCCTGTGCGCGCTGCTCTATCTGTTCTTCAACAAGACCACGCTGGGCACCGCGATGCGCGCCAGTTCGGAGAACATGCTGGCAGCCTATTATATGGGCATTCCGGTCAAGCGGGTGGTGTCGATCGTGTGGGCGATCAGCGCCGCGGTCGCGACCTGCGCGGGCGTGCTGCTGGCGCCGATCACGTTCATTCACTCCAATGTCGGCCTGGTGCTCGGCCTCAAGGCGTTTCCGGCGGCGGTGCTCGGCGGCTTCGGCTCGATCCCGGGCGCGGTCGTCGGCGGCGTGCTGATCGGCGTGATCGAGAGCATGGCCGGCTTTTATCTGCCGCAAGGGTGGAAGGACGTCGCGCCCTACATCGTTCTCTTGGTGGTGTTGCTGCTCAAGCCGGAAGGCCTGTTCGGCCTTCACATGCGCAAGAAGGTCTAGAGCATGATCCGGAAAAGTGGGAACCGGTTTTCCGAGAAGATCATGCTCAAACAAAGAAATGAGATGATGATCCGATTCAATCGGATCATCATCTAGGGAACAGCCATGCGGTTCATGTTCAAGACCGATTATGAGGACGACATCAGGCTGTTTCCGCACTCTGGCTACCTCGTCTCCTACGGCGTTCTGCTTGCGCTGCTTCTGATCGCGCCATTTGTTCTCTCCAGCTATATCGTCAGCCAACTGGTCTTCGTCTGCATCTACGCCACCGTCGGCGTCGGACTGATGATCCTCACCGGCTTCACCGGGCAGGCGTCATTGGGCCACGCCGCCTTTCTCGCCATTGGCGCCTATACCGCCGCTTATTTGCAGCAGTTCAACGTCCCCTTCCCGGTCTATTTTCTCGCCGCCGGCCTTTTGACCGGCATTATCGGCGCGCTGGTCGGATTCCCGGCGCTGCGGCTGCAGGGCATCTATCTTGTGATCGCGACGATTTCCTTTGCCTTCATTGTCGAGGAAATCCTGGCGCGCTGGGAAAGCGTGACCCACGGCAACGAGGGCATGCGCGTCAAGACCATTCAGTTGCTCGGTACTCCCGTATCGCGCGACAGCCCGGCTTTCTATTTCCTGTGTCTTGGCGTGCTGATCCTCACCATCGTGGGCACGCTCAACCTGCTGCGTTCGCCGACCGGCCGTGCCTTTGTCGCGATCCGCGATAGCGAGACGGCGGCGCGAAGCATGGGCGTCAACGTATCGCTCTACAAGGTCAAGTCGTTTGCGATCAGCGCGGCGATCACCGGGTTCGCCGGCTGCCTGTTCGCGCACAAGCTGTCCTTCATCAGTCCGGAAATGTTCACGCTGCAGCTTTCGATCGAGTTCATCATCGTGATCCTGATCGGCGGCGCGTTCAGCCTGCACGGCGCCGTATTGGGCGCGATCTTCATCGTCATGATCGATCCGTTTCTGACCTACCTCAAGGACGACATTCCCGGTGTCGTTGCCGGCGTCGCGGCGACGCTTGGCGCGGGCGCCGAGCGCGCCGCCCACATTCAAAGCAACGTCGCCGCGTTCGCTTCGGCGAACGGCCTGAAAGGCGCGATCTATGGCGTGATCATTGTCGTCTTTGTGCTGTTCGAGCCGCTCGGCCTTTACGGGCGCTGGCTGAAGATAAAGCTCTTCTTCCAGCTGTTTCCGCTCTACAAGCGCGCCACCTTCAAACGGCAGAAGATCTATGTGAAATCGGAGCGCAACCGGTGAGCTATTTCCGCGCCGAGAATCTGTCCCTGCATTTCGGCGGCCTGAAGGCGGTCGACGCCGTCAGCTTCGCCGTCGAGAAGGGCGAGATATTGTCGATCATCGGTCCCAACGGGGCCGGCAAGAGCTCGATCTTCAACCTGATTTCGCGGATCTACAATCCGACCTCGGGCCGCATTTATTTCGAGGATGAGGACATCACGCAGGAGCCGGCATTCGGCATCGCCAAACTCGGCATCGCCCGCACGTTCCAGAACATCGAACTGTTCGAGAACGCGACCGTGCTCTCCAACCTGCTGGTCGGCCGGCACCGGCATTCCACCACCCAGCTTTGGCAGGAACTGTTGTTTCTGCCGAGCGTGCGCGCCACCGAAAAAGCCCATCGCCGCCGGGTCGAGCAGGTGATTGAATTTCTCGATCTGGCCGCCTACCGCGACAAGCTGATCTCGGGCCTGCCCTATGGCGTGCGCAAGGTGATCGAGCTGGCGCGCGCGCTGTGCTCCGAACCGAAGCTGATCCTGCTCGACGAGCCCTCATCCGGACTGAATGTCGAGGAGACCGACGACATGTCGTTCTGGATCCGCGACATGAAGACCGAGCTTGGCGTCACCGTGCTGATGGTCGAGCACGACATGACGCTGGTCAACCGCGTATCCGACCGCGTCATCGCCCTGAACTACGGCCGTGTGCTGGCGATGGGAT
>Ga0193724_1000076_pt1 | contig 22425 bp, 29 predicted proteins | sample H2a1metaG_FD_146005 | JGI IMG/M metagenome (GOLD analysis project Ga0193724, IMG submission 146005) | Soil microbial communities from a riparian zone of the East river system, Colorado, United States - H2a1 | ecosystem: Environmental > Terrestrial > Soil > Riparian zone | place: USA: East River... | reverse complement strand
TGGCGGAGTGGTAACCAGTGTTAATGCCATTTTATCTGGAGTAGGAATTATGTAGAGGTGAGACGGCGGGGATTCGAAAACAGAGGTAAATGACTGTTGGAGCATGAACTGTCTAAGAAGTGTAGGTGGTCGACTGTCTATGTTCTAAGAAGAGGTAAGTAGATCGCCTGCGGTTGTGGTGCGTCGGACTTACGGTTACTGCTGTGACCACAATGACACCATCTCCGATAACGCGGAGGAAGAGGTCCCATCCCTCATCTTTGATCTCTTGGACGCGTCTGGTCCGGGCATCTTCCTGGTCACCTTGATGTTTCAAGGTGTTCGCCAGGACGCAGTCGAGTATATCCCTGTCGAGCCAAAACACACTCGATAGAGTAGAATTCTGAGAGGTTGAGGAGGAGAACAGATCCAGCGATGCGTGGAGTTGAAGGTGCCTTGGAGAATCAAGGACAGGGAAATAGATGCGAAGGGTGGAATCCGAGGTGATTGTATAGAGTATCAGGTCGTCGCTGTGAGAGCATGAACCAGAGCTACATGCAGCAAATAATCGTTGACAAACCGACTTGATGCCTGGGATTGCCGCCAAGTGATGTTGGTCACGGGACGAGGGTGACGGATAACCTGTGTTTCACGACCTGAGGTTGTAGAATATAATCTAACAGCGCTGTCGTTCTATAGATCTAATTTCAGGACGAAGTGATGATCATAGATCTCTGCTTTACCTGTGATGCTGTGGCAATGTACATTAAAGAAGGCGAAAAGTGTGCGATAGAAGGAGTCGTGACGCTAAGAAAACCGATAAGACAGCGTGATGAGGGAGAAGACGCCATGTATACCTCGAAAACCACTTTTGAGACCATGTTGGCAAATCACTATCAAGTGCCAATGTGTACACAGACAGACCACTTTGAGTACCGACAGCAAGCAATCCTAAAGCACATGAGAAGAATTATCTCCAGGATATCGGACGTGATTTACCATATTTGATATCCAAGGTTGTGACTGGGCAGTTTTCGGGGAGAAGTAGCGATGAATGGATGCGCCATTTGTCATCCTGGATTCCAGAAAGAGACCAAGCTGCGATATGGGTGTTCATGGACGCAACTATCTATTTTGTATGTATGGTGTGAAGTATACATGGATAGAAAGCGTGCGCTACGCACTATTTTCATTGTAGAGTCCACTGATATACAATTCACGAAATCCTTGGTGTAGCGTGTGCCTGGAAAAGCCTCCCAGAAAGCAAGGACACGAACAAGTCTCAAAGTGTGCGCGTCGAGGATGACAATAGCATCAGCTGATGGATAACACTGAAAAGAGTCAACAAGAGGAGGCGTAGAAGTAACACAACTCGAACATACCACTAGCGAACGAGATGCAAGACATAGATGGTGAAGCCCTGCAGACGGGTACCCCACATAAGATTGAAGAAGATTGAACATGGGGTATGGAGAAGGGTGGTCGTCCATCCTCGGCTCCTTGTCTTAAGTTGAAGCAATACCCAAATTTGGAAATAAGCTATAATTTGTACATGTTTGGTCCACCTATAAGTTACGTCATGCAGCACCCCAAAACACGCCATCAGGAAAACGAGGGCAGAATGGTAATTCATTATAATGCTTTAAATTATATATATTTTCTATAATAAGTGCAATTCTTATATATTGTCTAGTAAGGCTAGAAAAACATCGGTAGGGTTTGTTATAAGTGCAACCACTCCAAGGCAGGAGACCGTTGATAAAGCATGATGCAGTGCTCTAAATAAAGACATTACTTGCCAACATATCTCAATTCTTAGAATATTCTCCAAGATGTGGCTGACCTTACATACATCGGTGGCCATGGTGGGATATGCCAGTGTTTACATATAGGCTTTGGTGATCAGCGGATGTCTTTCTGATAACTACGGCGTCAGGTCTGTCAATCTTGGCTACAAGTCCAGATGCATGCCGGTCAGACTGAAAAGATCAGTGTACATCCGGACGATAGATGTGATGCAATGTGGCCACATCTGGCAGCCTTGGCGAGAAGTCCAAGCGCGTACCATTCGGACTCGGTCGATCAGGATATATCAGGATGATGAACCCGACACAAGGTTAGTATGGCCGATAGTCCTTGCGAGATGGACCTGTAGCAACTGTCAGGTTAGGACAGTCAACTGGTATCCAGACGGTAGACTTGATGTAAGATAACAAAGACTTTCTTAGATGTCCAGCAGGGTACATCTGAGATAAGAAACCGAATCGAAACCATTTATTTGCTTGCTTCAACATATATACATATTATTGCGATCGCGGTCAATCTTACGTCTCCTGCAAACGATTCAGATTGATGGTCCGCAGCTCCAATCGTTTCTCCTTGATCCTAGCTAAAGCACTGTTTTTGCAGACAGGACGCCGCGCAGAAGAGTAACTCGGGAATATTTGGCTGCAGAATACAAACTGCTGATCAGGTGCATGTGGAAAGTCATGAATGGCAAGACAACACACCGATTCCACCACGTAAGAAGTTCATTCACCTCTTCCTTCTCTTCGACGTCGTCGAATAGATCGAGTACCGAGTTGTAGAATCTCTCTGAATCCGTGACCGTGTCCGTTCGGGAAAAAACAGGTGACGAGGAAAGACTGAATCGAACCTAAGAACAAGCGCGGTCAGCATCTAAATGACTATGGACAACTACAACTTGCCTGCGTCGCGATGTACGCGATCGAAGCCGGTGTCACCTGTTTCATCCCGTGGATGCGTGCGTTGCCGGATCGTGTTGCTTTGGGTTCCTTCTCAACGGAACTTGGCGATGTGAAGATATGCTTGTACGCCTGACAAATAACGTGAGTGTTATGAATGACAAGAAAACAGCGGTAACCCACCGACACAAGGAGAGTGCTTCGGAAAAGACCATTCCAGGGATCTTCCGGGTCATAGTTATACCCGTGATAGAGAAATAAGGGCCATTGATCTCCGGACACAGTCATCTCGCCGCTCTGAAGCCTTTCTTTAGTCCTAGAAGACATCAGCACATGTGCAAGGCACACACGATCGCAGTACTTACTCAACATTAGACCAGTCCAAGCCTGCAGGGCATAGCAATGCTCCGGTACGCTCATGGTGAAATCCACGGTCAATCTTGACGTTACGAGCTAATGGAGGATTCAGGGATTGCCCTCGGGGGGTGATCCAGTCCAGAACAGTTCCTTTCAGGCTCTTTGTGTCATCAGATCTCGCGCTTGAAGCACCTTTCTGAATCTGTCGGAGAATAAGCTAGAAAAATAAAAATAAAAGTATTCACGCACAAGCTCCGCGATGTGGCCTACGTGTTCATCGGAGGATTCCATCAAGCGTTCCTGGAGCCCTGGTATCATCTGAAGTAGGAGCTGAAATACTCGATGCTCTCGTCGCTCCCTATTTATATGTATGATATCTGAGTAACACGAGGAGTGTAAGAGAGAAATTACATACTCGTGCGTAAATGTCTCCTCCGGCTGTTCTGCAAGTTCCCCCATCCGGAGTATGCCGTTTGTCAAGAGAGCGCTGACAGTGCATAAGGCATGGACAGTGCGTCCGAAGTGTCGACCATGGTGCACCAGTGGATCTGTTCCGCAGCTAGATCATAGAAACGTGAGTAAATAGGTGTATTATCTAAAGCGAGGGCGCACGGTTTTTTCCTAGGTCCTATCTGCAATGCTCCGGCTCTCTTTTGACCAGCAGCGGAATCGCTAGACGACACTTCGTCAGTCGACATGGGAACTTGATAGCACACTGGCAGTTAAGAGGTTTGTGAGAGGCGGTCTGTAAGAGAGAGAGGTCGGACTTTCACTTACACTACGACGGATCTCTTTATATACAAACTGGTGAGGGAGCGCCGGTGCCGTTTCAGTCAGGCCTTGATGTCGGAAAAGCCCGAGGGTGTAATATGCATATTAGCAGGCCTGAAGATCACTTCGCCAGGCCACCGTGAGAGAGAGGTCGGACTTTCACTTACACTAGGAAGGATATCTTTATATACAAACTGGTGAGGGAGCGCCGGTGCCGTTTCAGTCAGGCCTTGATGTCGGAAAAGCCAGAAGGTATAATATGCACGCCTGAAGATCACTTCGCCAGGCCATTGGCCATTGAAATCGAGTCCATCCTCCAGGCCAATATGATGACGGCCGTCAAGTTGTTCAGTGATGAGGCAGGCAAACAGAGCACTACAAGAAAGGTGGGTATAACCAATTGGAATTCTTATTATTTCTCCGATCGCGAGCCGAGCTTTCTAACCCCTGTCCTATTCCTTGCTTTCGAAGTAGTCAACACGTTCGGTCGGGACTCGCACAAGAGCTTTACCGCGAGGCGCACGGGTTCTGGAGAGTTCAGCGAAGTGTACGGTAGCCGGCAATGCATTGAAAGACACGCCAGCCTCGGAAGTAAGCTGCCAGCCTCAGTCAGAATCGGTATTTGGAAGGGAAATGATTGTACGGACCAAAAACTGCGCCCAGAGCTGGATGTCATGGAGGCAGAGTGGGATGTGTGTACTGGGCGATCGCGGATCTACCCAACACCATGTCTTCTCGCCAGGATGCTGTAGGCAGGAGAGCTTGTCTTTGACTATTTGTAGCTCATTCACGTAAAGCTTTGCGGGCGAATAAGAATCCCGCTTTCGTTCGGACGAGTTGTTGGTAGAGTTGGTCGTGGGCATATGCGTCAAGATTTCAACTTGGAGAGAGTTGGCAGTGGACGAATGGAGAGTGCGCAGAGGTGCATTATAATGGGGACTGGGAAAATAGCTATCAAAAGTTTTGCGTCAGGCCTGATGGCGGTCCATCCCTTGGAACAAGCCGTGAGAATTTTGAGTCGAGCCTGGCGCGTGACGGCCCACTTCGCATTCTCACGCTTAGAAACAGGCCAGGCCTGACGCCGAACCCTTCCTATATGGTGGCACACATCTAAAAATGACGAAAAAAATAAAGGGATGTCTTTAGGGAGCAGACTCGGAGCGTATTACAACAACGACAGCGAGACGATAGGTTGAGTTACAGGCATTATGGACTTGAAGCGAAGCAGAAAGGAGCTAAGATATTTCAATACCTGCTTGTTTCACAGCATTATCTGCGGCTTCAATGGCACGACGCTTCAGCCTCGCTGCACGCTTCTGACCCTTGAGGGCTTGAAGCCAATTCGAGGTCGTGAGGGGTTGTTCTGTCCCTTCGCGAATGCCGTTACGACGTTTGCGAAACCAGGCCTCGTTGTCTGGTGTCCACCAGCCCGCATTGACTCCAGCTGATGCGGACATCCACGTACTGTGAAGGGGCCACCACGACTTTTTCGCGATTTGTTCTCCAATGCCTGTAAATACATGTTAGTAAATACAACCAAAGGCTATGTGTACTTGCCGGTCCAAACTTCATGAAGGCCGCAGATCAAGTCGAGCTCATGATCCGTGAGTGAATCGTCACAAAGAAACCCGGGATGTGATGAGTCCTTGATGAAAATCCCGATCCCATATTGTGTCGATGTCCTCGACGGACCATCCAGGATATCGTCCTCGTTGAAGGCGCTTTCAGCCAACCGCCAGACGATCCCTCCCAGTTCGCGAGCAGCACGGGCATGGTGTTGTGACAGGAGTTTGTCTCGTTGGTACTCGTAAACAGCATAATCAGCGAATGAGAATTGGTACTCTTTGTAGCGGAGAGGGATCTCCATCTTCATCGGCAAGAAACTCATATTTGATGTGGCTGGTTGCCGCACGCACCAGTCACCGCCAAGATGGACCAAGGTACGGAAAGGAATCCCGGTTTTCAAGAGGAACCTGGCAATTTCTTGCGTTGTCCGAAATGGTAACCGGCAGGCATGGAGAAGGTCGATGGCGGATGATAATGACAATATCCAAGAAGTGGACTTGTCATCAGGTAAGGCAAGTAAAAACCAATGTTCTACGTTGCTAGCAGTTCGACTTGAGGGGGCGGAAACGCAGCGAGCATATCTCATTCTGCTCATGATGAAAATATTGCGATCATTTCTCGAATTCAGGTCCCAAAGCTCTGAGCGTGGACTGGCTGGGGTTTCATTTCTAGAATTTTTTGGTTGTGTGCTGAGAGTACATCTCTTGGTGGCGGCTGGGCTGGCATTGCTGCGGGCTCCCCCAATGAGGCCGGCAAGTTGTACTGGGTTGTCTCGAATTCCGAGGCCTCCGCCAGGCCCCACACCAATTAAGTCCGCAACAAAGTCAACGATGGCATCTTGCATTAGCCGAGGGCCCACGAACTTGAGAGACTTGAAACCTAGGGCTTCCATCGTTTTCCTCTGTTCAGAAGTAGAACTCGGTACGATAGGGGGGGTGAGTTGAGTTTGAGGCAATACGAAGCCATGACGATTCGCCAGGATGGAAGGGATTTCGAGTAGAGCAGAGCACTCGTCTTCGAGAGGCAGGCGCGAAGGTTGTGGAACAAGGAAAGAATCGACTTGGGGAACGAGGTCAGAAGCTTGGAAAGACTGAACAAGGTCCGGCTCGTCATACCCATCATCGCTGTCGTCATAGCTCGCAGGATTCTCCGCAAAGTCTTCACAATAGTCCCAGATATTGTTGGCTGCATCGTATTTGCGCTGGTCTGGGTGGTAATAGTCGAAAAGCCTGAGACCCTCTCCACGGGGCAGGCGGTGACGAATATACTCGCCAGCGGAATTCTCGAGCCATTCAAAAAAAGTCGCCTTTCTCGTTCCAGGATTGCGTTCTCGGGATATTCGGACTTCACGCTCTTTGGCGGTTTCGGTGCGCTGTGCCCGGCGCTCATCTCGCGCCTTAAAGAACTCCTGCCATGTTTGACCTGGCTTCTGACCTGAATGTGGGCTGGGTGGTGTTCCTGGGCGGGAGAGTGATACCTTGGGCGGCGACTGGGGTGTTTGCGATATCGCTGGTTGATTGTCGGGAACATGAGGTGGTATGGTGTCGTAGAAGTTGAGAATTGCTGGCGACTCGAGTTGTTCTTGTGTAGGATACCAGAAATATGCCATTTGCGGCATCGCTTTGGCAATCGCGACCTCGCGCTCACCCCAAGGGTACCACATCGGCACGTTTAAACGTTCTAGATATTTCAGCTCGGGAAAATCACGGGCTGGATCCTTGAAGATGATAAATGCTCCTACGCGCTCGATATCGGTGGCGCATACCTCGGACATTTGAAGATTGGCGATCCAGGTCTGGGGCACATTCTTGTCAGCCAACATCTTGAACCACGTATCGGTCTTAAAAGAATGCGCAAGATAAGATACGGATGCCATCAAGATGGCAAACCAGTCCCGGGAACGGATGGCTTGCCGACGCGCGATGCGTTCTGTAGCGTGAGTTTGCATATAGCCCAGCATAGAGGGCAGCGGGTGCCCACAAACAACGTAGCCTGTCTTCTGCCAATTGAGGATTTCAACTACCCTCACGAGGTCTCGCTCAATCCTCTGCCAAGACTGAATCGTTGCAAGGGGTAGACGGTACGATTTTGATCCTAGACACTCGATAGGTGGGATAGAACGGAGGGCTTCAAACAATTCGCCAGTGAACTTGGGATGAAGGGGCATGACGCTTAAATGGCCGAATTCCTGCGTCATCAGGCGAGGGTAATTGAAGTCTTCTAATTTGGGGGAGGAACCCCAAAGGTCGCATTCGAGGCCCATTTTTTCAGGAAGCGGAGGAGGGATATTGACATCTCGCTGAGAATTGGGGGAAAAGAACCGTATGCCGTTGACAATTACAACACGTCCAGTACGCTGTCACAAGAATTTTAGTAGCTTTAACGAAGGAGTGTGAAGAATCACGAACTAGGTAGGACATGATTGGAGAATAGAACAGAGCGTGGGTTGATTCTTCCGCTAATCCGACGGACTTGAACGTCAAAAGGAGCGATTCCAGAGATAAATGGCCCCAGCTACACTGATGGCAACGATGTCAAGAGGGAAAGAGTTGCCAGTGAGTAAGGTGCGATTCTGGAGGTTGCCTCAGCTAAACTGATGGCAACGACAAGAGGGAAAGAGCCAGTGAGTGAGGTTGCCTCAGCTAAACTGATGGCAACGCGTAAAGAGCAAAAGAGTCGATTCCTTCAAGTTATTGCCGGTTGGCGGCGCTTAAATTTCCGGCAATTTCCGCACTCAGAAGTCTCGATTTTGTGAAACGACTCGGAATATCTTGCTAAATACTGCAGATAGACCCAACAATATATATATTTTCTGAATCTACTATTTCTCAGGCTGATTATTACCCAGTTCCTCCAAGGAAATATTCACAAGCAACCAGATGTGTACCTTGACGAACTCGAAGAAGTATTGTCTCTTCCCGCCGTCGCGTCGTTGAGGCCATCACCAGCTCGCGTGGGACGAAGAGCGCTCCGTGTAGGATGGAAACCTAGCCGCGTACGCTGCTAAATGTACCGTAATCTGCACTGATAAAATGATTGTTGAGAATATGAGATGCGAGCGCTTTGCGCCGTTACGAACTTGTCTTGAACGGAGACCCAATCTCTTTCTCTTGACACTAGGAATATATATGGCACTCTGGAAGCCATATTTAGCTGAGTACAGGAGATCATGCAAGAACCGAAAAATACCTTTGAAGCAATAAATCATCATTCTTGCTGGAAGCCACGAGTGTGGTCGTTCCTGAGGCTGCAGCATCTCGTGAAGCAGTAGGAAAGTGCTAGGTCCTGTAAGCAGCCCGTCAGCAACAGGGGGGAGTTGTGTAATAGAAAAAACATAGCAGCAGGCGGAAATATCAATTCCCATTCGTTATCACATCCAGTGCTTGAGTTCCGGAATATCTACGGTTTACATGAATCCCAGTAAAGAAAAAAACTAGCGGTTGACCTACAACAAAGTTTAGCATAATGATAATTGAAACATGAGAGACTCGGACTGACCTTCTCAAAACATTCCTCCCGGAATCGATGTCGTAGACCAGGTTTTTCTAACCGTCTCCACTTGTGGACATCCCTCGCCCCATACATGAATACCTCATCTGCTGGGCTACTAAAACCCTCCTGGTCCGCTAAATGGACTGCCAAACTCATCCAGCCCCCGAACGAGTAGCCACGAATCGTATGGCGCTTATGGCCGCGATGGTATCCCTCCCTGAAAACTGCTGTAAGTCCGCGGATTGATTCAGGAAATGATCACTTACATGTAACAAAGCTTTTTCACCTTAGCGGTTTGTATCTCATTCGAATATCGTTCGAGGACCATGAGCAACGGTCCTACTGCATCAAATCTTGGCGACAGGTGTCGTCGGCGCCAGAGCGATAGTGACGAGTTCATAGTTGTAAAGACCAAGCAAGGGAAGGTGTTGGTGGTGAGCGAGCGGTGGGATGTGGTGGTGGTTGAGGGTCAAGTGTGGTCAGTGTTGACTTGGTTGAATATATACCTGTGTGCCTGCGTACAAAACACAGTATAAAAAAAAATTGCATCGTTCACACCAACTTGTACACTTGTTTGTGCTTGGAAACGGTCGCTTGGTGCCGATGAGATATGAGCCGACTGGAGTCCATCACTAAGGGTCTTTTGGGAAAGGATCACCGAGACAGCTATGCTAACAAGAGAGATGAGGAAACAGATATAAATGTTTCATAGAATTGGTCGGGGGTTTCGCGTTGTATTGGGTTGCTGTGCGGTTTTCTCGTCTCGTGGCGGTATTGGTTTAGTGGCGCAACTGCACGTACAACGGTAGGTCTCCGAAGACATTTCGCTGCCTGAAATACTAGGAACAAAGGAAGGCATCACCGCGCTAGCAAACTTCCTAGAGGCATCAGGAGCCTTCACCAAATCCGGGAGGAAACAAACTCCACCCGTAGCGCCCACGTACGAAGCCGAGCCTGAGGAACCAGAGACAGATGAGGAGGGACAAGGTGACGGAGAACAGGATGGCAGGGACTGGGGAAGATAAGAAAGGGGGCCTCATACCTTGGGCATTCGCGTAGTATATGTTCACGTGTCTGTAGTCGTTCGCCACACGGGCAGTCAACGTTCTCGGATGGTACCATTCTGCTGTAGTACTCGCCTGTGTATCCATTCCCTGTTCGGCATTGTACAAGCCTGCCAAACACTTCCCTCTTGTCTTTAAGTAGTCGGAAGTGCGGTGTTGATTTCGTCGATGGGCTTATCCTATTTGCGATTGCGAATCTGCCTGTCTTCGGGCTGTTTTCCCATTCCGTCACCCATTCCTTCTGAATTTTTTCTGTGGCCTTCCTTCTGACGTGTGTGTGGCTCCGCACCATTGGGAGTGCACTGGCGAGTTCTGCGCCCGCTTTGGCTAGTTCATCGGCTCTGTCGTTTCCTTTGGTATCCTTGTGGCCGGGTATCCATGCTATTTCGACTGAGCGCTGTGGGGCATCGTCGAGGAACTTGGAGATTGTTTTGTGGAAGTTGTGTGCGAGCAGTTGGCCGGCTTTTGGCATGGGGTCGAAGGATGCCTGGATTGCTGATGAGCTGTCAGAAAAGAAGTGTAAGTGCCTTATGTCTGGGTTTGTTTGAGTGATACTTAGCGCATTGCGCGTTCCGAATGTTAGGCCGGCCAGTTCCCCATCACAGCCTTCAGCATTGGAGCCTAGGCCGATACTGCGGGCTCGAATTATATTGCCAGTCCTGCACCTGTTCGTCGTATTCCGTGTACGAGTCGATTGGAGCCGTCTGTGTAGATTATTAGGCGTGAGGGGTCTCGGCTTGGTGCTTCCACTCTTTCGTTGTGTTTGTCCACTTCTTCGCTTGTAGTGTCCTGCCGTCTACTACGTGTAGTCGATCGCCATATTCCAGGGGGGTCTTGCGCCACGGTGGTGTCATGAAGGGAAATATGCGTTCGTCGTTACTGCTAGTGTTTTTCGCTATGTGTTGTAATCTTGGTGTTCGGTTGTCGTTTCCGTTCGTGCTCTTCCATTTGCATGGCGGGGGTACTGAAGGTTCTGTTCCTTCGCGCCATCCGTTCAGCGGCTTGAGGAGCGACGGTGCCTTGGCTAAACCAATGGCACCGGTGAGGAAGGAGTGTAAACGGATCACGTGATGTCGGTGTGGACTCGGATGAACCCTGGTTACACTCCTTCCTCACCGGTGCCATTGGTTTAGCCAAGGCACCGTCGCTCTCCAAGCCATCGATCTCTAAACTCGCTTAGCTGCCGTTGGTTTAGCCAAGGCAGCGTCCTTTTCCGCGCTCCTCAAGTTATCGATCTCAAAGGATGCTCACCTGCCATTGGTTTAGCCAAGGCAGTCTGAGGCACCTACTCTGAGCCGACTACCTTTTCACTCTCGTTCGCGACAAAAAGAAATAAAATTGACGAAATACAACTGCGCTGCGTACTACAAACGACGTTCAAGAAAAGAGTCGCCAGGAAGCCGAACGGTGAGAGGAGGGAGCCTGTCCATGAACGGTGAGTCAAAGGTGCAAAATATCCTATGCTCTTACTTTTTGCGAGTTCGCTGACCATCTTTTCCCATATTATGGGACGCCCTTCCGACTTCGTACAGATGTTTCATACGAGCGATGAAATTGGCATCGTCCCGGTACCCTCGCACGCGCTCTGAGATAGGATCGAACGTTGTGCCGTACTGCGCGTCATTTACTTCGATCGGTACAAAAAACCCTTCCTGCCATTCCATCAAATTGTGGTAACGCTTTGAGAATCAATTATTAGCGATGTACGGAAAGGGCGCGAGTATCCGTACCAAGGCTCCGATACCAACGATCACGTCATCCGGAATCCGCCCTTCGTCTTGCCACTTTAACGCCAACGGTGGGTATTTACTCTGGTTCGTGTTCCAGACGGTCCCGAGCACCGAGGCCTCGAACTCTGTGCGTCCGAAACGCCGGATGAGTTGTCCCTGTCAGGTAAGTTAGCAAACCTATATCTAAAGTTAGATAATTACTCACCCCTTCGACTAGGTCCATAAAATTACCGTCGCTCCCGTGTCCTATATCCGCTACATAGTCCCGATTCTTACTGATGGCCCATGCCGCGGTACTCTGGGATAGGTGGTACGACGGGCGTTCCGGATCCCTCCCGGAGGCGTACATTATCGCCCTCCCGCTCCGAATGAAATTACTACGTGTTCGCTGCGCTTGCCTGGTAGCGAACTGTCGCAAATTTTCATCAACGGGAATCTCTGTTACTGAAATCAGTAAGTTTCATATTAGTCGCGAAGCCAGACGTACTCATATCATCCTCGACACGTATACTATGCTTCTTTTCAAACTCTATCTCCGCGCATTTCATCAAATCGATGAGGTCGTCGGACGTTCTGGCTTTCGTAAAACACGTCGACCGGCGCCTGAGGACGTAGTCCCGGAGTTCCACCATAAAGCAGTCAACGAGTTTGCCATTCGTTGCCGTATCTCGATGATTCTTCCAATACGTTATCGTTTTCGTGTCGTCACTGCCGATCTCGTCTTCGTCTTCCTCTGGATCGCTGTCCTCGTCCTCGTGCGTAACCAGTTTTCTTTTCTTCACGGTCTTTGATTTACCTTTGCGAGAGGTTACCGTCCCCACTTGTGCCGTCGGGGCCATCTGCGCCGCGGGAGGTACCCGCACCACGGGGGCCATCTGCGCCACGGGAACCATCTGCGCCACGGGAGGCATCTGCGCCACGGGAGGCATCTGCGCCATGGGAGGCATCTGCGCCATGGGAGGCATCTGCGTCACGGGAGCCACCTCCGTGGGGGTAGTCCATGCTAGAGGGTCATCCCATGCCGGAAGCACCGCCCATGCTGGAGGCGCCACATGCGCTGTCTCGGCGAAGTTATCCCAGATGTTGACGGACCTCGTGTACTGAACGGATTTCGGGGTTTCACAAGAGGTACGGAATGGTAGAATTTCTGCTTACCGTATTACTAGGGCCAGGTGGGGCCGTCTGCGCTGCAGGGCCCATGTGGGAAGGATTCTCCCAAACGTCGGACTGAGGTAAGGTGTCAGTTGCCGCGTCGTACTGCGCATGATATTGATATGGATCGTAGGACATGTCACCAGGCAAGGTCTAATGCAGGATGAGTATATATATCTGCTATACAGTGCTAATCGTTTAGTCTTGCAGACGTTATGTAAATTAACATGCAGCGCAGAGACGCAAAATCTACGACTCAGACATACATGTAATATCAGAGACGCCGAGATCGTCAACCAGGTCAGGCCGATCGACTATGTACTTAAAGTCTTCAAGATGGTCCAACCGCTTCAGGCCTGACCATTGCGCAGACACAGGATAATATCAAACATGTCAGGCTGAATGTCAGGCTAGCCTGACATCTCGGCATTTAACTGGTGCGACGTAAGTAAGTACTTGAAGTAGTTTGGGCGATTCTGCTCAGTTTGGCAAAGTGCCCAAGTATACGGCAACACGTCGTTTTCATTTGAGACTCCGACATCATCCAGATGGTCAGGCCAAGGCCTGACAAGGCCTGACAACTTGCGAAATGAACTGTGTGCGACGTAAGTACTCCAAATGGTCTAGGTGATTCTGCTGAGTTTAGCAAACTGCCCAGCCACATGTCGTTTCCATTTGGAGCTCCGACATCATCCAGATGGTGAGGCCAACTTTACGAAATTTTGTCATCCAAACACATCATAATATTTGTGTTTCGAAACTATTTCTTCTGGCTTGTTGTTTTGAGCCCTGCACCCCGACACAATGCCTTGCAGTTCCAGTTCAGCGTACAGTAGTGAAGAGGAACGTGATCTTTCCACTCCACCAACTACTCCAGAAACCCCCGAATGCCTAGCTCTACCCTCTGAGGTATGTCATTCCTCTCTCATGGGCTTTCAAGCTCACTCCATAAGTAGGTTCCTATCTGCCACCTATATATACCTGTATCTCTTCGATGTTTACACGAAGCGGACAAACGTGCACTGCAAAGACTGTGCGATTTACATGAGGTCATGCAAGCTCACGTCCTTGAAGAGGAGCATCGATATCATAGGATGCCTAATTCCTCGAAACTGCCCTTCATCACGGTAGTCGCATACCTTCACCAGTTCAGATATCATATCACCAAGTGTTTCGAACAAGCATTGGAAGAGGTCGAAACTGACCCTGCATTCTGTGGCGACAGAATTATATTATATACTGGGGCTCCCTCGTCAAGGTGATAAAACCAAGGTTTTCTGTTCAACCAGCCTTCGTTTTCTGACTCATTTTCCGTAGGTTGGAGGGATAGCAACGTCAGTGTAGGATACAACCCCCCTCTTATTTGATCCATTGTTACTACGTGATTGGAAAGTCTGAGATATCCATGTTTCTTCCCATATAGTTACTGTATTCCTTGTCGAACTTATTGTATTGATATTGTCGACCTAACATGTTATCTTTCTGCGGCTGCGAGAAATCCAGTCTTGACAATTCATGAATTCATGTTCCAACTTGAAATATCTTTTGATTCTCCAAAGCCGACTAAAGATCACCAGTCCCTTTCGGTTTCCCCGTCGACTTAGGACTGTTACGTTGGTCAACTAGCCTGAGAAGGAAGGGCTACTGTGGTGGTACAACCTCGTTTTTTGTCACATATGATAGATTACAATATTGAAATTTTACAAATCTTCATTGTCAGACATAGTGAGATCGATGGCGGACTCTGCATTCCTGCCTTCAGCCGAATCGTCTGAGTCGCTGAGATCCGACGTGAGGTCAATGATCGCACGACGTTTACGAACTTGAACGGTGGCAGCAGCGACAGCGCAAATGTGCTGCTGATACACCCGACGGGTCATAACTAAACCACAAACACATTTTGAAAAGAGTTTCCTGAACTCGGGTTCCGAAAGTCCAGGTGTAGCCCAAGAATCAAGCTTGAGAAGCCGATCCAGCATAGTCTCCGGCCCGTTGACTCGAGCTAGCGGTGCGTGACTAGGTATGCGCCATGCGACTCTGAACCTCGGTGTGCCAGGCAAACGGCCAGGCCGTGACAAGTGGGTAACAGGTGGTGGAGCCGGATCGTCGGCAGCTGCAGATGACAGCAATTAGTATCTTCGGGGAGCCGCCCAGCATGACTGCTTGAAAAATCGCACCTCGGAGAGGATATCTTTGCACAAGCAAGCCTCTTCTCGTATACATACGCTCGATGCCAACTTTGCAAACATGAGGAGTTAGACGAATGGCATGTACTCGAAGGTAAAACTAACTTACTAAGGTAGCTACAAGCATCAGAAGCACAGCCAGCCACGTATTCGCCGGAGTACGGGCCTCTGATCGCAATGTAAATAGCCGATTCGCAGTAGGCATTCGCATCAGTATCGCCAGTGCAAGCACAAAGGCAACAGGGAGCTCTGAAGCTGTGCATTCTGCGATATTCTGAGAGATCCGTTGGAGTGACACGCAATCCTGCTTGGCTTACAGGCCTGCAGATCATCCATTCATGCGGAATGTCGTTGGTTCAAGTTAGTGTGGTTTCGATCTACCAGTAGTAAAATTACGCACCAACGCCAAGTGTGAAGGCCCGATATTGCCGCATCATAGTGCAAAATAGCCGACCGTTGTAGAAGGATTTGTTGGAGGTAGTAGTGGCGGAGGTCATCAAGTTGAGTCGGCATGTAGTAAATCGACACTTACACGTTCTGCTCCGACTCGGACTGCACTTTCAATTTATAGTCTGGGGCTAGGAACAAATTCGACCACAGCGCGGCTTGATTTTGATATCGCTTTGGCCTGAGAGGACTTTTTGCTGCTCGATGCTGGCAGGCCTCTCGAGAAGTCACCAGGCAAAGCCTGCGCAAGGGTTGCACAGCAGTCGTATGCAGGTCTTGAGTTGGCCTAAGCTTAAGGGCAGCCTACTAGTAACCTTTCGTTGCTTCGGCTAAACCAATAGCAAACGGGCGGCCTGGTGCGAGAGTAGTGCAGCTGACTCCGAATCGGAGATCAATGGATTATCTTCAGCATTCCAATTCCGCAGGCTTAACTTTCAATTGGCATTGGTTTAGCCGAGGCAATTACTACCGTGACCTTGTGTCAGCCTGAGGCTCACCGTCATGACACTCCAAGTAGCTCTCGATCCAGGACACCCACGGTTGCCATTGGTTTAGCCGAGGCAACGAAAGTCTCTTTTCCAGTCACGGCAACAACGCTTTTCTTGCAAGCTTCTCCAAATCAGCGTCGGTTCTCTAGAATCTAGTTACACGGCCATCCACATATTCCGAGTCCCGGTTCTTCACCGCCTACTATCAACGTCCTTCACTCTTGCTTGGCTTAGAAGTCGAGGTGACCGTGCACATGGACCTAGGTCCAGACAGCTCTGGATCGTGTCAGACTTGCGTTTGTGGAAGGTCGTTTTTGTTACCGGGCGCATTCAACTACCACAAGCGTAGCTGTCAGAGGAGCAAAAAACGTTTGTCCGGGGCTCTAGCAAAGGCAAAAGAGGTTTGGAACAGCAGAAAAAAGCCTCGTGTTGAAAGGTCTGAACATGAAAACGGCGATATTTTCCGAGATGTGGTGCCGCAGAATGTCATGCCAATGGGGGTACGTTCAACGATAAGTTTTTGTTCCCATCTTAGTCACTCACATGTTATACTGTGGCCCCCGTAAATTAGGCAGCCGACCAACAAGATGTACGCGCAATTTTACCACAGATCGATATATCAGCATCCACCGAGGTCTGTCAGGTTTCAGTTTGGTATCTGTCCACTCTCAAATCAACTTGTCCAATTTCATTCAGCACCTTGCCTGTGATGAAAATTTATCACTGGCAGAGCGCCGGCCGCGAAGGTTGAATCGTCAGCTACCATTGCGGTTCAGGGATATAGTTCCCCAAGCCCTGCCTCTGGTACCTCCCGAAATCCCATCGAATAGCATGTCTATATCGCATTCTCCGTCGACATCTTCCACTCTTGGACAAAAATCCTCGATTCATTCTTTGGGTTTGCGCGTCCGTCGAATGTTTCGAACCCCCCGAAATATCTTTGGCCTTTGCCGACAGTATTTCTCGGAGGAACTGCCGTCTCACGACCCTGAGGAACACATTACGCTGCAGCATTTATCCGATGAAGCAACACCTGTGGCCGTTGCATCGCTTCAGCCTCATGAAACGGCCAACACCTTCCTCCCATATCCGAACGAAAATTCCTTCCTCCTTGGAGACTGGTACTGGAACCGTGGCATTCAAAAATCCCTCCAGAGTTTCAGAGAGCTTCTTACTATTGTAGGGCGACGGGAGTTCCATCCAGAGGACGTCCGACATACAAAGTGGGACCAGATTAATTCCCAATTAGCCAGCAATGATTTTGACGAACGCAGTAATATTGAGGAGGGAGCAGAATGGACGGACGAGGATGCCGGATGGCGGAAAACCCCAATCACAATCTCAGTTCCTTTCCACAGTCGAGCGAAGGCGCCTGGCCCACAAGACTATGTTGTAGGAGATCTGTACCATCGTTCTCTTGTTTCTGTGATTCGCGAAAAGCTTGCCAACCCACATGACATCCAACATTTTCATTACGAGCCGTTCGAAGTCCTTTGGCGGCCTACCGACAACAGCCCCGATATACGGGTGCACAGTGAACTTTACACATCACCAGCATTCATTGATGTTCACCGCGAAGTGCAAGCATTACCCGGCGAGCCTGGTTGTACGCTTCCCCGAGTGGTTGTAGCGATGATGTTCTGGTCCGATTCCACCCATTTGACATCGTTTGGCACTGCCAAATTATGGCCAACCTACCTTTTTTTCGGAAATGAGTCCAAGTATCATCGATGCAAACCAACATGCCACTTATGCAACCATGTTGCGTATTTCCAGTCTGTAAGTCACCTCGTTGTAGTGCCGTTCTTCCCTTGGTCACGTTTTGCAGCTTCCAGACGCTTTCAAAGATTTTGCAAGCCAGCACACTGGAGGCAAGGGACCTAGCTCTGCTTTTATGACGCATTGTCGCCGCGAAGCGCTGCATGCACAGTGGGAGATACTCCTTGACGATGAATTCCTAGAAGCCTATGAACATGGTATCGTAATCACTTGCTGTGATGGAATTACTCGCAGGTTTTATCCTCGGATTTTTACCTATTCAGCTGATTACCCCGAGAAGTATGTGCACATCACCGCCTCTTTCCCCGTATCTTTTTAATCTACTGTAGAGTTCTCCTTGCAAGTGTCCGCGATAAAGGGCGTTGCCCTTGCCCTCGGTGCCTCATACCCCTTTCACGTGTCCAGAATCTCGGTGCAGTACGAGATATGAAGGAGCGGAAAACACTTGCTCGCATCGACGATGAATCCAGAAGGCGCAAGATAAATATCGCGCGAGAGATCATTTATGAAAAGAATTATGCCGTCAACAGCGAACCTGTTGAAGCTTTGCTGAAGGAGCAGTCACTCGTGCCAACATCTGTACGCTCGGAAAATGCATTTCGATTGATGTGCAGTGGAATCTGATAATTAGTTGCAGAATGCCTTCTCAAAAAAGCTTTGCGAATTGGGCTTTAACCTGTTTCTCATGCTTCTCGTTGATATCATGCACGAGTTTGAATTGGGTGTCTGGAAAGCATTATTCATCCATCTACTTCGAATGCTAAATGCCATCGATAAGGCACTCATTCACGAATTGGATCGCCGGTGCGTAGTAAACCAATCACTTGGTAAATTGCTTATCGATTGCTTATCTTCCGCTCTAAGTTTTAGGCAGGTGCCATCTTTTGGCCGAGATACCATCAGACGTTTTTCAAGTAACGTCTCTGAACTAAAAAAGTTGGCTGCCCATGATTTCGAAGACCTCCTGCAGGTTGGTCCTTGCGCAGGATAATGTAGGGCTACTCACTGTTGTCACTAGTGCGCGATACCGGTTTTCGATGGTCTTTTCCCTGAGCCACATAACAGTGCTATTTTACGACTACTCTTTGTCTGCGCACATTGGCATCGCATGGCGAAGCTTCGCATGCATACCGATCAGACCCTGAAAATTCTCGACGACGCTACAATCCGTATTGGCGCTGAGTTTCGCGCATTTAACGACAAGACATGCCCTGCTTTTGATACACGTGAACTTCGTCGCGAGACGGAAGCTCGCAAGCGCCGCCAGACGAAGAAAGCAAATCCAAATGTAGTGTCCAAAGATTCAGCACCCCGACCTTCATCCGCTGCCTCTCCCGCGGAGCGTTTAGAGACAGACGGGCCACGACGAAAAAAATTCAACCTTCAAACTTACAAGTTTCACTCCCTCGGTGACTATGCAACTACAATACGTAGATTTGGCACAACCGATTCGTATTCAACCGAGCTTGTAAGTGTCGTTCAACATACTTGCAGATTTTTCCACTGACATGATGACTTAAATAGGGCGAGTTGGAGCATAAGACATCAAAGGCTAGGTACCGCCGTACAGACCGTAAAGTTTTCGTCAGGCAGATGGCTCAGATTGAGCGCCGTGAAGCCCGTATCCGTCGTATTCGAGAAAGACATCAAAGGCTAGGTACCGCCGTACAGACCGTAAAGTTTTCGTCAGGCAGATGGCTCAGATTGAGCGCCGTGAAGCCCGTATCCGTCGTATTCGAGAAAGACACTCAAAGGAGGGACGATTCCAGGGTGAGATGGTCGCTTCCACGCCTGAGGAACATCATCACATTGGGTTGTCACAAAATAAATTCGAACACATAGGCACATTTCTTCGAAAACAATCCGGTGATCCAGCAATCAGGGTACGGGTATTCATACAAATGCAGGATAAACTTAAGCAGTGACGGTGCTTCATTTTCATAGGACTTTTTACCCAAGTTGAAACGGCACCTCCTTCCACGCGTCCTGTCAAAACTTGAACTTGAAGAAATTACGTGTTCAAACCGTGTTGATCCTGAGCCGGATCAAAGCGGAAGCTGGATCCTCTTCAAGCATGACCGTATATACCAACACAACATCATCCGCATCAACTACACGACGTATGACGTTCGACGATCGCAAGATGTAGTGCACCCATCCACTTCGCACTGCCACATCATGGTCTTGGCTGATCTGTACAACGGCTGTGATTCTGTTTTACATTCAAACCACCCATTTAAGTACGCTCGAGTTCTTGGTGTTTATCATGTCAACGTGGTCTACGTCGGTCCTGGAATGCGCGACTACCAACCAATTCGAATGGAGTTCTTATGGGTACGCTGGTACCAGAACGAGGAGGAGATACACAATGGATGGGATACCCAAAAACTCGATTGCATTCAATTTCCACCTCTCACCGATGACGATGCATTTGGGTTCATTGACCCCTCCGATATCTTAAGAAGCAGTCATGTCATCCCGGCTTTTGCAAAAGGTCGTCTTCATGTTGATGGCAAAGGTTTATCGTCTTGTGCTAAGGATGCCACAGACTGGGTCGCATACTATGTGAATCGGTGAGGGCCGATGATGTTGATCGATAATAATGCCTAAATGATCCATAGATTCGCTGACAACGACATGGTGATGCGATACCACTACGGCCTTGGTGTGGGACATACATATGCGCATCCTCGAACTTCCTCGAACTCTGGCTTCAACCAAACCGACCACGGAGGGGCTGAAACTCGTGGAGAAGAACTCGATTACGACATGTTTGAGTCGGACGAGTCATGTGGATTACGCAAGATTACGACGGAAGATGAACTCGATTTTGAAGAAGAAAGCGAGAGCGATGACATGAATGATGAAAGTGATGGTGATCGTTCAGATATCACGGTCTCCGGTGAAAGCGATGACTCTATATACTTTGCCATTGAAGATATGTATAGCCTCGGCTCTGCCCATTGCTCATAGAAATTGTGTCAACTGTCAAATCTCTTCTGGTTCATCTCCAACTTCCTCTCCACTGTCTTCAAGGTCCTCAACTTCGGCCAGATCATGAGCGTCATCTTCAACGTCCTCGCCGCCGTCGCCTCCACCGTGAGTGATTCCCGCTTCACTACACTTGTTCATACCTTGATCTCACCGACACAGATCGTCGCCTCGCGCGTTGTACCGCCTCACCAACTTTACTAGCCAAGGCGCTGAAGTATAGTACGTCTACCGCTCCCTCTCTTTCCATCACTGACCGAAAGCGTTTCCCTCTTCTCACAACAGCGAACACGATGTCTGCAACGCACCCCAAACAGCTCTCCCCATCGCTACCCCCACCATCCCGCGCCCCACTGCCATCCTGCTCCGCTAACAACCCTCCCACTCCAGCTAAGGCCATCTTCCCCAAGGCCATCACCATACCCCATCTCACTCCTACTCCTCAAAGCCCTCATACTCCCCACACAGGCAGACACACGTGCAGATGAAGACGCTCACGCGCACAGAGGACGAGAACGCCGCGGCGCTGTTTAAGAGCGGAGGTGTCGCAGGCCCTGGAACTGTCGGACGCTCAGCCGCGGCAGGACGTGGAACGGATCATTGATGGTCTGGCGCAGAGGTTTAATCTGAGTGGTCCTCCACCGGACGCAGCAGATCCCGACTATCCTCAAGAAGATGTGTGCCAAAGGGAAAGGCGAAGATGAATCTGCTGATGAGGGCGTTAACGATGGATCATCGTCATCATCTGTAGCTTCAGCTGGATCCTACTCGTCGGATGGTGCTAGGCCATTACCTGCAAAAACTACTCCAATCGTGGAAGAAGACGAGGACCAACTCTTTCTGCTTCCGTCTCACCGTTGCTCTTTAAACACGTCCCCGAAACCCTCCCCGTCTCAGAGTCCCAATATCTCCCCAGTTCCTAGCCCAACGCATCCACATCGTCGCTCCGGCCCTCTCCTTTGCCGTCACAATTCAGATCGTCCTCACAGCCTTTTTCCGCGCCTCCCATAGCCACGTATGCACCCGCCAACGCTCTACCGACGCGAGAACCACCCACAAAGACGCCGGCAGCGACGGCAAGGGGAAAACGACAGGTGGGGCAAACAGCGAGGTGACCACAGTATCATGAAAATGGGAAGACAGGAGGTCAATAGTGCCATAGCTAGTACAACTCCCTATGTAGTAAATGCTGGACAGTACTTATAGACACAAAATAATTTCAACAATCTTGTAATGGCCTGCCAAGGTCCTGCAAGACCTCCTGCAAATGGTAACTTGAAGCAACAATTGTAAGTTTCTGGTAATGGCCTACCAAGATTCTGCAAGACTTCCCACAGATGGTAGCCTGAAATAACAATTTCAATAATCTTGTAATGGCCTGCCAAGGTTCTGCAAGACTGTCCACAAATTGGTAAATTGAGGTAACAATTTTAAGTGTCATGTAATGGCTTGCCAAGGTTCTGCAAGACTTGCAGATAATGGTAAATTGAATTAACAATTTTAAGTTCCTTGTAATGGCCTGACAAGGTCCTGCAAGGTCCTGCAAGACTTGCAAGTAATAGTAGTTTAGTTGTAACAATGATGTACCCTTGAATATCTTTATTAAGATATATCTGTTGCTACAAAGCCTCAACAGTCTGCTTTTAAATTGTCAACTCCGCCTGGAAATACCGGCACCCCCCCGATTTCCTGATGCCATACGCCTCACCTGCCTCACT
>Ga0193724_1000075_pt1 | contig 22457 bp, 17 predicted proteins | sample H2a1metaG_FD_146005 | JGI IMG/M metagenome (GOLD analysis project Ga0193724, IMG submission 146005) | Soil microbial communities from a riparian zone of the East river system, Colorado, United States - H2a1 | ecosystem: Environmental > Terrestrial > Soil > Riparian zone | place: USA: East River... | reverse complement strand
GCGCGCGCATTGTTCGGCGCATTTTTTGAAGAAGTGTGGACCTTGAGACATGGATCAGATCGAGCCGCTTTTCCCAATCCCTCTGTTACGTTCGCCGCAGCTGCTTAGTCCGGCGCTCAACGAGGCCGCCGTGGCCGCGATCCGCCACGCCCGGATCGAAGGCAATCTGCGCTCGGATCAACTGTTCCACACCGAAGTCGCGGATCCGCGCGATAACAAGCTGTTTCAGGAGATCGCCGAGCTGGTTGGCCCGAAGCTCGTCGACTTCGGCGTTCTGCTGTTTGGCGAAAAGCTGCGCTGGACCGTCAAGGAGATGTGGACCAACATGCTCGAGAAGGGAGGAAACCAGACGCTGCACTCCCATGCCAATAGCTTTGTCTCAGGCATCATCTACCTCACGCCTTCGCATCCGGCGTGCAGGACGGTGTTCATGCGGCCGCTCGGTGGGTCTGATTTTTCCTTCCGCCATCACACACGAAGTGCCGCGATGGGACCTTTCAACGCCGGCAAGTACGTGTTGCCCGAGGCCGAACCGGGAGATCTCGTGCTGTTTCCCAGCTACCTCTATCACGAAGTGCCTAGAAATCAGGGCGAGCAGAGAATCACGGTCTCCTTCAACGCTATTCCCGACAGCCTGGATTGCTGGGGCTACAGGATCAACTTCGCGCCCTGAGCCGAATTGCGCTGGGCGGTCTGCACGATCATTGGCCGAATTCTCGCGACAAGATCTCCCGTGCTTCGCCGCGTGACGGCGCCGCGTCGTTGATCGCGTGCAACAAGCGCGCGGCCGCTGTCCGGTCGGACGCGATCAATGACCGCGCCATGCCGATCAACGGCATATAGGCGGGGTCGAACTCCGGGCTGAGACGGAGCGCATCGAGCAGTCCGGGAGATGCTGCCTCGATCAAGGCGGCGCCACGCGGATCGCCGAGCAGCGCCGTGCCGGCATCGAGGAAGCGATCGCGCGCGCGCCAATAGGCCGCAAGCCGCTCGCTCAGCGCATCGCGCGTTGGCTCTGCCAGGAGCTCCGCCGGATCGGGCCGCAACGCCTGTGTGATCGCGCGCAACAGGGCCCATGGCGGAGCCGTCAGCGCCTGCACATTGCGGCGCGCATCGAAAGTTACAAAAGGATAGTCGTCGGTGTTGCGCGGCCCTTGGCCGGCAAAGGCGGACAGCGCACGCGGGCCTCCAAGATACTGCCCGAGCAAATCCATCGATGTCTCAAAGCCCAACCGCCGCGCGACAGGCCTGACGGCCGGATCGCGAAGCCGCGCGTCCAGCGCGTCCAGATCGAGGGTGCCACCATCGCGAGGGCCGATCAAGGCGAGCATCGGCGTGCGAACGCTATAATGGTTGAGCCAGGCTGAACCGCCAGGGTAGATCTCCAGAAATCCGCGGACGATCGCGCGCAACGATGGCAGATCAAGCTGATACAGGGGCAGCCACTGGCAAAACACGCCGCCTTGAGCCAATCGTCTTCGCACTGTCTCGAAATGGTCGGTGGTATAGAGAGCGCCGCTGCCGTCTAGTGCCGGATGAAACAAGTCGGCGATGATCACATCGTATTGGGTGGTATCCGCGGCGATAAACCGGCGCGCGTCGGCGACGGTCACCCGAGGTGCCGCGGCGGGCGCCCCCGGATCGGCGAACCAGGGCAACAACTCGACCACCTCGCGCGATAGTTCGACGCCGTGCACGTTCACGCCCGGCATCTGCGATCCACCGACCAGGGTGGCCCCGGTTCCGATGCCCAGAAACAATGCCCGATGCGGTGCTGGATGTAGCAACAGCGGCAGCATCGCCTGCCGATGGTCCGATCGCACCGAACTTGTACCGCCCATGCGGAAGCGGCCGTTGACCTCCAGATATCGCGCCCCGAAAGCGTCATCGACAACGCTCGCCGTCACCATTGGCCCTTCACGGACCGCTAGCAGCGCGCCACCTGGAGGCAGCCTTGTCAAAGAGGGAGCAGGGCGTACCCACAGCGCAACGGCGACGAGCGCCGGTGCCGCGGCCCAGACAAATGCCGCGCGACGGAGCGGGATCAAGAGCAGGTAACCCAGCGCTACCGGAATGATTGCGGTCCATGCGCCAAGGGCGGGAATGACGACCTGCGCCGTCAGCAGCGGCGCCACCGAGGCGCCGACACTGTTGATGCCGACCGCCCACCCCAGTGAGCCCCGCTGATCGCGTGTCCGCTGCGCCAGAAGGCCGAACAGGGCCCCCATGGCGGCCGACGGCACAAGAAACAGCGCCATCGCGACAACCAGTTCTCCAGCGAGACCTCCCTCCACGGCGGTCTCCGCGATGCGAGCGATATAGGGCGTGAGGAACGCTGTCGTCAGACAGGCCAGCGCGGTCCCTGCGAGCAGCCCTCCCAGACTCGCATCCTGAACCCGGCGTCCGGCCCGCTGCCATGCAAGGCCTCCGGCCGCTGTGCCGAGCAGATAGGCCGCCAGCAACCCCGCGAAGGTGTAGATCGTGTCCTGCATCACCTGCGCTGCGAGTCGGACGACAAGGATCTCGAACGTAATTCCGAGCAGGCCGGTTGCGAACAAGGTAATTGTCAGGCGTGGCCCGCCAATCTGGGCCACCTCTTCGGTGGCTTCCGCCGACGTCCGACCAGCCGTCGATCCAAGCGCGAGCATCCCGAGGGCGCACACGGCGTTCACTCCGGCAAGACAAATAAGCGTGCCGCAAAGTCCCCATGCGGGCAACAGCAGGAAAGTCGAAATCAATGTGCCCGCGACGGCGCCGAGAGTGTTTGCACCGTATATGCCGGCGCTGACGCGGGGATCACCGCGCGCCTCCCGCACAATCCGTTCAAGCGCTGTCAACGTTCCGCCCATTGCCGCGGTTGCGGGTAACAGCACCAACGTCGGCAGTGCAAAGCTGGCCGCCCAAAGCAGGGCCGGCGCAGGCTCGGTGCCGAGCAGGGGCGACAAGGCCCGGCCAGCGACGGGCAGCAGCCAGACGCAGATCAAGCCCCAGAGCCCGATGACAGCTTCCAGTAACACGTACGCCGTTCGCGGTGACCTGGCGCGCCGGATCGGGCGGTCGAGGACAAAGGCTCCAAGCGCCAGCCCGGCGAAGAACCCAGCAACTGCGCCCAGCACAGCCATCATTTCGCTGCCGAGCGCGAGGCTCAACTGGCGGGTCCAAACGATCTCGTAGCCAAGGCCCGCGAAGCCGGACGCCGCCACAATCGGCATCAGCGCCCAGCTAGAATCGATCCGCTGGCGAACCGATGCGGCTGGTCCCGCGCCGGCTCGAGCTTCCGGCGCGAGCCGATCGCCCGACGCCATCGCGCCGCTGTCCGGATCGGGTTGTATCATTGTCGTCCTTGTTCGCGGATAGGTGCGACTGCGTTTGCCGCGTCAAGCAGTTATCTCCCGGAATTTGTGACACTGGTTTGACTGCCATATCGATCTGCGCGATTCTCCGTCGGCGCGCGACCCAATGCTCGGGATATGTTCGAAAAGCGTCAACGGCTGGCTGGCGTCGCCACAGCGCCGCCCGAGGGATGGCGATCCATGATCCACAGATGGGAGCGGCTTGATACCGCACGGACCTGGGCCGCCATCGTGGCGTTCAGTCTCTTTCTGGCGGATATTGTTCTGCGCTGAGCGCGGCACAAAGTTCGAACCGAGACAGGCCCGTATTTCCTTCGTTCTTACGGGCGCGAGATACGTCCGAATGCGATGCTGGTGGAGACGCCGAGCAAACCCCAGAACAGCAGGCTGGTGAGCGTCACCACCACGACGAACCTGTGCGACAACGCGGCCGGAACCTCGCTGTGGGATTCCGGCGCGAGAGGCGCGCCAATCAGATGCGGCAGCGCGATCAGACCAAGGCCGAGAACCGCGGCCCATGCTGCGGGGCGGAAAGCCAGCAGGCAGAGCCCTGCGGCCGTTGCAGCAGCCGTGGCGATCCACCAAATCTGCCGCGCCGTCAGTTCGGCCACCGGCATGCCGGGCAATTCTGGCGGCAGACCAAGGCCGGGCGCCGCAGTAAACACCACAAAGCCGCCGAGCCCCCACAGCAGGCCTTCCCGCCACATCACCGGCCGGCCGCGGATCGCATAGATCCCGGTGAGCAGCAACGCGAAACCGATCGCAGTCAGGATGTTGGCCGCGACCGTGAAGGCGTTGCGCTGAAACCCATCTTCGGGCTCCCATTCGCTGTCGTTGCTACCGGCATTATCGTGATGATGGGCGGCGCCAGCGTGCTCATGTGCAGCCGGCGGAGCCTCGGCCGCAGCCTTGCGCTCGTAAACTTCGCTCTTCTGGATCAGCGGCACCGTTCCGAGGAATTGCGCCACTGAAATCACCGCGCCGACGATCAGCCCCGCAAGCGCGGCCGAAAACACAATAGATCTGAAAACCGGCATCTGTCGTCAGTGACAGGGAAACGCATTGGCGTGGCGGACATCGTGAGCGGCGTTATGAACCGCGCTGATGTGCGAGAAGCCGACGACGCCGACAACGAAAAGGCCAAGGGCCATCGCCAGTACGGCTTGAACGACGACGCTTGAATCGGCGGCGATAGCGGGGAGATGGGCGGTCTGGGACTGTTGCATGTCGATCCTCGTCGAAGACCATCATTTTAGCCGAGAACGACAGCCCGCGCGACCCTAATTTTTCAATTGCCGGGTGACATCCCGGCTGGTGAGGTGAAAGTTCGCCGTGTCCGCGACGCTCGCACGAAGCACCTTTGCGCGGGCTGCCGCTTGAAATGCCTTCTGGTGTGTCATGAAGAAGTCCACGCATTGTTGCGGCGACGGCGCCGCCCGCAACAGCGTCTGGAACGCGCGACGGTGCACCATGCAGATGCCGCTGTGATCCGCCGGCTGGAATGCCAGCGCATCGATATCGTCACGCCATTTCGGCGTTTTGCTTGATGGCATCAGTCGATCATCTGCATGGACGGCGACAGCTTGTCGGGGCTTGCTGTCCAGCAGGGATGGCGCCCCAAAGTGGATTCAGATTCAACGGTTGACTCTCGTCACGGTCAGATGCCAAGTTCGTGATTGGTAGTGCCCGCAAGGGCTAACCAAGGGAATGCGGTGCGTGCACTCAGGTGCATAAATCCGCGGCTGCCCGCGCAACTGTAGGCGGTTAGCCGAAGACCATAAATGCCACTGGAGATCGAAAAAGTCTCTGGGAAGGTGGTCCGAGGCAATGACCCGCGAGCCAGGAAACCTGCTGCCGGTCATGGTCACGCGCGAGCGCGTCGGGCGGGGTGCTCCGATGCCGCAGGAGTAGCCGGTACATCTGCCGCTAGGGGCGAAGGCAGAATGTAGCGGCAACCGCGCTGACGGGTAAGTACTTCGCCGTTGAGCGGTAGCGTGTCGAATTTCTGCGGTCATGGCCATCCTGCGCCACATGTTTCGTGCGCGCGTCTTCAATCCAATCGGAGCCACTGTGTCACGATCAAGCGCTGGTTGAGTTCGTCCGTCGCGCCGCTCGGCCTTATCGCTCTTTTTGCTTTCGGCGGCTCGGCTCCGGTCATGGCACAGGGCGCTCCGCAAGCGGAGAAAAAGCCTGACAGTCTCGGACCCGTGGTCGTCACGTCGCCGCAACGCAAGCCGTTGCGCAGAACCGAGTCGGGAACGCAGCGCAGTCGTACCGCCGCACGCGTTGCCGGCCGCTCCCGCGCAGCGACAGCCGTGCCCGTTGTCGCGCCGGTCCCGGGCGGCGGCGAGGTTTCCCATACACCTCTCAACACCAATGTTGTCGCCGACAGTGCGTCCCGGTTGGGACTTACCGTGCGGCAGATTCCCGCGGCGGTCGAAGTGATCGACAAGCAGACGATCGAGGATCGCGGTCTCCGGACGACCACGGACGTGGCGCAGGCGGCCGTCGGCGTCACCGCCGGCGACGCGCCGGGAGCGCCGGCCTCCTTCTCCATGCGGGGCTTTACCGGCACCCAGATCAACACACTTTATAATGGCATCAAGATCGGTCCGTCGGAGATGACGGGCCGCATCATGGATACGGCCAATCTTGATCGCGTGGAGATCCTGAAAGGCCCGGCTTCCTTGCTCTCGGGCGAGGGCGCGACCGGCGGTGCGATCAACTATGTCAATAAGGTGCCGCACATCGGGCCGATCACAAACGATGCCTTCATGGGCTATGATTCATTCAGGGGTTATCGCGCGGGATATGGCTCCGGCGGAAGCACTTTGATCAACGGACTGGATTATCGTTTCGACATCAGTCATTCGAACGACAGGAGTTTCATCGACGACACCTATTCCAGGCTCAGCAATGTATCAGGTCAACTGAACTACCGGGTGACCGATAATTTCAAGGTCTGGGGCGCGGTCGAATACAAGCAGGATAAGGACCGGTTCTATTGGGGAACACCGCTGGTGCCGGCCAATGCACCCGGCATTGTTCCGACCAGCGGAATCGTCTCGGGGACGTGGTCCAATTATTACCTCAACGGGCGCACCGGCGTCCCAAACCCGGTCACCATCGATGCTCGCACCCTGACAACAACCTACAACGTGCTCGACAATCACAGCGGGGCGAACGAGCTTTGGCTGCGCAGCGGTTTCCAGTGGGACATCGCCAGCAACGTCCAGCTCAAAAGCCAGGTTTATGTCTACAATGCTCAACGCCATTGGTTCAACAACGAGATCAATTCCTTCATTGACGATCCGGCAAGCCCGAATTTTGGACAGGTTTATCGCGAGCGGCTTTCGGTCGACCACGACCAGAAACTCTACGGCAATGTCACCGACCTGACGGTGAATACCGACGTTGCCGGATTCGACAACCGTTTCGTGGCGACCGTTGCGGCCAGCAGTCTGCAATTCAACGTCGTCCAGGACGATTTCTTCAACAACGATATCGTCAATCTGGTCAATCCCGATCGTGGCCTCTATGGCACGCAGGAAACCAAAAATTTCTACACCCATGTCGACAATGTTTCGCTGTCGCTCGAGGATCGGATCAAGCTCACATCGAATTTCGCCCTGATCGGCGGTATCCGCGTTGAAGAGATCAAGCTGGCGCGCACCGCGTTCGATGTTAAGGGCGCGCTTCGTGATGGCTACCCGTTCTCAACCACTTTCACGCCGGTGACGGGTCGCCTGGGCTACACGTGGGAAGCGCTGCCGGGGATGACCTTCTACAGCCAGTATGCCACCGCTGCCGATCCCACGGTCGTCAACATTTTCAATCTGCGCCCGACCACGCCGCTGCTTCTGACGACATCGCGTATTTATGAAACCGGCCTGAAATTGCTTTCTTCAGACAAGAAAGCGGAATTCACGGTGTCGGCGTTCGATATCGAACGCAAGAACGTCTATGTTCCGGAAAGCGGCATCCTGTTCAACGTCGCCGGAAAGATCGCATCGAAAGGCTTCGAGGCCGCCGCCGCGGTGAACCCGTTCGGGGGATTGAGGCTTTGGGGCAACGCCGCCATCGTTCGGTCGCGGTTTGTCAATTTTGACTTCATCGACGGCAACGGGGTGTCCCAATCCTATTCGGGAATGACCCCTCCGAACGTCCCGAGCTTTGTCGCCAACGCAGGGGCATCCTATCGTTTCGAAACCGCCTTGCCGCTGGAACTGGGCGCATCGGTCCGCCATGTCGGCGACCGGTTTAATTTCCAGGACAACTTCATCACCATGAACGCCTATACGCTCTACGACGCCTACGCTTTTCTCGACATTCCGAAGTCGGTTTTCAACGGCGTCAATCAAACCCGGATCACGTTCCGGGTGAAGAACTTGACCAACAAGCTCTACGCCCAGTGGGGTGATCCCGGATACACCGACCAGGTCATCCTCGGCGCGCCCCGCAGCTATGAGGTGGCCGCTTCGTTCAAGTGGTGAGCCGTACATGCGCGCACTGACCTTGGTTCACCGCTGGTTGGGTATCCCGCTTTGCCTGTTGTTCGCGATGTGGTTTGCCAGCGGCATCGTCATGCACTTTATTCCGTTTCCCACTCTGACCGAAGCGGAACGACTAGAAGGGCTGGCGCCGATCGAGCTGCCCCGGGTATTGCACAGCCCGAGCGAAGCCGTGCGGGCCAGCGGCATCAAGGACGTCACCCGCGTGCGTCTGCTGCAACGAAGCGATGGGCCGGTTTTTCTGGTATCCGCCGCATCCGGCGTGGCCGCGTTTCGCGCCGGCAATCTTTCGCCCGCGGCCTTGCCGACGCAAGGTCTGGCGCTGGCTGTGGCACTGGATCACGCCCGCAGGCGCGGAATGGACGTAGCGCGGGCGGAGGTTTCCGTGCTCGCCGCGATTGATCAATGGACCGTGTCCGGCGGTTTCGATCCGCACCGCCCCCTGTTTCGGATCTCGCTCAATGATCAACCCGACACCGAGCTTTATGTTTCATCGACGACCGGTGAGGTGGTGTGCGATACGACGCGCCGCGAGCGATGGTGGAACTATGTCGGCAGCGTCGCGCACTGGATTTATCCCGCCGCATTGCGCAGCAGGCCGGCGGTGTGGAGCGCAACGGTGTGGTCGCTTTCCCTCGCTGCGTTAATTGCAGCACTCGCCGGAAGCATGCTTGGTATTCTCAGGGCAAAAATGGCCGGCGGCCGCATCGCCTCTCCGTATCAGGGTTGGCAAAAGTGGCACCATGTTCTCGGGCTCGTGTGCATGATCTTCGTGTTGACATGGATTTTCAGCGGCTGGCTCTCGATGGATAGCGGCCGGCTGTTCTCGACCGGTGCGCTCACAGCCGAGGAAGCAGGAAAGATCAACAGCGCGCCGGCGTGGGATATTTTGCCGAAAGACGAATGGCGGTCCGCTTCAGTAGCCGTCAAGGAAATCGAATGGTTTGTCTTCAACGGAAAATTCTACCGGCGCGAACGAACGGGCCTTGATGCGCAGCGTCTGTTTTTGGGCGACTCCGGTGCTACCGGAGCGCCGGCCGCGCCACGGGAATTTCTGGAATCCCGCGAGGTCGGTGCGTTTGTCGCGCGCCTGGCGCCTGGCTGTAACGCTCCCATCATTGTTGCCGCTGACGATAACTACGGAATCTCCTCATTAATGCCGCATGCACCGATCTATCGATCCGTATGCCGGGACATCTGGTATCAAATCGATGGCGCCAGCGGCGCAATTCTGGAAAGGCTCGATCCATCGCGGCGGGCCTATCGCTGGCTCTGCGGTGCGTTACACACGATGGATATTCCTGTGTTAGTCGCTCATCCGGTGGTGCGGAGCGTGCTGATTGTGCTGTCGTGTGGTTTCGGCTTGGTTTTCAGTATCACAGCCATCCTTATCAGCTGGCGCAGACTGGGGTTCCCATTCTCTGCCTCCCGGTCGTCACGGCCAACGCCATGATCCCGGGATCTCCATCAGACATGTCTCATCCTTACATCGGGTTGACCGCAGCGACCCCGGCGGCTAGCGTCCCTAGTGATGGTCCTTCCGCGTGGAAGGTGAAAAGGGAAGCCGGTGCGAGTGTTTTCAACGCCGGCGCTGCCCCCGCAACTGTAAGCGACGAGCCCTCGCCGGTGCCACTGGGGATTCCCCGGGAAGGCGGCGATCAGGCAGCGACCCGCGAGCCAGGAGACCTGCCATCACGAACTGTGCTTTGGAGGCGTCGTCGGGGCGGGGTGCACCGGACGGGAGCGAGCCGGACGGCGCGTTTGCTGTCGGCGCGACCCAACAAAGCTCGCGGCCGCTAGCGGCCCTGATGTGAGCCTATGATGGATCGCGAGAACGCCGATCGAGAGCCTGCTGAATTGACGTTGGTCGAGCCATGGCGCGCAAACGCGCCGAGCGGAGTCACCGTCGTGAGCGTTTGCATTACCTGCAAGACCGCCGACGGCGCCATCGTGGTTGGCCCGGACATGTTCGAATCGGTGAAGGTCGCGATTGGCGAATCCGATCGGAACGTGCAGGTTCGGCCGGTGCAATGTCTCAGCGTCTGCAAGCGGCCTGCGACGGTCGCGGTGTCGAGTTCGGACGGTTACACATTCCTGTTCGGCGATCTGCAGACCGAGAGTGGCACCGCGGCCTTGGTGTCCTTTGTGCAGTCCTACCAAAAATCCGACTATGGTCTGGTGCCATGGCGCGAGCGCGCCGAGGTGCTGCGCAAGGGCATGGTGGCGCGGGTGCCGCCGATGTGCTGGTCACCGGACGATGGAAGCGCGCCGAAATGACAGCGCTTGCCACCACGCTGGTGCTGGGCGGCGCGCGCTCCGGCAAATCCGCTTTTGCCGAGAAGATGATCGGCGATAGCGGACTTACGCGGATTTACCTTGCTACGGCGACGGCTGATGATGACGAGATGCGAAATCGTATCGTGCATCACCATATGCAACGCGGCGATGGCTGGATCACCGTCGAGGAACCGCTGGCGCTGGTCGATGCGCTGACGCGAGAGGTGACCCATGGGCGTGCCGTGTTGGTGGACTGCCTGACATTGTGGTTGTCAAACCTGATGTTCGCGGAGCGCGATCCCGACGTGGAAGCGCGCCGGCTCACGCGATTCCTTAGCGTGGCGAAATATCCTGTGGTGCTGGTGTCCAACGAGGTCGGCCTTGGCCTTGTGCCGGAAACTCGGCTTGGCCGCAACTTTCGCGACGCCCAGGGGCGCCTGAACCAAATCGTCGCTGCCGCCGTTCCCAATGTCGTGTTCATTGCAGCCGGGCTTCCGCTCTGGCTCAAGCGTTCGTCTTAAGGAGAACTGGAATGTCCCGTGTCCCCGTCACCGTGCTCACCGGATTTCTCGGCGCCGGCAAGACCACGCTGCTGCGCTCCCTGTTGACGCAGGCCGATGGTCGCCGCATCGCAGTGATCGTCAATGAATTCGGCGACGCCGGTTTCGACGGCGGGCTGGTCGAGGAATGCGCGGCGAAAGCCTGCGCACCCGGCGACATCGTCGAACTCACCAACGGCTGTATCTGCTGCACCGTCGCCGACGATTTCATTCCGACCATGGACAAGCTGCTATCGCGCGACCGGCGGCTTGACGCCATCGTCATCGAGACCTCCGGTCTTGCACTGCCGCAGCCGCTGCTGAAGGCCTTCGACTGGCCCGCGGTGCGCACCCGCGCCACTGTCGACGGTGTCGTCACGGTGGTCGACGCGCTGGCTTTGTCTGAAGGGCGCGTCACGATCGACGAGGATGCTGTTGCTGCCCAACGGGCTGCGGACGACTCGCTCGATCACGACGATCCGATTGAGGAGGTATTCGAGGATCAGCTCGCCTGCGCCGATCTGGTGGTGCTGTCGAAGAGCGATCTCGTTTCGCCGGCCGTGCTGGCGCAGATCGAGGCGCGTCTCAAATCCATGCTGCGGCCGGGCGTCAACATCGTGCGTTCCAGGGGCGACCTGGCACCGCAGGTGTTGATTGGGCTGAACTCCGCCGCTGAAGACGACATGGCCGCGCGGGCCGGCCATCATGGCGAGGAGGAAGAACACGACCACGACGATTTCGACAGTATCGTGGTGATGCCGTCAGCGGCTGTCAGTGTCGATGCGATGCGCACGCGTGTCAGCGATGCGCTGAGCCTCACCGGCGTGCTGCGCGTCAAGGGCCACGCCCGCGTCGCCGACAAGGCGGCCCCGATCGTGGTGCAGGGGGTCGGAGGCCGGGTCGAACTCGCATTTGCACGGCCGGATGTGAAGCAGGCCGAGCATCTCGTGGTGATCGGGCTGAAGGGATTTGATGGCGACGCCGTACGCCGTGCGTTGGAGGGTTAGCAGGGGCTTCCACGCGCATGCATCTGAAGCTTGACACCAGCGGCAGTATCGACGATGGCGACGTCGCTCGCGATCTCGGGCAGGACCCCGCCGATATCGTGGTGCTGTCAGCGGCGGACAGCGATCTTTCGGCGTTCGGCGCCGCGCATGCGTCCTTGCCGAAAGATTTTCCCAGCGTACGGCTGACCAATCTGTTGGCGCTCGGGCATCCGGCTTCGGTCGATCTCTATGTCGAGCGTACGCTGTGCGAAGCCAGGATCGTGGTGCTCAGGATGCTCGGCGGCGAAAGCTACTGGCCGCATGGTGTCGAAAGCCTGCGCAGCGACGCGCTGCGGCGAGGTACTCTGTTTGCCTGCATACCCGGCGAGATGGACTGGAACGCAGCGCTGGCGGCGCAGGGGACACTCGGCAGCGATGAGACCTACGCACTCTGGCGATATTGCTGCGAAGGCGGCGTCGACAATGCGCAGCTAGCATTGCGTTTCGCTGCGCATCTGATCGGTCACGGCGAGGCGCCGCCGCCGGCAAGGCCGATGCCGTCGGCCGGCTTCTGGCAGGGTGAACCCGCCAGCGACAACAGGCCCAATGCCGTCGTCATCTTCTACCGCGCCTTGGTCGCAGGCGGCGACACCGCCGGCATCGATGCGCTGCGGACCGCACTCCTTGCGCGAGGCCTCAACGCGGTATGCCTGTTCGTCACCAGCCTGAAGGATGAACGGTCGGCCGCGTTCCTGCGTGCGGCGCTTTCGGCGTATCCGCCTGATATTTTTATCAACGCAACCGCGTTCGCCACCGCGACCGCCAACGACGATGCCGGCATTCTCTCGATGTCCGACTGCCCGATCCTTCAGGTGGCGCAGGCCGGAATCTCGCATGCAAACTGGGAGGCGTCGACACGGGGGCTTAACCCGCGCGATCTCGCCATGCATGTCGTGTTGCCGGAAGTCGATGGCCGCATCTTTGCCAATGCCATCGCCTTCAAGGAACGCGGCGAGAGCCGCTCCGGCTTTGCGCCGACGGCATTCCAGCCGGTGGACGATCGTGTCAACGCGACAGCCGATCTCGCGCTGGCCTGGGTGCGATTGCGTCGGGCCGAAAGACCCGCCCGCCGTGTCGCGCTTGTGCTGGCCAATTATCCCAATCGTGATGGACGGCTCGCCAACGGTGTCGGTCTCGATACGCCGCAAAGCCTGATCGATGTGCTCGCGGCGATGCGTGACGACGGCTATGCCATCGGCGTCACGCCCGATGATGCCGCTGCGATGATGAAGTTGCTGCAGGACGGTCCAACCAACGCACTCGACGGACGTGCGTCGCGCATCGGTGGTGTGGCGTGGCCGCTGGCAAATTATGAGGCCGCGTTCGCCACGCTGCCGGACAATGTACGGCGCGCAATTGAGGCGCGATGGGGCAAAGCGGAGCAGGACCCGCATGTCGCCGATGGCCGGTTCCGCCTCGGCCTGCATCGGTTCGGCAATATCGTCGTCGGCGTGCAGCCGGCGCGCGGTTACAACATCGAGCCCAAGAGCACCTATCACGATCCCGATCTGGTGCCGCCGCATCATTATCTCGCGTTTTACCTGTGGCTGCGGCGCGAGTTCGACATGCATGCCGTCGTGCATCTCGGCAAGCACGGCAATCTCGAATGGCTGCCCGGCAAGAGCGCCGGTCTGTCCGCCAGTTGCCTGCCGGATGCGGTACTTGGACAGGTGCCGCATCTCTATCCCTTTATCGTCAACGATCCCGGCGAAGGCATCCAGGCCAAGCGCCGCGCCAGTGCCGTCATCATCGATCACTTGACGCCGCCCATGACCCGTGCCGAGTTGCATGACGATCTGGCGCGGCTGGAAACGCTGGTCGACGAGTATGCGCTGGCCGCAGACCTCGATCCGAAACGCGCCGCCGTGCTTGCCGAAGACATCTTGTCGCTGGCCCGGGCGCAGCGGCTTGATGCCGACGTGAATGTGACGCGGGATACGCCAACCAACGACGCGTTGCGCGCGCTCGATGCTCATCTCTGCGATCTCAAGGAAATGCAGATCCGTGACGGCCTGCATGTGTTTGGCCATGTGCCTGCGAACGGCCAGCGCAACGATCTGCTGGTGTCGATCGCGCGGCTGCCGCGTTCGGACTTGAAGCCGCAGGATGCGTCGCTGCATCGCGCGCTGGCGCTCGATCTGGGCCTTGGCGAGTTCGACCCGCTGACCCGTGATCTCGCCGCTGATTTCAACGGCCCGCGTCCCGCGATCCTTGTTAAAATCAGTGCCGCCGCGTGGCGTACGTCGGGGGACTTGGTCGAGCGTATCGAGTTGCTCGCGCTTCAACTGGTTTCAGGCGCGCAGCCGTGCGATCCCGCCTGGATAAGGACCAACGACGTGCTGGGCTGGATCAATACCAAACTCGGTCCCGTGATCGACGCCTGCGGTGCTGCCGAGATCAGCGCCTTTCTCCGTGGGCTGGACGGCCGGTTCATCCAGCCGGGCCCATCCGGCGCGCCGACGCGGGGACGGCCGGACGTGCTGCCGACCGGCCGCCGACGCCTTCGGCGTGGCGGATAGGCCAACTTGCGGCTGAACGTCTCGTCGAAGGTTACTGGCAGGAAGCTGGTGAGTGGCCGCGCGCGATCGCGTTGTCGGCCTGGGGCACCGCCAACATGCGCACTGGCGGCGACGATGTCGCGCAGGCGCTGGCGCTGATAGGCGCCCGCCCGCTGTGGGAAGAAACCTCGGGCCGGGTCACTGGTTTCGCGATCACGCCATTGAGCGAATTGAAGCGGCCGCGGGTGGATATTACCTTTCGTGTCTCCGGGCTGTTTCGCGACGCGTTTCCGACGCAGATGGACATTATCGGCAGCGCGGTCAGCGCCATCGCCATGCTCGAAGAGCCGGACGAGGCCAATCCGATCGCCGCCAATGTTCGCGCCAGGCGGCAGGCGCTTGAAGCGGGCGGAATGAGTGGCGAGGCGGCGCAGCGCCGGGCGTCGTATCGTGTGTTCGGCTCGAAGCCGGGCGCCTATGGCGCGGGGCTGCAGGCCCTGATCGACGAGGGCGGCTGGAACAATCGTGGCGATATCGCCGAGGTTTATCTCGACTGGGGCGGTTATGCCTATGGCAGCGGCGCCGAGGGCGAGGGCGCGCGCGTCGATTTCGCCGAGCGCCTCAAGGACACCGATCTGGTCGCGCAGGCCCAGGACAATCGCGAACACGATATTCTGGATTCCGACGACTATTATCAGTTCATGGGAGGACTGGCCGCCACTGTGCAAACCCTGCGTGGGAGCGCGCCGCGCATTGCGCACCTCGACACGTCGCGGCCGGAAGCGCCATTGTCGCGGCCGCTGAGCCACGAAATCTCCCGTGTGGTGCGTGGCCGGGCTGCCAATCCAAAATGGATCGCAGGCGTGATGCGCCACGGCTACAAAGGCGCGTTCGAAATTGCCGCGACGGTGGATTATCTGTTCGGCTTTGCCGCCTCGACCGACGCAGTATCCAACCATCATTTCGATCAATTGTTCGCTTCCTATCTGGAAGACGAGCGCGTACGAGACTTTATGCAAAAGGCCAATCCGGCGGCGTTGCGCGAAACCGCAGCACGCTTTGCCGAGGCGATCCGGCGGGGACTGTGGACGCCGCGCTCCAATCGCGCCGCCGATTTGATCGCCGAGCTCTTGCCAAACGCGCGAAAGGAAATCGCATGACCGGAATTCCAACTGAGGCCGATGAAGCCGAAAATGCGCGGCACAGGGAGAAAGCGCGCAAGCATAAAGCCGCGCGCGACAAGATCATGGCGACCAAGACCGGCGAGAAGGGTCTGCTGATCGTCAATACCGGCACCGGCAAGGGCAAGACCTCCGCCGCCCTCGGCATGGTGTTTCGCCACATCGGCCACGGTTATCCTGTCGCGGTCGTCCAGTTTACCAAATCGCCGGCATGGGACACCGGTGAGGCGAAGGTGCTGGCGAAATTTCCTGAACTGGTGACGCTGCATATCATGGGCGAAGGCTTTACCTGGGAAACCCAGGACCGCGAACGCGACATCGCCGCCGCGACCAAAGGCTGGGAGCGGGCAAAGGAGCTGATCCGCGACGACTGCCACCGCATGGTGTTGCTCGATGAGCTCAACATCGTGCTGCGCTACGATTACCTCGATATCAACGAAGTGCTTACTTTCCTGCGCGAGGAAAAGCCCGCCGACAAGCACGTCGTCATCACCGGCCGCAATGCCAAGCCGGAGCTGATCGAGATGGCGGATCTCGTCACCGAAATGACGCTGGTCAAGCATCCATTCCGGGCCGGCGTGAAGGGCCAGAAGGGCATCGAATTCTGATGGAGCAAGCGACGCCGGCGCTAATGATCCAGGCCACCGGCTCCAATGCCGGCAAGTCGACGATTGTCGCCGGGCTGGCGCGCGCACTGGTGCGGCGTGGCCTGAAGGTGGCACCGTTCAAACCGCAGAACATGTCGAACAATGCGGCGGTTGCGGTCGAGGGTGGCGAGATCGGTCGCGCGCAGGCGGTGCAGGCGCGGGCGGCGCGGGTACCGCCGAGCGTGCACATGAACCCGGTGCTGCTGAAGCCGGAGACTGACACCGGTGCGCAGATTATCGTGCAGGGTAGGCGCTGGGGAAATTTGCGAGCAACAAATTATCTGGAGAAGAAAGCGGAATTGCTCCCGCCGGTGCTGGAGAGTTTCGCCCACCTTGCGCGCAACGTTGATATCATCCTGGTCGAGGGCGCCGGCAGCCCGGCGGAGATCAACCTGCGGGCCGGCGACATCGCCAATATGGGATTTGCCACGGCGGCCAACGTGCCTGTGGTGATGCTCGGGGATATCGATCGCGGCGGCGTTATCGCCAGCCTTGCCGGCACGCATCTCGTTCTGGAACAGGACGAGCGTGCACGCATCCACGGCTTTATTATCAACAAATTCCGCGGCGATGCCGGATTGTTCGAGCAGGGCCTGACCGCGATCACGCGCCTGACGGGCTGGCCTTCGCTCGGCGTCGTACCGTGGCTGCCGCAGGCGGCATGGCTTCCAGCGGAAGATGCCGTCGATCTCGATCGAACACATGATTCGTCGTCAAAGCGCGTGATCGCGGTGCCGGTTCTCGCCCGCATCGCCAATTTCGACGATCTCGATCCATTGGGCATGGAGCCCGGCATCAAGCTGGTTTTCGTCAGACCGGGTGAACCCATTCCTGCCGATGCCGACGTCGTCATTCTGCCCGGCAGCAAATCCACCATCGGCGATCTCGCCTTTTTGCGCGCACAGGGTTGGCACATCGACATCAAGGCGCACGCCCGTCGCGGTGGTCGTGTGCTTGGGCTCTGCGGCGGCTATCAGATGCTCGGCAAAACGATCGCCGATCCCGATGGCGCGGACGGCCGGGCCGGCACCGTCGAAGGACTGGGCTTGCTCGATATCGCCACTGTCATGAGCCCGGAAAAATCGACCACGCTGGTCAGCGGCACGCATTGTGCGAGCGGCGCCGAAATCGAAGGTTACGAGATCCATCTCGGCCGCAGCGAAGGCGCCGATTGCGCGCGGCCCATGGTCAGGATCGATGGTCGTCCCGACGGTGCCATCTCCGCCGACGGGCGCGTGCAGGGGACCTACGTGCATGGCCTGTTCACCGGCGATGCCTTTCGCAGGGCGTGGCTGGCCAATCTCGGCATCGCGTCGTCTCTGGCCTACGAGTCCCGGATCGAAGCCGCATTGGATGCGCTCGCCGACCATCTGGAAGCGCATCTCGACATCGAGCAAATCCTGAAAATCGCCCGTAGCCGTCAGGCCACCAGCGCGAGTGCTGCGTAAACCGCCGCCTGCAGCAAACACGCCGCGACATAGAGATCAAGGGCGCGGCCGATATCGCCCGGTGTCGCCTTCTTGCGCGCGTCGACGTTGAGAAAGGGATCGTCGACGATATGTTCGCCGTAGCGCCGCGGTCCCGCCAGTGCCAGACCCAGTGCGCCGGCCGTGGCGCTTTCCGGCCAGCCGGCATTAGGCGAGCGATGCTTTGGCGCATCGCGCCGCATCACCTTCAGCGCTGTCCCAACGGCGCCATTCGCGATCGGGGCGACCACGGCAAGCAGAAGCCCCGACAGTCGCGCCGGAACGAAGTTGACGAGGTCGTCGACTCGCGCCGCTGCCCAGCCAAAGGACTCATAACGCGCGGTGCGGTGCCCGATCATCGAGTCGGCGGTGTTGATCGCCTTGTAGGCAATCAGGCCCGGCAGTCCCAGTAGCGCCAGCCAGAATACAGGCGCGACCACGCCGTCGGAAAAGTTCTCGGCGCAGGACTCAATCGCGGCGCGCGAAACGCCGGCTTCGTCAAGTTGTTCCGGATCGCGGCCGACGATCCTGGATACCGCTACCCGAGCCTCAGCGAGCCCCCCTTCGGCGAAGGCCGAGCGCACCCGGGCGACGTGCTGATAAAGGCTCCGCTGCGCGACCAGCACAGAAGCGATCAATCCAAACGCTATTTTTCCGGATAACGTTTGCGGCAACGCAGCCTCGACCGAGAATCCGATCAATCCCGATGCAGCGACCAGCAAGACGACCACTCCGACGCCGGCGGCCTTCCGCTGCGATGGCGACCAGTTCTCACGATTGAGCATGCGCTCAAGAAATCCGATGAAAGATCCGATCAGGACCACCGGATGCGGCAGCCGTCGCCATAGCCAATCGGGATCTCCGATCAAGGCATCGAACGCCAGGGCCGCGACGACAATGAAGAGCGTGTCGCTCCCGATCAGCACGTCAGTGGGCCACGCGCTCGAGTTCCGAGGTGAGACGGTTCAGCGCTTCCGACAGCATCGAACCGCCGCATACGGTGAGTTTTTCCGGGATCACGAGACGCTTTGACGCCGGATAAAGGCGTTCCAGCGCGGGGTGCAACATGAATGCGCGGCCTTCGTCTTCGGCGAAGTCGCCGCCATCGGATACCAGCAGGAAATCGGGCCTCAGGCTCACGATTGCTTCCAGCGATGCGAATCCACCGAGCCTGTAACCGAGATCGGCCGCGGCGTTGCTGAGCCCGGCGGTCGCCAGCAGCGAGCTCGTCAGGCTATCGCCGCCGGAAACCCAGCCGCGCCGCGACAGCGCCAGCACGCGATAAGGTTTGCGGGACACAACTTCGCGTGTATGCGCGATCGCTGCGTCCAGCCGCTGAATTTCCGCGGCGGCACGCTCTGGGTGCTGTACGAGATCGCCCATCTGCCGGATTTGTTTCTTCACATCTTCCAGGGAACGTGCAGCATCGAATTCGGCGACACGCAAGCCCTTTTCCTTCAACAGTTCCCGCGTCGCGCGTTTGGTAAAGCGGCCGGCGACGACGATATCCGGATTCAGCACCAGCACGTCCTCGGCTTCACCCGACAATCGCGGAAATTTGCTGGCCTTCGCCGCATCCCAGGAGCGCGCGACATCGCGCGAATACGGGCTGAGCCCGAGGATCTGTTCAGGATCGGCCAGCGTCATCAGCAGTTGATCGGTGCAAAGATTGATCGAGGCGACGCGCGGAAGGCCGGCGGCGTGCGAACTGCCCGGCAGCCCGGCGCAGATCATCATGACGCAGGCCATCATACCGATCGAGGTGAACGCACTCCGCACCCCCTCGCGCTTTGACACGGATGATGGCATGAAGCGCGTATGAAGCACGGTGGTGACCTGACCGAAGCAATCGCGCACCATGGCGGTGCGCCGGACGATTGGCTTGACCTCTCGACTGGAATCAACCCGCGGCCGTGGCCGATCGCCGCGCGCTTGCCGGTTCGCGTATGGGAACGCCTGCCGTCGCGCGCCGATGAGGATGCCTTGATGGCCGCCGCGCGAAAGGCCTATGGCATGCCGGATGGCGCTGACGTCGCTGCCGCTGCCGGAACACAAATGCTGATCCAATGGCTGCCGTATCTCGCGGCACCGGGGCAGGTTGCTGTCGTTGGGCCGACCTATGGCGAGCACGCGGTCGCCTGGACGAAGGCCGGGCGTGAAGTCATCGCGGTTACCGATCTCGGCGGCGTGCCCGAAAGCGCCGTTCATGTCGTCGTCGTCAACCCCAACAATCCCGATGGACGCATCACCGGCCGTGCCGCGCTGGTGCGTGCCGCCGCACGATTGAAAGACCGTGGTGGATGGCTGGTGCTCGATGAGGCCTTCGCCGATGTCGATCCGGATATCAGCGCGGTGGCGATGTGCACCGATCTGCCGGTGGTGATCCTGCGCTCGTTCGGCAAATTCTACGGCCTTGCCGGGCTGCGCCTCGGTTTTGCGATCGGCACGCCGGATGTGATCAGGCGCATCGCCGCTGCACTCGGCCCGTGGCCGTGCTCCGGCCCGGCGCTGCACATCGGCACGGCCGCGCTGCGCGACCAGCCATGGGCCGATCGGACGCGCGGTGTACTTGCCGAAGAGGCGGACAAACTTGATAAGGTTCTTGTGAAGGGCGGATTTACGATCGTCGGCGGCACGTCGCTGTTTCGCCTCGCCGGGCATCCCGATGCATTGAAGCTGCACGGCGCGTTGGCGCGGCAGCACATCTGGTGCAGAGGCTTTGACTGGGCCGACGGCCTGCTGCGGTTCGGTCTGCCGCCCGACGACGCCGGCCTCGATCGTCTGGCGGCAGCACTCGCGTTGGGCCATTAGCCGGACCATCGATCAAACTCCCGCCCAAGGCAGGATCACGGCTTCGTCGCGGTAATCCGCGCGATAGGCGCTGATCCGAAACACGTCCGCCATGATTGTCTCCGAAAGCGCCTGCGCGGGTTTTCCCTGCGCGACCAGGCGACCATTCGACACTACCAGAACGCTATCGGAAAATCGCGCGGCGAGGCCGAGGTCGTGGGTCGCCGCGATCACCAGCACGCCGCTGTCCGTGATGCTGCGCAGGTTTTTCATCACGTCGATCTGGTAGCGTGGATCGAGCGACGCGGTCGGCTCGTCCGCAAGCAAGATGGGTGCGCCGACAGCCAGCACCCGCGCCAGCGCGACGCGGCTGCGTTCGCCGCCGGACAATTCCGTGACCAGGCGCGGCGCTAACGCGACCACGTCGGCCACCTGCATGGCCTGCATGACCGCTTCCTCGTCACCCGGCGAGAGCCGTGCGGGGTCGGTCGCGCCATGCGGATAGCGCCCCAGCGCGACGACGTCCTTGACCTGCAACGGCCAATGCACGAGGTGGCCTTGCGGCAGATAGCCGAAGCGTTTGGCGCGCTCGCGCAGCGAAAGGGACGACAAGAGATCGCCGCCGACATGGACCGTGCCGGTTGAAGGCAACAGTCCCGATAATGCGCGCAGCAGCGTGGTTTTTCCGGCGCCGTTAGGTCCAACCAGCGCGACGAATCGCCGGCTTGGTAAAGAAAGCGACACGTCTCGAAGTACCGCGCGGCCGGATAGCGTCACGCCGAGATTATTCGTGCTGAGCAGAACCTGATCGCTCATGCGACGCCTCCGCCCAGCGCGCGGCGTTCGCGCACGATCAGATAAAGGAAGAACGGCACGCCGATGATCGAAGTGAGGACGCCGACCTTGATGTCGGTGGTCGATGGAATAATACGCACCGCGATGTCGGCGGCAAGCAGCAGCACTGCGCCGGTCAGCGCACTTGGCACCAGCAGACGTGCCGGATCGTGACCGATCAACGGCCGCATCAAGTGCGGTGCGACGAGGCCAATGAAGCCGATGGTACCGGTGACGGCAACGGCGCCGCCGACCCCCAGGGCCACGCCGACGATCACCAGTAACCTCAATCGGCCGACATCGACACCGAGGCTTTGCGCGGTCTCTTCGCCGAGGCTGAGCGCACGAAAAGCATTGCGCTGGCTCATCAGAACGATGGCGCCGGCAATGATGAACGGCAGTGCCAGGGTCACATGGCGAAAGCTGCGGTCCTCCAGCGATCCGAGCAGCCAGAAAGCGATTTCAAGTGCGGCGAAGGGGTTGGCTGACAGGTTCATCACCAGCGCGGTCGCGGCACCCGCGAGACTGGAGATCGCCAGGCCCGCAAGAATGAGCAGCAGCAATCCGGCATTGCGGCCGGCGACGCCGAGCAGCACGAACACCGACGCGAACGCCATCGCGATGCCGGCGACCGGCAATGCATAGGATCGCACGTCCGCCCAGCCCAGCGTGATCACCAGCACGGCGCCGAATGCGGCCGATTGCGGCGCCCCGAACAAGGACGGTGACGCCAGCGGATTGCGCAGCAGGCCTTGCAGCGCGGCGCCGGAGAGGCCAAGTATCGCGCCGATCGCCAATCCCAGGATCGTGCGTGGCAAGCGAATTTCCCGGACGATGGTCTGCTGTACGTCACTGCCACCGCCGAACAGCGCGTCGATCACGGTAAGCGGCGACAGCCTTACCGGTCCGGTACCAAGTGAGCCAAGCGCGAGCAATGCTGCCAGCACCGCAAGCGCCGTCGTCACAACAATCACACGCCGTGGGAAATCCAGCGTCACCATGTGGCGTTGAATCCTGCATACACGGCGGGACCGGTGGTGCCGAAATTGAGAACCTCCTGATAATGTTCGTTCAGGATGTTCTCGCCCCGGGCAAACACCTTCCAGGTCTTGTCGATCTTGTATTCGCTGTAGAGGTCGACGCGGGTGTAAGCATCGACCTGACCGACCTGATTGGCACTGCTGAAACGCTTCGACACTGTGGTGACGCGTGGCTCGATCATCCACCTGTCGGTGGGCGTTATCGTCAGCGCAAAATGCGCCAGGTTCTTCGGCCTCCGCGCTAGCGTCAGACCGGTCGCAAGTTCCTCGGCATG
>Ga0193724_1000074_pt1 | contig 22670 bp, 24 predicted proteins | sample H2a1metaG_FD_146005 | JGI IMG/M metagenome (GOLD analysis project Ga0193724, IMG submission 146005) | Soil microbial communities from a riparian zone of the East river system, Colorado, United States - H2a1 | ecosystem: Environmental > Terrestrial > Soil > Riparian zone | place: USA: East River... | reverse complement strand
CGGTGGCGATCGACCAGGCAGCCTTGGCCGAGACCAGCGTGTTTCTGAATGGCGGACAGCGCGGGTTACAGATCGAGCTCGATCCCAACGACGCCGTCAGGGCGCTCGATGCGACCGTGCAGGCGCTGACGGGGTGAGTGGGACCGGGCGCGCCCCGGCCCGCACAGCGGCGCGCAGCTCCGCATCATGGTTGAGTTCGGCGTGACGATACGGCTTCGATAAAAACTCGAATGCAAGAGACAAAAGCGGGGCTGCGACAAGCAGCGCGGCGCCCGCGATCAGTGCGGCCGACGGCGATCCCCAGACGTCCTGCAGGTAGCCCGCAGCCAAAGGCCCGACCGCCATCAACGGCTGCGACAAGCAGCGCGGCGCCCGCGATCAGTGCGGCGGACGATCCCCAGATGTCCTGCAGGTAGCCTGCTGCCAAAGGCCCGACAGCCATCAGGGCATAAAAGCACGTATAGAACACGCCAAATCCGACCGCCCGATCGCGCGGGGCGAGAACTTTCGACGGAAGCGAAAGGATCGCTCCGGACAATGGACCGACAAAAACTCCGAATACCATGCAGGAGATTATCGGATGGACCCCGGCGACAAATAGCGCAAGCGCCGCGGCGGCGATCAGCGAGCAGACGACAATCGCCGCGATTGGCCTGTCCGAGCGGTGAACGAGGTATCCGCCCGATGGAATGGCCAGGATCGTGAACCAGATGGCGAGGCTGGTCAGCGACGCGGCAGCGGTAGACGACGATCCCTGCGCCACCATCAACACCGGCGCGTAGCTGAAGAACAAGACGCAGGCGAGGTTCATCGCGCCCCACGCCGTGCCGGCGATCACGACCGGAACCAGCACGCCACCGGGGAGCATGGAGCGGCCAACCACGGTCCGTTGCTTCTGCTCGGATGGCTCCGAAACAAAGACGAACGCACCAAGTGCGGCGCCGGCGCAAAGCGCGCCGGATATCATCACGGCGGGCCATCCCCACAGCTGCGCGATATGGGCCTGGATCGGCAGCGCCAGCATCGCGCCGAACGGCCAGCTTACTTGCAGGATCGACATCGCAAGGACGATTTCACGGCTGTCGAACCAGTCGGTCGTCATCTTGGTGGCAACCAGCGCCACAATCGTTGCGCCGACGCCGCCGATGAGGCGCGCAACAAGAGCCGTTGTGAAATCCGCGGAAGCGCCCAGCATCACCCCGGAAACCGCCATCAGCAAGAGGCCGGCAAGACCGAGCGTCTTGTCCCGAAAACGCTGGCCCAGCACCCCCGTCGGAAACGCGACAATGACGCCAGGCAACAGATATGCGCCCAACAGCATGCCGATCTGGGAATAGTCCATTGCCAGATCCTGCATCAGCATGCTTGAGGCGGATCCGACCGATTGAAACTGAAATCCGGTCGCCGCCCGTACCGCAAACAGCACCGCAAGGATCGTCCATCTTTGGCCGGGCATCGACACGCCTCCCGATCAATCCTGGTGTTTGCCGCGCTTTGCGAAATCGGCGCTGAGGAATTTGGAAAATTCAGAAAGTTCTTCCTCGGAAATGTCATGAACCGTGAGGCGAAGCTGCATGATCGTCAGATCGATCAGGTGACCGGCAAACGTAGCTCCCCTGGAAACGACTATCTTGCGTTGCTCCAGCAACACCGAAATGACATTATTCAGACAACGGGCACGGACTTCATCCATGTCGATGCCCCTTGGGGGTTCTCGGCGAAGTCGCCACCAGCCAGTCGCGCGTGGTGACGGTGTCGGCAAACAATTCGATGGCTTTCGTCGTTACGACGTGGACCGCCCTTGCATCGGCGTCGTGCCGGCCGCGGCTCACCGACGCATCGCTCAGAAACGTAACGTGGTGGCCTCGATGCGAGGCATCGATTGCGGTTGCGAGACACGTCTGTTCGGCCACCAGGCCGGCGATTGCAAAGCCTCCGATCTGCGAAACCACATCGGTAAAAAGCTGATTGGTGTAGCAGGAAGGCTGCGGGCGCTCGAACACCATATCGGAACGCTTCGGCTCAAAACCTGAAATCCATGCCGATTGGGCCAACCTTCCGATCGATTCCGAACTATCCGTCTGTCGCGTGAACGCGATGGGCAGTCCAAGATTTCGCGCGTGCCGTATCGCGGACATGCAATTCTCCAATGACCGTGCGAGATCGGTCGCCCGGTCACATGCCAATTCGGCATAATTTTTTTCCTGCAGGTCGACCATGACGAGCAGACGGCTATGCGATGCGCTGACATAGGTCCGCAGATCTATGACAGAGCTCATCAAGCGCCCGCCGGCAGGCAAACGCCCCTGCTCGCAGACTTTTCAAGAATGCCAGGAGTATCCCAACGGCCCTCGGGGCGAATGATCACATAGGGATCATCGCTGAGCGTGATGCTCTGCGGATGCTTCTGGGTTTCCAGTTTGACCTCGACATAGTCGAAATCCGAAAACACCAGCTCGCGGGCGCCCATGCGCTTGAAACCGCTCTGCTCCCACACCTTGAGAAAACGCTTTTGCGAGTGCGCGTACAAAACGCTGTAGCCCTTCTTGCGGCAGAGCTCGATCGCCGCGTCGAGGATTCGTCCCGCCAGGCCTGAGCCCCGGCCTTCATGCCGGACGGCCAATCGTTCAAGCTTGGCAAAATCGGCAAAATACCGAATCCGGATGCATCCGACCGGCTCGCGGTCCTTGTGGCAGATCAGATGCGTGGCGGTGAAATCGTTGCCGTCGAACTCCTCTTCAAATGGGCATCGCTGCTCGGCCATATAGATCGCGCCGCGGATGGCGATCACCCGCGCCATTTCGTCCATCGACCGAACCACCTCGATGGTTACGGGATCCTGGGGAACGGCCTTGACCGGCGGAACGTCATCGGAGCGGTCGAACATCTGCAGATGCGGCGCATGCAGACCATCGTAACGCGCCCCCGCAGAAAACCCGAGAGGCTCCAGGACCCTGAGACCTTCCTTGGTGACCGGACGCGAATAGATGTTGACGCCCCGATAGAGCGGCGTCGAGAATTTCTGCAGCACCAGCGGTATCGCGGCGGCGATGGTGCCCTTGGCGTGGATCGCCCAGACGTAGATACCGGCCGGCCGTTCCGATTGCCGCGCGATATAGCAGAGCTCGGGGTTGCGGGTATCGAGCCGGCCGTCGATGAGCCGGCGCGTGCCTTCGTGCGTCAGCGGCAGCACGGCGAGAAAGCCTTCGCCCTTGGGGGAGGCAACATTGAACCGGTCCCGTTTTGCGATTGCCCAGAACGTATCCGGGTTATGATTTGCGACGGTCTGAAACATGTGGTTCGATGTCAGGCCGGGAATATCTTGTCGCGCTGCATCCACCAACGAGGCGATGCCTTCGGCATCGACCGTGAAGATTACGGTACGCCTTGCCAGCTGCAGCGCGGTCATCCTGTCGAGTGAGTACGCCGCAGATCGGCCCTCCGAGGCTTCTTTGCCGGCGGTTTTACGGATTAATTTGAGGTCGAGCGCTGTCATGGTGTCGTCTCTCGGTTGTGATGCGACGATAATTCTGTATGAATATTCTAAAGAGTGAATGGAGTGATTTGTATGCACTCACCTGAGCGCAGGGGCGCGCACAACGGCGCGCACGTCCCAGGGCGAATGGCCAACTGGGACCTGGTGCGGATATTTCTGGAAGTGGCCCGAATAGGCAGCTTCCGAGCCGCGGCCGAACAACTGAACATGTCGGCAAACTTTCTCAGCAAGCGCATCTCGTTGCTCGAGCATGCCTACAAGACGACCCTGATGACCCGGCATGTCGATGGGATCAGGCTGACTCCAGAAGGTCGGCAGGTTCTCGAGTCCGCAAAGCTGATGGAAGAAGCGTCCTTTGGTCTGGACCGCGCGTTAAGCCAGACAACACCCGCGCTCAGCGGCGAAGTTCGGCTCGCCGTTACCGAGGGGCTCGGCACATTCTGGCTTGCACCAAGATTGGTTGAATTTCAAAGGGTCTATCCGGGCCTTCTGGTGGATCTGAAATGCGAGATGCGTTCGGCCGACGTGCTTCGTCTCGAAGCCGACGTCGCCGTGCAACTTGAAAACCCCGACCAGCCTGATCTGAAGAGAATCAAGATTGGGCGGCTTCACATCATGCCTTTCGTGAGTCCGTCCTACGTTGACATCTACGGCATGCCGAAGAACGCCGACGACATCCGTCAAAATCATCGAATTGTATTGCAGGATGCGGACCAGACCAGGGGCAAGGAGATCTACGAAAAATATGCGGGTCGCGAACAGGTCGGCTTCGTCGCGATGCGCAACAATGTCAGCACCGCGCATCTTTGGTCGATCGCAAAGGGCGCCGGCATCGGCTGGTTGCCAACCTATGTGCCGGCGCTTGGTGATCCGCTGATACCGCTCGATATCGGAGTCAAGTTCGAGCTTGATATCTGGCTCGCCTATCATCCGGACGCAAAGAAAATACCTCGGGTCAAGCAACTGATCGAATGGACCATCCAATCCTTCGACGGCCACAAATATCCATGGTTTAGCGACGAGTTCGTGCATCCGAAGGATTTGCAAAAAGCCTACAAGGACGCGGAGCCGCTGGTGAATCTATTCGCCGGGTTCAAGAAAGTATCGCGCCCGAAGATCGTTCGAAACTTTCCCAATCGCACCAACGGGACCAATCGATGACGAACGGCCCAACTGACGGTCACATTGACCAGCTCGTGAAGGCACGATGGCTTGCGATCGGGCTTTCGCAAACCGATTTGGCCGAAGTGCTCGATGCCACGTTTCAGCAAACAGCAGAAGGCGGCAACGGGTCGAATTGGGTCGACACCGACCGCCTGATGCAAATCGCCGAAGCGCTGGAAATCCCGGCCGATTTGTTCTACGGCCAGACCGCCAAAACCGGACCGGAAGCACCGGATCTTTCGTCGGCGCAGTGTGCAAGTTCGCTGCAATCGGTGCTCGCATTGCGCCTGATGCGGGCTTTTCAGGATTTGACGGATCTGCGAACCAAAGAGGTGCTGGTTCAGCTGGCCGAACAGATCGTCAAGCGTCAAATCAAGCGCCGCGGAGACGCCGGCTAGCGGATTCCAGCTATCAAAAAGGGCGCCGCGTGACGCGCGGTGCCGGCGATTTCCGGCGTTGACCCGAACACGCGCCGCAAACCTCTCCCGCGCATGGTCGCGATGCATCCACCCCATTGATGTCAGGTGAAAATCCGTGTCTGTGAGGCAGCCGGGCAAGAATACCGGCCCGGTGGCCAACACCGGGCCGGGCCGCGGCGTCATGGAACCAAGCCAAGAACGACCGCCGCATGTCAGCCTCCGATCACAGCGCCGCCTCCTCCGGCAACTGGCTCGCCAACCAGCCCTATCTGCTGCTCTCCATCACCGCGCTGTGCTGGGCCGGCAACGCCATCGTCGGCCGCCTCGCCGCCGGACATATTCCGCCGGTGACGCTGTCGTTCCTGCGCTGGTCGTTCGCATTTCTCATCATTCTTCCGTTCGCCTGGAAACATCTGAAGCGCGACTGGGGTGCGATCCGCACCCGTCTCGGCACCATGATCTTTCTCTCCGTCATCGGGATCAGCGCCTTCAACACCCTGCAATACTGGGCACTCGAGCACACCCAGGCGCTGAACACGCTGCTGCTGCAGTCGGCGGGACCGCTGTTCGTTGCGGTGTGGTCGCTGATCCTGCTCGGCGTCCGCTTGACGCTGGCGCAGGCCGGCGGCATCGCGCTGTCGCTGATCGGCGTGCTGGTGATCCTGCTGCACGGCGACCTGACGGCGCTCAGCAGCATCGAATTCAACAAGGGCGACATCATCTTCACCGTGGCGCTGGCGATCTTCGGGCTCTATTCGGTGCTGTCGCTGAAGCGTCCGCAGATTCACGGCCTGTCGTTTGTCGGCTTCACTTTCGGCTGCGGCGCTGTGTGCCTCGTTCCGCTGTGGATCTGGGAACTGTTCACGCGCCCGGTGATGCAGCTGAATGCTGCGAACCTGCTGTCGCTGTTTTATGTCGCCGTGTTTCCCTCGACGCTGGCGTATCTGTGCTTCAATCGCGGCGTGCAGCTGATCGGCGCCAACCGCGCTGCGCCGTTCTTTCATGTGGTGCCGGTGTTCGGATCCGCGATGGCGATCGTCTTTCTCGGCGAGCACCCGCAGCTGTTTCACATCATCGGCTTCGCGCTGGTGCTGACCGGTGTTTTCGTTGCGTCGCGGAAGCCGGCCCATGCGAGTTAGTTCGCTTGCCAGCGCAGCGGCGGTGGTCACCGGCACCACCGGCGGGGTCGGCGCCTATCGCACCCCGCCGCTGTGGATGAAAGACGGCGACGTGGTCGAGGTCGAGATTTCCGGGATCGGAACCTTGCGCAATCCGGTCAAGGACGAAGCCGCCAAAGCGGTCGGACAAGCCGCCTGAACCGGCGCCCCATCACAACAACAAGGAGAGCATCGTGAACATGCCGAAGCATCTGTTGCCGACCACGGTGGTCGGAAGTTATCCGCAGCCGGAATGGCTGGTCGACCGTGCCATGCTGTCGAAAGTAGTTCCGCGCACCCGCATGCACGCGATGTGGCGGCTTCCGGAGCGGCATCTCGAGGAAGCCCAGGACGACGCGACCATCGTCGCCATCCGTGACATGGAGCGCGCCGGCATCGACGTCGTGACCGATGGTGAGATCCGCCGGGAGAGTTACTCGAACCGGTTCGCGACCGCCCTTGAAGGCATCGATATCGACAATCCCGCGATCATTGTGTCGCGGTCGGGACAGGAAACACCGGTGCCGCGCGTCGTCGGCCCTGTCAGCCGCAGCCGTCCGGTCGAATTGCGCGACATGGAGTTTCTTCGCCGCAACACCGACCGCGCGGCGAAGATCACGCTGCCGGGTCCGTTCACCATGAGCCAGCAGGCCAAGAACGAATTCTATAAGGACGACGAAGAGCTGGCGATGGCGTTCGCCGAGGCCGTCAATGCGGAGGCGCTGGACCTGCAGAAGGCCGGGGCTGATGTGATCCAGCTCGACGAGCCCTGGGTGCGCAACAATCCCGAACTCGCCAAGCGCTATGCGGTCAAGGCGATCAACCGCGCGCTGCAGGGCATCACGGTGCCGACGGTGGTGCATTTGTGCTTTGGCTACGCCGCCGTCGTGCCCGGTTCGACCAAGCCGGCCGGCTACTCGTTTCTGGCGGAACTCGCCGATACCCATGCCGAACAGATTTCGATCGAGGCGGCGCAGCCCAGGCTCGATCTCGGCGTGCTGAAGGATTTGTCGTCGAAGAAGATCATGCTCGGCGTGCTCGACCTCGGAAACCCGGAAATCGAAACCGCCGAAATTGTTGCCGACCGTATCCGGCACGGCTTGAAATACGTCGCGGCGGACCGGCTGATACCTGCGCCCGACTGCGGCATGAAATACATGCCGCGCCACATCGCCTTCGGTAAACTGAAGGCGATGTGCGACGCCGCGGCGATCGTGCGCAAGGAAATCAGCTAGCCTTACGCATAGCGCGCTGCTCCCATGCATACTGCCGTCACCGCGAGCAGCGCGGCGGCTATGCGCTGGGCCGTGGCGATGCGTGACCGAGCGCCCGCCTCGTCGGTCCCGCTACGCAAGCTTCTGATCGCGCCGCCGCCTATGGCGCCCTGAACACCTGCAGCGACGAGCGCCGCGAGAGCACCGACCGCCAGCATTTGCTCGGCCGTGCCGAATGAACCGGCATGGGCCAGATGGCCGAGATAGCCGCCGCTCAAAACGGCGATCGTCGCCGCACCCATCTGCGGACGAAAAAGCAGCTCGCCGCCGACGCCGCCGGTTCGCGCCAGCGTGAAGCTGGTGCCGGCCCAGAACACCGAGGACAGAATATGAAGTGACAAGGCTATGATGAGCGCGATCTGCATGGCATCGCTCCAGGATCGAGTTGTAATTAGATATACAATATGTATAGTTAATTTGGCGAAAGGATGGCGAGCAGCCGGGATGTCGACCCGCCCCTACACGAGTTCGGTACGAACGGCTGCCGCGGCGGCGAAACGGGATCGCGTTATCGAAGCCGCGGCCCGATCGCTGCGCGAGGATGCCAGCATCGCCAGCTTCTCATTGGATGCCGTGGCGAAGGCCGCAGGCGTGACACGGCTGACCGTCTATCATCAGTTCGGATCGCGGCGGGGATTGCTCGAAGCCGTGTTCGATGAGATTGCGCGCCAAGGCGGCCTTACAGCGATCGCCGATGCAATGGCGATGTCGGATCCGCACGCGGCACTCGACCGGTTGGTCGAGATCTTCTGTGCTTTTTGGAATCGGGACCCGGCAGTGGGCCGGCTGCATGAGGCGATGGCGACCGACCCCGAATTCGCGCAGGCACTGATCGGGCGCAATGAACGCCGACGAAAAACCGTCAATGTTCTGATCGGACGAATTGCCGGGAAAACCGCGTTGCCTCGGGCGCGGCGGGACGCTGTCGACCTGATCTTCGCTCTCACCAGTTTCGCCATGTTCGCCATGCTTCGTGCGGATCGTTCCGTAGATGAGGTCTGCGCGCTGGTGAAGTCGGCCTGCCATGGCGCGCTTGGTCCGCTGCTTTCAGACGCATCGCGTAGCGGCAGCCGGCCGCACCGTCCTGGAGCCTCTAGAGCGGGATGACTTTTCATCCCGCTCTATCTTTTTGTTTGAGCATGATCTCCGCGCAAACGCTTCGCGTTTGTCGTGAGGGAAAACCGGCCCCCACTTTTCCGGATCATGCTCTAACCGACCTTGAACTTGCTGTAAGCCTCGGCGGTCGCAATGATCACGTGCTCCGCGCAGCCGTTGCGGCGATGCGGATCGCTGAGGTTTTCGTAATCCGCTGACGTCATCATGTCGACGAAAGCAGCCACCGACGGATAATACACCAGCGCCACATAATCCCATTGGTTGCCGTCTTGCGGACCGAGCGCAACCGTCTTGGCCTTGCCGGTCCACAGCAGCGTTCCGCCGCGCGCCTTGATCATCGGCACGGTCAGGGCGCTGTAGCGAAGATAGGCATCCCAGCCGCTGCCGTTGCCGTCGAGCGAGCGTGCGTGGAAGCGCATCAGGTTCACCATCACGACCGGTGCCTGACGCTCGAGCTCCTTGAGGCCTTTGATATTCAATAGATCCACACCCATGGCAGGCTCCTGATGGCGTTCGACGAGGTCAGGACATTGTAGCATTGCAACCCCGGGACTTGTCGCGCGGCATGATTCCGGCAGAATTCCCCATGAAGCAATGAAGATTCCCTCAGCCCCGCCGTCGGCCCCCGGTCCCGCCAGATGGCTCAACAACCAGCCCTATCTGCTGCTGAGCCTGACGGCGCTGTTCTGGGCCGGCAATATCGTGCTCGCGCGTTACGTCGCCGGCCACGTTCCGCCGATGACGCTGTCCTGCGTCCGCTGGATCGGCGCGTTCTTGATGCTGCTGCCGTTCGCCTGGCCGCATCTGATGCGCGACTGGCCGGCGCTGCGCGCGCGGCTGCCGCTGCTGGTGCTGCTGTCGGCGACGGGATTTGCCATCAACAACGCGCTGTCCTACTGGGCGCTGCAATACACCCAGGCGCTGAACGCCCTGCTGATCCAGTCGTCGGGACCGCTGTTCGTGGCGGTGTGGTCGCTGCTGCTGTTCGGCGTGCGGCTGACATGGGCACAGCTCGCGGGCATCGCGACCTCGCTTGCGGGCGTACTCACCATCATCCTGCACGGCGATCTCGGCGCGCTCGCCAGCATCCAGTTCAACAAGGGCGACGTGATGTTCGCCGGCGCGCTCTTGGCATTCGGACTATATTCGGCGCTGATGCCGCGCCGGCCGAAGACGCATCAGCTGTCGCTGATTGCCTTCACCACCGGGTGCGGCGCGCTGCTGCTGTTGCCTTTCTCGATCTGGGAATTCTCGACCGGCTACACGCTGAAATTCGACCTGTTGACGGCCGCGACGCTGATCCATGTCGTGATCTTCCCCTCCACGCTGGCATATCTGTTTTTCAACCGCGGCATCGCACTGATCGGGCCGAACCGCGCGGCGCCGTTCTTTCATCTGGTGCCGGTGTTCGGCTCGGCGATGGCGGTCCTGCTGCTCGGCGAACAGCCGCGGCTGTTTCACCTCGTCGGCTATCTGCTGGTGCTGGCGGGTGTCGTGATCGCGTCGCGGCAGGCATCGGCCGCGGTATGAACTTACGGCTGCGGCGCTGGATCGGCTTCCGCTCCGGCGCTGGGCAGGCTAGCCTGCCCAGCAATAGCCGATCCGGAAAACGCCCATGGGAGAGACAACACAGAATGATTTCGCTATCGACACGACGCTTGCGCGCAGCCGCCGTATTCGCGCTCATCTTCACCGGGCTGGCATCCTCCGCCTCCGCGCAGACCCCCTATCCGAACCGGACCATCACGCTGGTGCTGCCGTTCGCCGCGGGCAGCGGCACCGACACCACGACGCGTATCATTTCGCAGCATCTGGGCATGGCACTCGGCGTCGGCATCGTCATCGACAACAAGCCGGGCGCCAACGGCATGATCGCCGCGACCTATGTCGCGCGCGCGGCGCCGGACGGCTACACCCTGTTCGTCACCACCAATACCACGCACTCGGCCAATCCGTACCTGCTGAAGACCTTGACCTATGACCCGGTCAAGGACTTCACGCCGATCGCACGCACCGGCGATCTGCCGTTCATGCTGGTGGTGCATCCCGACGTTCCCGCGAAAACCGTCGCCGAACTTGTCGTTTATGCCAAGGCCAATCCGGGCAAGCTGACTTATGCCAGCGGCAGCTCGTCCGCGATCGTCTCCGGCGCCACCTTCGCGCACAATGCCGGCATCGACATGCTGCATGTGCCTTACAAGAGTTCTCCTCCGGCGATGAACGACGTCATCGGCGGCCGCATCACCATGATGTTCACGGACGTGCTGACGGGCCTGCCGCATGTCAACGGCAACGCGCTGCGCGCACTGGCCGTGACCACCAAGGACCGCTCGCCGCTGGTGCCAAACCTGCCGTCAATGCAGGAGGCCGGCGTGCCGGATTTCGACATCACGTCGTGGCAGGGCTATTTCGGTCCGGCCAATTTGCCCAAGGAGATCGTGACGCGGCTTAACACCGAGATCCGCAAGATTGTAGAGAAGCCCGAGATCAAGGCGCAACTCGCAACGCTCGGCATGGATGCGTTCTCCGGCACGCCTGAAGAACTCCGCGCTTTCGTGGGCGATCAACTGGTGCTTTGGGAAAAGCTGATCAAGAACGCCGGAATCGAGAAGCAATGAGGTGCGTGTAACGCTCCACCAAAATGTTGGGGCGTAGGGTGGGCAGATCGTACTGAGTCAGGAGGCGCTCTTCGCGCCGTGCCCACGATGCTGCCGCTTGTAAGGTCGTCATCGTCCGCGAAGGCGGACGATCCAGTACGCCGTGCTGCCCGCAATTTTTCGCTAGCGCCGCGAAGTACTGGATGCCCCGCCTTCGCGGGGCATGACGGCTGAACCTTACGCCGCGCGGACCTTGGCCAGAAATTCGTCAACCGCCCCGCGCAACATGCCGGACTGATTGTCGAGTTCACGCGCGTTGGAGAGCACATCCGAAGCGGCCACGCCGGTGGCCGCCGCGGCGGTGGTGACGCCGCCGATGTGGGCGCTGATCTCGTTCGATCCGGCCGCAACCGACTGGATGTTGCGGGCGATTTCCCGGGTCGCATCGCCCTGCTGGTCGATCGCGGTGGAAAGGCTGACGGTGATCTCGCTCATCTGCGCGATGGTTTCGGTGATTCCGCCGATCGAGAGCACCGCATCGCTGGTCGAGGCCTGCATGGCCGCGACCTGGGCGGAGATTTCCTCGGTGGCCTTGGCGGTCTGATTGGCGAGCGCTTTCACCTCGGAGGCGACGACGGCGAAGCCGCGGCCGGATTCGCCGGCGCGGGCGGCTTCGATGGTGGCGTTGAGGGCGAGCAAATTGGTCTGGGCGGCGATAGAGTGGATCAGCTTGACCACTTCGCCGATTTTCTCCGCACCGGTGGACAATGCCTGGACCGTGACGTTGGTGCGCTCGGCATCTCCCACCGCCTTGCCGGCGATCTCGCTCGAACGCGTCACCTGGCGGGAAATCTCGGTCACCGAGCTGGACAGCTCCTCCGCCGCAGCGGCGACCGTTCCAACGTTGTTCGAGGCGCTCTGGGATGCAGCCCCGACGGTTGCGGCGCGTGCGCTGGCGTCGCTGGCGGTCGCGGTCATGGATTGCGCCGTGGTCTGCATTCCCGCCGCCGCCGCCGACACCGAACGGACGATGCCGGTGACGCTGCGTTCGAAGTCGCTGGCGATGCTCTCCATTGCCGCGCGGCGCTCGACCGCGGCGCGGCCCTGCGTCTCCGCCTCGACCTTTTCGAGGCCGCGAATCCGCAACGCATTATCCTTGAAGATCTGAACGGTCGCGGCCATCGCGCCGATCTCGTCACCGCGCTCGATACCGGGGATCTCGCCTTCCAGGGATCCATCGGCCAGCGCCCGCATGCGGGTGCCGAGCTGACCAAGCGGACGGGTAATGCTGCGGCCGATCGTCCATGCAATGCTGCCCGAGATCACGGCGATGCCGAGAATGGCAAGGCCCAGCACCCACGCGATTGGCTTTAATTTGGCGTCGAGATCATCGAGATAGGCGCCGGTGCCGAGATACATGTCAAAGCCGGGGACGGCGACGGCATAGCCGATCTTACGGGTCAGCTTATCATCGCCGGGTTTCATGTATTCATACGTCAGCAGGATTTCGCCGTTGGCCTTGACACCATCGCGCAATTCGCGGGAGAGCATCCTGCCATTGGTCACCACGTCCATACGATTGGTCCCGATCTGCTTGGGATCAGGCGACATCACCGTGATGCCGTCGAATGTCGTACCGAACAGATAGCCGGCGCCCTTGTCGTAGGTCATCGAATTGGCGCGGCGGCCGAATTCGGCCAGCGCGGCTTCCTGGGTCAGTTGCCCGGCCTCGACCTGCTTCTGTAATCCGGCCGCCATGTTGCGCGCCATCTCGACGATGGAACGAACCTGATCGATCCGCGCGTTCAGCATCTCGCGCTGCATCAGATAGCCTGCGAGTGCGCCGGCGATGCAGAGGCCGAACAGCGTCACACCCACCAAAATACCGAGTTTGGGGGTGATCGTCAGATTGGTCAGCTTCACGGGGCATCTCCGGGGGGATTGCACGCAAGGTGCGATTGGCGGAATTACTCGCGCCACGATATAGTCAAATCCTTTAGCACTTGGTTACCAAGTCTTCTCGGTAGAACTACCCCGGTTACGAAGGTCGTCATGGTCTCCGGCGGCGGGGGTTGCCGGGAAGCTGATCAAGACGCTGGAATCGGGGGGCAGCCGCGACCTGTCGCGGCTATAACCAACACCGAAATGTCAAATCGGGAGAGAAACAATGTCGAAATTCAAAGTGGTGACGCCGAAAGGCGCGAGTTTCACGGTTGCCGGCGGGGGTTACGCCCTGGAGCGTGAAGCGCTCGATCCGATCGGCGCCGAGATCGTCGAGGCGCCGGCCAATGAGGCGGAGTTTATCGCCGCGGCCCGGACCGCCGACGCCATCTACGGCAAGGGCATGCGGATTTCGAAGGCGATCATCGATGCCCTCGAAAACTGCAAGGTCATTACGCTCGGCACCGTCGGCGTCGACAGCGTCGATGTCAAGGCGGCGACCGCGCGCGGTATTCCCGTCACCAACATCCCCGACACGTTCATCGAGGAAGTGGCCGATCACGCCATGATGCTGTTGCTGGCGGGCTTTCGCCGCTTGGTCGTACAGGACAAGATGGTTCGGGACGGACGCTGGGCCGAGGGCCGCCCGGCCCTGCTCAAGATCCCAAGGCTGATGGGGCAAACACTCGGGTTCATATCGTTCGGGCGCGTGGCGCGTGCCGTCGCCAAACGCGCCGCGCCATTCGGCCTGCGGATGATGGCCTATGATCCCTTTATCGCGGAGACCTTGATATCCGATCACGGCGTGCTGCCGGCGACCTTGTCAGACGTGCTCTCGCAGTCCGATTTCGTGTCGATGCACGCGCCGGCGCGACCGGAGGTTCACCATATGCTCGGCGAAACGCATTTCCGCCAGATGAAGCCAAGCGCGACCTTCATCAATACCGGCCGCGGAGCAACCGTGAATGAAGAGGCGCTGATCAAGGCGTTGCAGGAAGGCTGGATCGCCCACGCCGCGCTCGACGTGCTGGAAACGGAACCTCCGTCGCACAACAATCCGATGCTGAGCATGGAAAACGTCACGATGACCGCTCATGTCGCCTCCGCCTCGGCACGCTTTGACGAGGCACGCAAGCGCCGTGTCGGCTACGAATTGTCACTGGTGCTGTCCGGCCTGTGGCCGGTAAGCTGCGTCAATCCGTCGGTGCTGCAGAATACCTCGCTCCAGCGCTGGCAACCTGTCAGCATGGAGCGCGGCCCGAACAGCTAAGCACTGCCCCAATTCATCGGCGAACAACGCCGGGTCTAAAACAGGGAGAAGATCATGACGAACGACATCACGCGCCGCGACGCGCTGGGTCTGGGACTTTCCGCGGCGGCGCTGGCCGCCACCGGCGCCTCGGCGCAGACGGCCTTGGCCATCAAGGCCGCCGACGTTCCGGCACCATCGCTCCCGATCGAAAAAGGCGCGAGCCTGCGCATGCTGCGGCCGGTGCGGTTTGTCAAAGCCGACGAAGACGTGTTCCGGGCCAACGCGGCGAAATTCACCGAGAAGATGGGCATCGAGGTCAAGGTCGACTTCGTCGGATGGGAAGACATCAACCAGCAGACCGCGGTGACGTCGAACAGCGGCGCCGGTCCTGATGTCATCATCGGCTTCAGCGATGCGCCGCATATCTATGCCGACAAGCTGATCGAACTGACCGACGTCGCCGACTATCTCGGCAAGCGTTATGGCGGCTGGATGTTTCTCGCCGAGAAATACGGCAAGCGCCACAAGAGCAACGCGTGGATCGGATTGCCGTTCGGCGCCGCCAGCGGCCCGCTGGTGTATCGCAAATCGATCGTGCAGGCGGCAGGCTTTGACAAGGTTCCCGACGATCACGCCGGATTGCTGGACCTTTGTCGCAAGCTGCAGAAGGCCGGCAAACCCGCGGGCTTCGCGCTCGGCAACGCCGTGGGCGACGGCAACGGCTTCGCAAACTGGCTGCTGTGGTCGCACAATGCCTCGCTGCTCGATGAGGAAGGCAATGTCATCATCAACAGCAAGGAAACCGTTGCCGCGCTCAAATATCTCAAGGAGTTATATCCCACCTTCATTGCCGGGACGCCTTCCTGGAATGACGTCAGCAACAACCGCGCCTACTCGTCGCAGGAAATTTCGCTGACCGCGAACGGCGTATCGCTTTACTTTTCGCTGAAGAACGACCCGGCAACGGCGGCGATCGCGGAAGATACCGAACACCAGTTCCTGGCGAAAGGCCTCGCAAAGAGCTCACCCATGGGAGGGCTGACGCTGAACGCGATGGTGTTCAAGCACAGTCCCTATCCCAACGCCGCCAAGGCGTTTCTGCAGTTCATGATGGAGCGCGAACAGTATGAGCCGTGGCTCAACGCCAACAGCGGCTACTGGGCGCAACCGCTTGCCGCCTATGCCGACTCGGCGGTGTGGTCCGGCGATCCCAAGGTCAAGATCTTCAAGGACACGATGTCCAATACCTACTGGACTGGGTATAAGGGTCCGATTTCAACGGCCAGCGGCGCGGTCAACGCCGACTACGTGCTGGTGCAGATGTGCGCGTCGGTCGCAACCGACGCCGCGACACCTGAAGCCGCCGCCGCCGAAGCGGAGCGCCGTGCCAAACGGTACTTCCGCAGGTAAGCAGCCAACGAAAAGGACCGTCATTGCGAGCGAATCCATCATGCTCCAATGCCGTCATTCCGGGGCGATGCAACGCATCGAACCCGGAATCTCGAGATTCCGGGTCTGGTGCTAACGCACCATCCCGGAATGACCGTTTAAGTCAGGCCAGGACCAACTTCTGATGTCTGTGACGACACTGCCTTCGCGAGGGTTGGTTCATCGGCAGCCGGGCTGGCTGGTGCGGCTGTTCGACTACAAGCCGTTTCTGATCGTCATTTGCCTGACGCCGGCGATCGGCCTGCTGCTGGTGTTCCTGACCTATCCGCTTGGCCTCGGCGTCTGGCTGGCGTTCACGGATACCACGATCGGCCGCCGCGGCGTCTTTGTCGGTCTCGAGAATTTCCAATACCTGCTGAGCGATCCGTTGTGGTGGAACGCGGTATTTTACAGCGTGTTCTATACCGCCGTCGCCACCTTCGGAAAATTCGCGCTCGGCTTCTGGCTGGCGCTGCTGTTGAACAACCACTTCCCGTTCAAGAGCCTGTTGCGGGCCATCGTGCTGCTGCCGTGGATCGTGCCCACGGTGCTGTCGGCGCTGGCGTTCTGGTGGATTTACGATCCGCAGTTTTCCATCATCTCATACCTCCTGGTGGACGTGCTCCACCTCCGCACCACCAATGTCGACTTTCTCGGAAGCCCCTGGCCGGCGCGGTTCTCGCTGATCGCCGCCAATATCTGGCGCGGCATTCCCTTCGTGGCGATCTCGCTGCTCGCCGGCCTGCAGACCATATCGCCTTCGCTCTATGAGGCGGCGATGCTGGACGGCGCGACGGCCTGGCAGCGCTTTCGTTACATCACGTTTCCGATGATGCTTCCTATTCTAGCGATCGTGATGACGTTCTCGATCATCTTCACCTTTACCGACTTCCAGCTGGTCTACGCCATCACCCGCGGCGGACCGGTCAACTCCACCCACCTGCTGGCGACATTGGCGTTCCAGCGCGGCATCGCCGGCGGCGAGCTCGGCGAAGGTGCCGCGATCGCGGTCTCGATGATCCCGTTCCTGATATTCGCGACGCTGTTCAGCTACTTCGGCCTCGCCCGCCGCAAATGGCAGCAGGGAGAGAGCAATGACTGAGGCTCTGGCGCCGTCTGCAAAATCGAGCAACGTCGCAAGTTCGACGCCGGATACGATGGAGTGGGATTCGCGGGCGCGGCGGATGGTGATGATCTATCTGCCGCTGTCCTGCTTCGTGCTGATCCTGCTGTTTCCGTTCTACTGGATGGCGATCACGTCATTCAAACCGAACGCGGAACTGCTCAACTACAAGGCCCACAATCCGTTCTGGATCTCTTCGCCCACGCTCGCGCACATCAAGCATCTGCTGTTCGAGACCGCCTATCCGCACTGGCTGATGACGACGATGTCGGTGGCGATCGGCGCCACCTTCATCTCGCTGTTCTCCAGTACGCTGGCCGCCTATGCGATCGAGCGCCTGCGTTTTAAGGGCAGCCCGTATGTCGGGCTTGGAATTTATCTCGCGTATCTGGTGCCGCCGTCGATCCTGTTCATTCCGCTGGCAACCGTCGTGGTTCAGTTCGGACTGTTCGACAGCCCCCTGGCGCTGATCCTGGTGTATCCGACCTTCCTGGTGCCGTTCTGCACCTGGCTCTTGATCGGCTATTTCAAATCCATCCCCTACGAGCTGGAGGAATGCGCGCTGGTCGACGGCGCAACGCGCCTGCAGATTCTGCGACGGATTACCTTGCCGCTTGCCGTGCCCGGATTGATCTCGGCGGGAATTTTCAGTTTTACGCTATCGTGGAACGAGTTCATCTACGCACTGGCATTCATCCAGAGCAGCGCCAACAAGACCGTGCCGGTCGCGATCCTGACCGAACTGGTTTCCGGGGATGTGTATCAGTGGGGAGCGCTGATGGCGGGCTCCCTGCTCGGCTCGCTGCCGGTTGCGATCTTTTATTCGCTGTTCGTCGATTACTACGTCTCGTCGCTGACAGGGGCGGTGAAGGAGTAAGCGGTGCTACCGGATCGAGAACTGCACCGGAACGTTAAAGCTCATCGAGCCCTGCTTCATTTCCGGCGGAAAGCCGGGAAATGGCTGGGCGCGACGCACCATCGCCAATGTCTCTCCATCGAGGGCCGCATGCCCCGACGATCCCGCAAGCCGGCTGCCCAGTACCTGGCCGCCGCGGCCAAGACTGAAGCTTAGCCTTGCCGTTCCCTGCTCGCCGGCAGCCTTCGCACCCGGCGGATACTGCTTGAAGCGCTGCAAATGCGCCGCGACGAGCTGGTTGTAGGAAGCCATCACCGCCGCCGATGCACCGGCGCTGATCGCCGATGCGGCGGGCGCCTGACGTTCGGCCCGAGGTGCCGCGGTGGTCCGGGGCGCCGGCGGCGTTTCGGTCGGCTTTTTTGCTTCAGCACGAACCACGTTCGGTTTCACCGGCGCCGGCTTCGGCTCCGGAACGATTTTTGCCGGCTCAGGCTTCGGCGGCGCAGGCTGCACCTTCTGCTCGGGCGGGGCTTCCACTTCAGGCTTTTCCTGCAGCGGGGTCGGCGCGATTTGCTCCTGCACTGTTTCCGGCTTCGCAGGCTCGGGCGGCGGCGAGGCGTCGGCCTGCTGCATCACCGGCCCCGGCGCCAGGTCCATCGGCGTCGGCTGCGGCGAAGACGATGCCGGAGCCATGTCCACCATGATCGCGGGCATGGTGATCCCCGGCGGTGGATGCTGCGTGTACCAGGCGAGACCGAGCGCGAGCAGTGCCGCATGCAGGGCGACGATCGCCGCAGCCGACGCTCCCCAACGGAGCACCCCGCTCTGATCGCCGACATCGTGCAGAACGAAAGCGTTCATGGCGATCAGCTTCGTCCGTCAAGACCGACCAGGGCGACCTTCAGATAGCCGGCGTTGCGCAACAGGTTCATCACCTCCATCAGGTCGCCGTAGCTGACGGCCTTGTCGGCGCGGAGATAGATCCGCTCGTCCTTCTGGCCCTTGGTGGCGGTGTCGAGCGTGGCGGCGAGTGCATCACGCGGGATCATATCTTCGCCTACCGCGACCGAGAGATCCGGCTTCACCGTGACGAACACCGGCTTGTCCGGACGCGGTTGCGGCTCAACGGCGCTGGCAGGCAGCTCGACGCCGAGATCGACGGTGGCGAGCGGCGCCGCCACCATGAAGATGATCAGCAGCACCAGCATCACGTCGATGAACGGCGTTACGTTGATTTCGTGCGCCTCGACAAGATCGTTATCGGCGATGCGCGACCGCCCGGCTATCCCAGCGCGCACGCCGCCCAGTCTCCCACCCATCACTCACTCCGCAGCCCGCGCGATTCGAAAGTCGCGGCGATCGCCTTCGCGGCTGATCAAAAGCAGCACCTGCGCCGCGGCGTCGCCGAGCAGCGCGCGATAGGCCGCGATCGACCGTGTCAGATGATTGTAGATCACCACCGCGGGGATCGCCGCCACCAGGCCCAGCGCGGTTGCGAGCAGGGCTTCGGCGATGCCCGGCGCGACCACCGCCAGGTTCGTGGTGTGCGCTTCGGAAATGCTAATGAAGGCGTTCATGATGCCCCACACCGTTCCGAACAAGCCGACGAACGGTGCGGTGGCGCCGATCGTCGCCAGAACGCCGGTGCCGCGCGCAATCTGCCGCGACATCGCGGCCTCGACACGATCCAGCCGCAGCGCAATACGCTCCTTGAAGCCGTCATCGAAGATGCCACCGGAGAGACTGGCTTCCCGCGCGGCGGACCGGATGATCTGCGCGACCGCGTCGCTGCCGCCACGGCTTGCACGCTCGGCATCGGCCAGCGCGGTATCTCGCTCAAGCAGGCCCAGTCCCCGCGTTGCGATGGCGGTCTTGCGGCGAAGTTCGATGGTCTTTGCCAGCCAGATGGTCCATGTCACCAGCGAGGCGAACGCCAACCCGATCATGACCGCTTTCACTACGACATCGGCATTCACGAACATGCCCCATGGCGACAGGTTGCGCGGCAGCAGCACCTGGTCGCTCGCAGCGAAGCTCGCAGCCGGAAGCTGCGCCACGCACAAGGCACTCAACGCATTTACCTTCAGACAGCGGCGGATTTTCGTGCCGATCATGGCTTGATGCATGGTCATCTCCCGCAGGCAGGAAGCGATGTATGATGCGGCGTGTCCTACTTCGCGCCAATCCTCTCGGCCATGGCATGGAAGCGTGCAAGCTGGTCCTGACGCAACGCGCGCTCCTCGTCGCGGCCGACGAACACCTTGAACATGATGCCGCCATCGATATTGATGAAGGCGATGAAGGCCGACGATTTGCCCATGAACGGCCGCTCGACAAAGGCGATTGCATCGCATCGCTCATGCCGGAGATGGCCGTGCAATCCCTTCGGCCGCATCAGGTTGAAATAACCGCGGCCGATCTCGCCCGCCGGTATCTCGCCGGTAAACTCGAAGATCGCATCGTCGGTATGAACGATCAGCGTCACCTCGCCCCATTGCGCGACGTCCTGCATCGCTTCCGCAAATGCGTCGCCGCGACCGATACGCACCATCTCCGGCGGAAGCGCCTCGATCACGGCGCGCGGCGAGAGCTTCCGTTCCCGCGACACGTCCTCGATCACAGCACCTGGATTTTGCGCCATATGCGCCCGGAGATCGGCAAGGTCCGTACTCAACATGGTCAGTTCCTTTGCTGGTCTTGAATCAACCGCCCGCGGCCTAGAGCGGGATGACTTTTCTTCGAATCGTCATCCCGCTCTATCTTTTTGTTTGAGCATGATCTTTTCGGAAAACCGGGCCACTTTTCCGGATCATGCTCTAAGCCGCCGCGCTCGACTTGCGCTCGCTCTGGATGACCTCAAAACCCTCGAACTTGGGATGGCCCAGATAGAGGCTTTCGCCGGTTTTGTTGTCGGCGCGAGCATGGGCGCGGCGGAACTCTTCCGACCGGGTCCAAGCCTCGAATGCGGCCTTATCGACCCAAGTGGTATGCGACGAATACAGCGTGTGATCGTCGGCCACCGGTCCCTTCAGGAGGTGAAACTCGACGAAGCCGGCCATGTTGCCGAGATAGGATTCCCGGGTTGCCCAGACGGTCTCGAACGCCTTTTCCGAGCCGGTCTTCACCTGAAATCTGTTCATCGCGATAAACATTCAAAATCTCCTGTTGTGGGACGTCGTGGTCAGGTTGAACCTGTTGGTTGGTTCGGGGAAGCTGGAAACGCACCTAAGCCGCGCTGGGGACATCAGCGCGGCTTGGCAGCGGTTAACATCGAAACGTCAGTTTGTTCGATTTATGCTCCACCTAAATGAATCTTCAGTCCAGCTTTGTAGACCGTGCCGGGACCGGGGCTTGAGAATAGCACGTCGTTTTGTGTCGTGCCGTCGCTCGAGCTCCCCGGGATCGCATAGGGCCGATAGTACTGGTTCAGGAGGTTGTCGATCGACGCCGTGAGGGTGATGTCCTTGGTCGCCTGATAGGTGAGGTAGAGATTGACCAGTTCGTACGACGTCGACGGCAGATAGCCGGCCGGAAGATCGTTGTTGGCGCCGAACGATGACCACTGCGCCGAGATCGTCAGCCTGCGATCAAGCAGGCGTACACCGCCCGTCGTCGTGATCTTGCGCGGCGTGATGGTGGCGAGCCCGACATTGGTCTCGGTGTTCTTGCCGCGTATCAGATGACCGGCGACGCCGACGAACCATGTGCCGGCGTCGTACAGTGTCTCCGCTTCGAAGCCCTCGATCCTGGCATGCGTGATGTTCTGATACTGGAAGAACTGGCTGAACGTTCCGAACGGCGGTACCGGCACCGGCGCCGACGCCACGAGATCGATATAGCCATCGACATCGTTACGGAACACGTTGAGCTTGCCGCGGAAGCTGTCGCTGGCGGCGAAGATGCCGTCGTACTTCAGATTGAGGCCGGCTTCCTTGTTCTTGCCGACCTCGGGCCGCAGGTTCGGATTGGGCAGGAAGCAAAACAGTCCGATGGTGCCGTCCGGACAGGTGAACAATGCGGGCCCGCCGCCGGTCGCGTGCGCGCCAGAGATCAGCGTCTCGGTGATCGAGGGCGCCCGATAGCCTTCAGCGTAACTGACATAGGGGGTAAAGCCTGCCACCGGCGTCACGCCGACCGTGATCTTTGGAGAGAACCGGTCGCCGCCGGTCGATACACTGGCCGAGTCCAGGTCGTAGCGATCGTAGCGAATCGCACTGACGATCTCGAGCCAGGTCGAGTAATTGTTCTTCAACTGCACGAAGCCGCCGGAGACGGTCCGCTGGCCGCTTGGGGTCGTGATGTTGGAATTTCCGCGGCTGTCGAATGTCTTCACATCGTCCTGAAACGCATCGAACCCATAGGTCAGCGCGTTGCGCCAGTCGCCGACATTGAAACGAGTCGTGTTGTTGACATCGATCCCGACCGTGTCGAGCAGATAGCCGCGCCTGTCGCCGACGCAGCCCGAGATGTTGTTGCCGGGGTTTGCCAGCGTGCAGACGCCGCCGCCCGAGGTGATACGGTTATTGTAGGTTTTAACCTGATCGTTGTCGGTCCGATTGCCATACACCGTCGCGTTCCAGTCGAACCACATGTCGTGCGGCCTGGAATATTTCCAGGTGATCGTTCCCGCATAATTCTTTGCATCGGAAGCATAGACCGACGTGCCAGCGATCGCTGTAGGCGCGGCAGCCGTGGTAGTCGGCCCGCGATTGAACTGCCCTATGCTGTATTGATAATCCTGAAACACGGCGCCGAACTTGATCTCATGACCCTCGGCGGGCCGCACCGTGACCTTCATCAGGCCGGCCGCGATTTCATTGCCGGTATTTCCGATCTCGGTGCCGGCG
>Ga0193724_1000073_pt1 | contig 22823 bp, 24 predicted proteins | sample H2a1metaG_FD_146005 | JGI IMG/M metagenome (GOLD analysis project Ga0193724, IMG submission 146005) | Soil microbial communities from a riparian zone of the East river system, Colorado, United States - H2a1 | ecosystem: Environmental > Terrestrial > Soil > Riparian zone | place: USA: East River... | reverse complement strand
TGAGCGGCATGGACAAGATCGTGGCGTTTGACCAGAGCCAGTTGCTCGACGATTTTATGCCGGCGCCGAAGACGAACAGGGTACGAACGTCAGGTGGGAACGGAGTGGTAACATTCCCGGGTAACTTCGGCAAAAAAGCATAATGATTTCAATGCTAAACGTGGGTTTATGGTGCGCTCGGAGGGACTCGAACCCCCACGATTTTACTCACTGCCACCTCAAGGCAGCGCGTCTACCAATTCCGCCACGAGCGCTTTTTTAGGATCGGCACAAGATTGCGCCGCACCGCATCAAGACCGGATCGAGACCCGATCAACGGCGCCGATGTAACAAATCAACGATGGAGGGACAAGGCCTGCGAGCGTGGTGGTTTTCAACGGGATCCCATGGGTCGTGGCAGCATTTGCTTGACTTCGACCGCGATACGGTTGCGGTCGACAAGGACCACGCCGCTGGCGATCGGAAGGTTGTTGGCAAGGATCTTGACCTCGTCTGCCTCGGTGGCATCGAGTTCGATGATGGCGCCACGGCTCAGGCGCATTACCTGATGAATGGGCATCGAAGTGGTACCGAGGACCACCATGAGATCGACGGTGACTTTATCGAGGGTTGGCACTGGTGAAGCGACCCGTACGGACGACTGCGAAATTGCGTGGTTTGAGATCACCACGTTATGGTTAGCCAATGGTTAACGACCGCCAAAGCCTCGATTTGACGACCTTCGCGAGCCCTGCCGGCGGCGGCGCGGTCGAATGGCGGGTTTCCGACGCGCCGGTGCCCTATCTCGACGCCGTGGCGGCCATGGAGGCGCGTGTCGCAGCGATTGCGGCCCATGAAGCGCCCGAACTGGTGTGGCTGCTGGAACACCCCCCGCTCTATACCTCGGGCACCAGCGGCAAGGCCGGTGACCTGCTCGACCCCCGCTTCCCGATGTTTGCTACGGGGCGCGGCGGACAGCTCACCTATCACGGCCCTGGCCAGCGGGTGGCCTATGTGATGCTCGATCTGAAGCGTCGGCGGCCGGACGTGCGAGCCTATGTCGCTGGTCTCGAGGAGTGGATCATCCGCACCCTGGAAGCCTTCAACGTGCGGGGCGAGCGGCGCGAGGATCGGGTCGGTGTCTGGGTGAAACGGCCTGACAAGGGCACAGGGTTCGAAGACAAGGTTGCAGCCCTTGGTGTGCGGCTACGGCGCTGGGTGTCGTTCCACGGCATCTCCATCAATGTGGAGCCCGATCTGACGCACTTCGCAGCGATCGTGCCCTGCGGCGTGGTGGACCCGCGCTATGGCGTCACCAGTCTCGTCGATCTCGGCCATCCCGTGACCATGGCGGATGTCGATATCGTGCTCCGGCAGGCGTTTGAGCAGGTGTTTGGCGCCGCGCAAGCGCGCCTGCCGGAGGCGACGATCTGACCATGCTGCCCCCGCGGTACGGCGGGCTACTTGCCAAGGCTGGGAGCGATGCGCATCCGCCACAGGTTCCAGATACGGTCGAGCACCGCCAGGTTGACCGTGTCGGCTTTCGCGCCCTCTCCCGGCGTCAGATAGTTGACGTCGCCACCCAGCGCGACGGCTTGCGACTGCAGCCGGGCGTTGACGTCGGTGTAATAGGCACGGAAAACGGCCACTTTGACGGATGGCCCCACGGTCACGTCGCCGTGGCCGCGCATCAAGACCACCGCCTTGTCGCCGAGCGTTTGCGCCAACGATTTGCCCAGCGACGGATCGCGGACCAGCATGTCTGTTTCGCCAAAATCCTTTCGAATGTCCCATACAGGCGCGCCGGCCGCCAGGAAGGCGGCGTTGTGATACATCGGCCGCAAAGGCGCCTGGCTCACCGTAAATGGAATGACGCCGGGAGAATGCGTATGAACCACCGACATCACGTCCGGCCGCGCCTTGTAAATTTCGCTATGAATGAAGCGCTCCAGAAACACGGATCGACCACTGTCGCCCACGGCGTTTCCATCGAGATCGAACTCCATTATGTCGGCGGCGGTGACCAGCGCCGGCGCGAGCGACCGCGACAAGAGAAAGTGATTGGGATTGGTCGGATGACGCGCGCTGACGTGGCCGAAACCGTCGAGAACGCCAAAGTCGGCGAGGACGCGGCTGCCAGTCACGATATCTTCGATCAAAGCGGCATCGACGCCTGAAACCGGGACCGAAGGAGCCTGGGCGCGTGCCTGCGCGAAACAGAGCAGGAGTGCGAACACCACCGTCGGGCCGAGTCGAGCGAGCCAACAGCTCGGTCGCCTGTTGATGGGCTGACCAAAGCGGACAGCCAATAACATCTTTGGTGTCGCGGTCATTGTCATCTCCAACCAAGCCGCCGAGCCATCAATGGCCTGTTGCAGCAGCAAATTATCGGAAGCGCAACCCGTCGGACCTGCGAGGGTGAGTCGTCCTCATGAAATCGGGACTTCGGCTTTCGTTGGAAAGACGGCGCCCTTACAGGATGGCCTCGAAGGCACTGCGCAAGGTTTCATGCCGGAACACGAATCCGCTGCTCAACGCCTTGTTCGGGATGACGCGCTGGCCTCCCAGCAGGAGCTCGTCGGCGAAATCGCCGGCCACGTGATGCAGCAGCGCAGCTGGAATGCGAAACACCGCAGGTCGATGAAGCCTTCGGCCAAGCTCCTCGGAGAATTTCATATTTCTGACCGGGATCGGGGCGGTCGCATTGATCGGGCCCGAGATACCAGGCTTTGCCAGCGCATGGACGATCAGACGAACGAGATCGTCGCGTTCGATCCAGGACATCCATTGCTGTCCTGATCCCATTGGACCGCCAAGACCGAACTCGAAGGGCGTCAGCATTCGCGTGAGCAGCCCTCCCTCGGTGCCGACCACCAGACCGATCCTGACATGAACGACCCTGACACCATGTTCCGTGGCCCGACTTGCCGCCTTTTCCCAGGCGTCGCACAGTTCATGGCTGAAACAGGCATGTGCTTTCGCGGACTCGGTCAGCGGCTGATCCTGCCACAGCCCATACCACCCGATCGCTGAGCCGCTGACCAGCACGGCTGGCCGGCGTTCAAGACGTGCAATCAACCTGATGACGTCATCGGTCATGACGATGCGGGAATCGACAATCTCGCGGCGCTTGGCCTCGGTCCACAACCCGTTGCCGATCGGCTCGCCCGCCAGATTGACGATGGCATCGATTTTGGCATCGGCAGGAAGCTGATCGAGGCTGGTGATCAATGTGATCGGCGGACGCAGGCTATCCGCTTTGGCCGGATTTCGGACCAGCGCGATCACCTGATGACCTGCGTCGGCAAGACCAAGCACAAGCCGGCTGCCGATGAAACCGGTCGCGCCGGTGACCAGGATCGTTTGCCTTCCAGGCAATTCGCTGGCAAGGCCGCTCACAGGTGCAATATTCAGTCGCGCAAAACGTTTCGAGGCTGCGAGGTCTCGCGCTCCGCCGAGGCCGGCTCCGACGGCGGCGATCGTTGCGAGGATGCTCCAGAAACCATGAAACGCAGGTTCGATGGCGGCAGGTTGGCCGGCCCATTCGATCAAAACCGGCAGCAGCAGAACCAGGATGGCGCCGTAATTCAGCGCCAGCAAAGTGTGGTTGATGCGTTCGCTCGCCGGCAGCTTTCGGCTCAAGTCTTCCTCAACGAAATCCATCAAGGTCACGACCACCTCAACGACCAGGACGGCGATCACGATCATCGCCCAGAACCCGCGAACTTCCAGCCAGCCGAGCGTCAGGAACAGCAAGGCGTAGAGCGTGTTGCGCACGCTATGGAGCTGGAGCTCGTGGCGCTGCGAACGGCGCCAGGCCAGCCGTTCCGTCAGTTCATGGTGATAAAATGTGTCGAATGCGCCCATCGCAATTTGGATGGCTATCAAGGTCCAGAGAAACGTTGACGTCATGGCGTTGCCTCCCGGAAAACCGCGGATTGACGAACAAGCCTGCCAAAGCGGGGGTGAATGATCTCGAGCGTGAACCGAAATTCGCCGCTGCCGGAATCGGAATGGGTCACCGTCAGTACACCGGGCGTGAGGAAACCCGGCAACGCGAACCTCAGGCGTCCGACCTGCACAAAATAACCGGCGCTGCGAAACAGCAAGGCCTGACCATCGACAAGCATCCGCAGCGCCATGCTGACGCCGAACCCGACATACTCCTCCAGACCCGTCGGTCCCGAGAAACGTTTCGATGAGTGAATGACCTGAGGAAAACCGTTTCGGCGCGCGTAGATACGAGTCCAGACTTGGCCACCCGTCGCAGCATCTTCGGTCACGGTTACAATGCTGGGGACATTGGTGTCGCCACACGTCGGCAGCGGCCCTCCGATCAATCGCGCAAGCTGCGCCACCCACCAGCCGATCCGGCTGAGTTGGACCTCGACAACCTCGCCGACATAAATGGCAGTCTTGCCATCAGCGAGACGCTTCGAGAATCGTCGCCAGGTAGCCAGCGGCAATCGCCCCCAGTCGTCGTCAGGCAGCAAAGCGCGAAATCTGAGATCACATAGGGTGGTGTCGAGACTTTCATCGGAATCGGATGGCGCTGGAAGCTTCAGGATCTTGCTTTGTAACGCCATCGTGCGCTCCAGCAATCTCAGGCTCTACTTGGATTTCCCCGCCGGCAGAAAGCTGACGATCTTTTCGCCGAGCTTGATCAAGGCAATCAGCCTCGGTCTCGGCACGGTCAGCATCTGCGTGTACCAGCGATCGACCAGCTCGGTGAAAGCCAGCATTTCCTTCAGCCGTTTGCTCGCCACCGGGCTGATGGTGGGATCGTCGGCGGCGTCCACCACGCAGGCGCGCAACGCATCGACGGCGGGATCGATCTCGCGCTCCTTGCGGCCGGCCGCGATCCGCGCCGCCACCTCCCAGATGTCGGTCTCCGCCTCGTAGTGATCGCGACGATCGCCCATGATCGGAACACGCCGGATCAAATTCCAGGACAAGAGTTCCCTGATGGAGTTGGAGACGTTGGATCGCGCCATCCCCAGCGTCTCCGCGATGTCGTCGGCCGTCATCGGCGCCTCCGACAAATAAAGCAGACCGTGAATCTGGCTCACCGAGCGATTGACGCCCCACTCATCGCCCATGTCGCCCCAATGCAGGACGAAGCGTTCGACCGCGGCTGGCAATTTCTTTTTGGCTGTTGTTTCTGTCATGACAGAAATATCTGACGATCGAAGACGGGTGTCAATAGAAATTCTCGACTCCGACACGCCTTTTTCGTGAATAAGAACCGTTGCCAGCCCCATCGCGTGCCAATGGCCTTGCCCGGCCGCGCAATGTCACTAAAACGGGACGCCCGGGCCGGCCCGCCGCGCCCAAGTTCCAGCCGCGTCGCGCCGAGCCCACACCATTGAGGGAGATATGCATGAGAGTTTTGCACGCCGCCGCAGTTATCGCGTTGCTGGCCGCGCCTGCTTATGCCCAACAAAAATCAATCCCCAAATACGGGGAAGCTCCGGTCGAGAAGACACGGAGCGAGATCGAGGAGGACCGGGAGGCCGAGCGCGCCTATAAGAGATCGCTCGGCAACATTCCCGACCAGACCCCGACCGACCCCTGGGGCAACGCGCGCAGCGTGGATGCCCCCAAGGCCGCTGCCAAGCCCTCTCCCGCGAAACCGAAGACCAAGACCAGCGGCACCGCAAATTAGGGCATGATCCTGACTATTCCGCCGCGCCCCAAGACGCCGCTCGGTGAGCCGTCGCGGCTAGATCGTCGGCAGCATCGAAAACCGCTCCCCTGCCCGCCGCAAATTCAGTGCATCGGCACTGCCGGGGCATTCGTCGACAGCGTCAACGCGCGCCGATGACGGGCCGCGCCGGCACGCCGCGACCATGTTCGATACGACATCCTCCGGTCCGGCAAACAGCGCCTCGACGCTGCCGCCCCGGCGGTTGCGCACCCATCCCTCAACAGCGTGCGCCGCTGCCTGCTGCTCGACCCAGTACCGATAGCCAACGCCCTGCACCCGGCCCCGAATCGTCACCTGACGGATCGCGACGCTCATCTATCGCTTGAGCCCCAGAAATTCCGCGCTGCGCGTCTTCATGTCGGCATCGCGCGTGACGCGGCCGGTGAGTTGCGATGACGGCAGTCCTTTGAGGTCTTTCGGTGAAGTACCGTCGCGCAACGCCTTGAGCGTGTCGTAAACCGCCTGCGTCGCAGCAGCGAACGGCGTGTGACCTTGCAAAGCGATCCGGACCCGCTGGCTGATCAGGAAAGCCTGATCGTCCAGTTCGCCCTGGGGGTTGCCGAGAACGATCGGCAGCATGGTCGCCGCGGAAATCGTCTCAAGTTCCTTGCGGGTTTTCAATCCGGTAAAGAACAGCGCGTCAACGCCGGTGGCCTCATACGCCATGGCGCGCACGACGCAATCGTCAAGGCTTGACGCCGACGGGCCTCCGCCCCGGGTTCCGGTCCGGCCCATGATCACCAGCGCCGGATCCGTTCGCGCGTCGAGCGCGGCTTTCATCTTGCCGACACCCTCCTCGAGCGAAATGAGTTGCGGCTCATCAGCGCCAAAGGCCTGCGGCAGCAGCGTGTCCTCGATGGTGAGGCCGGCGGCGCCGGCCGTCTCCAGTTCCTGCACCGTGCGGCGGACATTCAGCGCATTGCCATAGCCGTGGTCGGCATCGACCAATACCGGCAGCGCGGCCGCACGCGACATCCGGCGCATCTGTTCGGCGAGTTCGGTCAGCGTAATCAGCGCGATATCGGGATCTCCGAGCACCGCGAGCGAAGCCACCGATCCGCCGAACATGCCGACCTCGAAACCGAGGTCCTCGGCAATGCGGATCGAAATCGCGTCATAGACCGACCCCGGACGAATGCACGCCGATCCCGACAGGATCGAACGCAATACATCTCGGCGCTTTCGGAAAGCCATCTCAGGAGCCTCAGGCAAATTCGAGAATGAGCGCATCCACCGCCAGCGTCGCGCCGGCGGCAGCGTGAATTTTCTTGACCGTGCCGTCGCGTTCGGCGCGCAGCACGTTCTGCATCTTCATCGCCTCGACCACCGCCAGCGTCTCACCTGACTTGACCTCCTGGCCTTCGGTGACCGCGATCGAAACCACAAGCCCGGGCATCGGACACAGCAGTTTCTTGCCGGTATCGGCCGCGGTCGCAATCGGCATCAGCCGCGCGGCTGTGGCCTCGGATTCGGTGAAGACATTGACCGCGACCTCAAATCCCTGATGCGCGAGGCGGAAGCCGTTGGGAATCGGGCGCACCTGCATGGCCACCGGATGGCCGTCGATGCTGCCCTGCCAGACCGGATCGCCCGGCACCCACGGCGAGACCAGCTGATGCGGAAGACCAAGCGTGCCGTCGGCGCTGACGAAGCGCACCGTGATAAAATCATCTTCCCGCAAGACGTCGAGCCCGATTTCGTTACGGTCCAGCCACACCGCGCGGCGGCGCTCGCGCTGCACCAGGCGGCCGGTCAACTGGCCGGAAATCTGCCGCTTGCGTTCGCCGAGCACGTGATCGATCGCAGCCGCGACCGCAGCCAACCGGCGTGCGACCTCGCCTTCCGGCACCCGAACCGCGAAACCCTTCGGGAACTCCTCCGCAATGAAACCGGTGGAAAGATTGCCCTCGCGCCAGCGCGGATGAAGCATCAAGGCCGACAGGAACGGAATGTTGTGGCGGATGCCGTCGATGTAGAACGAATCGAGCGCGGTCGCCTGCGCCTCGATCGCGGCGGCCCGCGACGGCGCGTGGGTTACAAGCTTGGCGATCATCGGGTCGTAATAGATTGAAATCTCGCCACCTTCCTGCACGCCGGTATCGTTGCGAACGGTGATGCCGTCGATGCGGCTCTCGACCGGCGGGCGATATTTTACCAGCCGCCCGATCGAGGGCAGGAAGTTACGGAACGGGTCTTCGGCATAGACCCGCGACTCCACCGCCCATCCGGTCAGCGTGACGTCCTTCTGCGCCAGCGCAAGTTTCTCTCCGGCCGCAACGCGGATCATCTGCTCGACGAGATCGATGCCGGTGATCAATTCGGTCACGGGATGCTCGACTTGCAGCCGCGTGTTCATCTCCAGGAAGAAGAAACTTTTGTCCTGCCCCGCGACAAATTCGACCGTGCCGGCGGAATCGTAGTTCACGGCCTTGGCGAGTGCGACCGCCTGTTCGCCCATCTTGCGGCGGGTGGTCTCGTCGAGCAGCGGCGACGGCGCTTCCTCGATCACCTTCTGATTGCGGCGCTGGATCGAACATTCGCGCTCGCCGAGATAAATCACGTTGCCATGCTTGTCGCCGAGCACTTGAATTTCGATGTGGCGGGGATCGACGATGAATTTCTCGATGAAAACCCGGTCGTCGCCGAACGACGCCTTGGCTTCCGCTTTCGCAAGACCAAAGCCTTCCGCGACTTCCGAGGTCGAATGCGCGATCCGCATCCCCTTGCCGCCGCCGCCTGCGGAGGCTTTTATCATGACGGGATAACCGATGCCGTCGGCAATCTTCACCGCGTGCATTTCATCGGTGATAACGCCAAGGTAGCCCGGCACGGTCGAGACATCGGCCTTCGCGGCGGCCTTCTTGGACTCGATCTTGTCGCCCATCGCGGCGATGGCGCCAGCATTGGGGCCGATGAAGACGATCCCGGCCTTGGCCAGCGCGCGCGGAAAGGCTTCGCGCTCGGACAGGAATCCGTAGCCGGGATGCACCGCCTCAGCGCCGGTCTTGCGGCAGGCCTCGACGATCTTTTCCATCACCAGATAGCTTTCGGCCGCCGCCGGCGGCCCGATCAGAACCGCCTCGTCGGCCATTTCGACGTGGAGCGCATCCCGGTCGGCCTCGGAATAGACGGCCACGGTCTCGATACCCATCCGACGGGCAGTCTTGATGACCCGGCAGGCGATCTCGCCGCGGTTGGCGATCAGAATTCGTTTGAACATGTGCTATTTACTTGTAACCGAAGGGCGGGGTCCAGTCCCGCGGGGATGGGGCATAGACGGGAGGGGACGGACGGGGACGGTGTAACAAATCCGTCGTACAGCAAAACTAAAGAGAGGCAACGGCTGTTTTGAGTCGAAATTTGCCCTTGGGAGGCTATCCATGCGCTTGAAGATCGCGATCCTGTCCGCCAGCTTCGCTATTTTGTCCGCGGTTACGGCTTTTGCTCAGAACAGCAAGCCCCGCAATCTGATCCTGTTCGTGCCGGACGGATTACGCGGGCGGATTGTCACCCCCGAGACCGCGCCGGCGATGGCGGTAGTCCGCGACAGAGGCGTCAATTTCAAAAATCCACACTCGCTGTTTCCGACCTTCACCATGGCGAACGGATCGACCATGGCGACCGGGCATTACCTCGGCGATACCGGAACCTTCAGCAACACGATCTATACCGGTTATTCGTCCGCGCCCGCCGGCGATACCGTCGTTCCCTTCATCGAGAACGATGCGGTATTGGGCGATGTCGACGAGCACTTCGGCGGCGATTATCTGAACGAGGAAACGATACTGAAGATGGCGCGCGCGCAGGGCTTCAGCACGGCCGCGATCGGCAAAGTCGGTCCGACGCTTCTGTTCGACCATACCGACCGCGCCGACCGTCCCGGCCTGCATTCGATCGTGATCGACGATTCCACCGGCGGTAAAACGGGCGTGCCGCTTTCAGATGAAATGAAGGCCGCGCTGACCAAGGCCGATCTTCCGCTCGCGACGCCCTCCCGCGGCGACAACGGCAAAGCCGGCGACGCCAAGACGCCGGGTACTGTGGTGCCTAATACCGCGCAGCAGGCCTATTTCGCCGACGTCGCCAGTAAAATCGTGCTGCCGATGTTCAAGGAACGTGCGAAACCGTTCGTGCTGGTATTCTGGTCGCGCGACCCCGACGGCAGCCAGCACAACACCGGTGACAGCCTCAACACGGTGACGCCTGGCATCAACGGTCCCACTTCGCTGGCCGGCATCAAGAATGCCGACAACAATCTGGCGCAATTGCGCAAGGCGCTCGACGATCTCGGTCTCTCTGCCACCACCAACGTCATGATCGCGGCTGATCACGGCTTTTCGACCATATCGAAGGAGAGCAAGACCAGCCCGTCGGCAAAAGCAGCCTATGAGGACACGCCCAAGGATTTCCTGCCGATGGGTTTTCTCGCGATCGATCTTGCGAAAGCGCTGAACCTGCCGCTGTTCGATCCGAACGACAAGAACGCCCGCATTGCCGATAACGCGCATCCCAAGGCCGGCAACGGCGTGCTCGGACAGGATCCCGCCAAGCCCGATCTGGTGGTCGCCACCAATGGCGGATCGGACCTGATCTATCTGCCGAACAAGGACAAGAAGCTGGCGGAACGCACGGTCAAGGCGCTCCTGGAACAGGACTATGTCAGCGGGCTGTTTGTCGATGACAATCTCGGGCGTTTTCCCGGCACGCTGCCGATGTCGCAGCTCGGACTGAAGGGCAAAGCGACGACGCCAAACCCGTCGATCGTCGTCAATTTCCGCTCCTATTCGACCGGCTGCAACGAGCCGACCAATTGCTCGGTCGAAGTCGCCGATACGGTGCTGCGGCAGGGCCAGGGCATGCATGGCAGCTTCGGGCGCGGCGACACGATGAATTTCATGGCCGCGATCGGGCCGGATTTCAAGGCCGGCTATGTCGATGCGCTACCGGTCAGCAATGCCGATGTCGGAGCCACCGCGGCGCGGCTGATGGGCCTGACGCCAAAGCCCAAGGGCGATCTGATCGGACGGGTGATGACGGAAGCGATGCCGAACGGCGCCACGCCAAAGGCATCTTCCGACACGGTCAAGTCGGAAGCCTCGGCCAACGGCTTGCGCACCGTGCTGAATTTCCAGCGCGTCGGAAAGCAACGCTATTTTGACGCGGCGGGATTTCCGGGCCGGACCGTCGGGCTAGATGCGGAAGGCGGCAAGCAAAAAACGGCGGGGAAATAACCCCGCCGCCGTGATACCCGCCACAAGGAGCTGTATTTACATCCCGATGTCGAACACGTTCGGCAGCTGCGAGAGCGGCAGCGCCGCGGCGCCGACGATGGTTGCGACCATTCTCATCAAGGTACGGTTGCTGCGGTGCTTGCCGCGCATCTGGCTGGCGATCCATTCCAGCACTTCGGTATCGACGCCGACCGCCCTGGTTGGCGCCCAGCTTTCGATCGCGATGTCCGGCGACAGCGCCACGGTGCGCGACGGCACCGGCAGACCGGACGCGGAGGCCGCATGATGCACGACTGCCTTGGCCAGCAAATCGTCGAACCGTCCATCGTCGCTGCGCTCAGCGGCGGCGTCGTTGATCTCGAACAGCGCTTCGGCTTCGGCACGGCTGACCGGCTGATGCTCGACCGCAGTCGCGGTCAGGATGCGCGCACACCAGGCCGCGTCATCGGCGTCCAGCGCGCGGGAAAAATGAACGCGCCCCTTGGCGGTCGGACCTTCGCCGGTAATCACGCCATCGCGCACGATCGTGAGCGCAAGTGCTGCAGTATTGCGGCAGGAGATATCAGACGGTTCGAGAGCGCCGACACGTTGGGCGGGCATTCCGGCAGAGGCAGTCATTGTATTCTCTTTTGCTTTTTTCCGACCCCAGCAATTCCATGCCGGGCATGAACGAGTGGTTAACGATTCGCAGCTTGGGTCGCGTCTTTTGTAAACAGTTGCTGATTAGTCGCTGTGACGTCAGTCACGGTTCATCGGGGGGGTTCGCTACCTGACCCTGCGGCGGTGCGCCGCGCAAGCCGCAATATCGGGGTAGTCACGCTTTTGCGGCGATTGTGATTTTATCGTCGCACCGCTGTGGATAAAAGAAGCTGCTACGAGTTCCCCGGATTGGAGAAGGACGTTTTCCTTTTGCCGGGGACAGTTCCATTCAGCCACCCTGCTCCCTATAGTGTCCATGAATGGCACTTTCGTTAGAAAAGAGCATGAGGGATGAAGGCTCAACTGGCGAGATTTGTCATTTCCCTGATAGCGATGCTGATCGCGCTGATTACCTTCATCGAAATGGATATTGGCTGGCTATCCGCCGGGCTCATTGTGATCATGCTGGTATCGGGCTTGAGCCTTAGTGAGGCGGTCTTTCGCCGCCTGGCCGACCAGGAGACAATTCGGCGCGATCTGGAAGAGCGGGTCCGCAATCAGCATCTCTAGATGCCGGGATTCCGGCAATTTCATCCGTAGCTAAACCATAGGAGATTAGATATGGCTCTGCAGATTGGCTCTGTAGCCCCGGATTTCGAGGCTGAAACCACCGACGGCAAGATCAAATTCCATGACTGGATCGGCAACAGCTGGGCACTGCTGTTCTCGCACCCGAAGGATTTCACTCCGGTCTGCACCACCGAGCTTGGCGCCCTGGCCAAGCTTAAACCGGAATTCGACAAGCGCGGCGTCAAGCTGATGGGACTGAGCGTCGATCCCGTCGACAAGCATTCGAAATGGTCTGAAGATATCAAGGAGACGCAAGGAGCCGCGCCGAACTATCCGATGATCGGCGACACCGACTACAACGTATCCAAGCTCTACGACATGCTGCCTGCATCCACTTCGGGCGATCCGGCCACGCGTACCCCGGCCGACAACCAGACCGTCCGCAACGTCTTCATCATCGGACCGGACAAGAAGATCAAGCTGGTGCTGGTCTATCCCATGACGACGGGGCGCAATTTCCAGGAAATCCTGCGTGTGATCGATTCGCTGCAGATGACTTCGAAGCATCGCGTCGCGACGCCCGCGGACTGGAAGCAAGGCGAAGACGTCATCATCGCAGGTTCGGTCACCGACGACGAGGCGAAGACGATCTATCCGCAGGGCTGGAAATCGCCGAAACCCTATATTCGTATCGTGCCGCAGCCGAAGTAGCGGCTCGTCATTGCGGGGCAAGGCGAGGCAGCACGTTTTAGTGCACCTCGTCATGCCGGGCCTTGTGCCGGGCATCCATGCCCTGGAACCCGTGCATGGGTGCCGGAACTGGTGCAATTGCCAGCAAGCTTGATTCACCAGCCGCGGAGCGCGACGCCGCTCGAACTCAAAGGCGCCGGCGTTGAACTCGGCAAGACCTATCCGGAGCCGATCATCGAGCACAGACTGGGCCGTGAACGCGCGCTCAAAGCCCACGCCAAGATCCGCGCGAGATGAGTACGACGCGGCGTCCGCTTTACACATCGGTAAATCCAGCTATCGTTGCGACGCTAACAACACTGGGGGACGATATGGACGACGAGAAACCTGTTCTGGAACACATTACGGACGCGATGAGTAGCGCCGCCGAAGCGACCAAAGAGGCCGCCAAAACAGCGGTGAAGAAGGTCAGGAAGGCCGCCAAGAGAGTCGCCAAGAAGGTGACGCCGAAGAAGAAAGCGGCCAAGAAATCCAAGACGGCCAAGAAGGCCGGCAAGAAATCATCGGCGAAGAAGTCAGCGAAAAAGTCGGCCAAAAAAGCCGTCAAGAAAACCGCCAAAAAGAAAAAGAAGGCCAGGAAGTCGAAGCGGTGAGAGCTTTTTCCGGCAAAGCGGAAGCCGGTTTGCCGCCAGAAAACGCTCCGCTTCAATAACTTCCCGCGCCATACGCAAAAGCCTCCGGACCAGCGTCCGGAGGCTTTTGTCTTGGAACTTAAACCTTGGAACTTAAACCTTGGAACTTAAGCCTCGTCAGGCTCGCGCGCGACGGTTGACCAGAAACACCGCGGCGGCGCAGGCGACCATGCCCGCTATGGCGAGCCCGTCGAGCCGCTCGCCGAACAGCACATAGGCCATGACCGCGGTCACCGCCGGCACCAGATAGAACAGGCTCGCCACCGCGGTGGCGGCCGAGCGCCGGATCAGCCAGTACAATAGCCCGATCGATCCGATCGACAGCACCACCACAAGCCACGCCAGCGACAGCACGAACTCGCGGGTCCAGTGCACCACGTTGCTCTCGAACAGCGCCGCACCTGCAACGAAGAAGATCGTCACCGCGATGTACTGCACGAGATTGCCGGCACGCCAGTCGATGCTGCCGCAATATCGTCTCTGGTACAGCGTGCCCAAGGTGATGCTGACCAGCGACATGCCCGAGGCCAGCCAGCCCCACCCCGCCTCGCCGCTCATCGGACGATCGTGCAGGATCAGCACCACGCCGGCGAGCCCGAGCAGCAACCCGGTCCATTGCAGCGGCGTAACGCGTTCGTCAAGCCAGCGGTTCGCCAGGGTCGAGGTCAGGATCGGCTGCAGACCTGGAATCAGGGCCGAGAGCCCGGCGGGAATTGAGTGTGCGATCGCGATCGCGGTCCCGCCCAGATAAAATCCATGCACCAGAATGCCGGCGACAACGCTGTGGCCAACGCCCGGCCAATTTGGCCATTGCGGCCGCGCAATCGCGACGATGACCGCCATCAACCCGACCACCAGAGCCATCCGAATCGCGAGATAGGTCAGCGGCTCGGCGTTGTGCAGCACGTATTTGGTGCCGATAAAGCCGGTACTCCAGAGCACGACAAAAATCGCCGGCGCCGCGCGCGCCGCAAATTTTTCAAAGTCTTGATGCATTTGCCACCCTCAGTGCCCGATCGTATGCTAGGCGGCAATGACCATTTGTGCAGGTCCCCCTCGCGATCGCGGGTGCGCTAACGTTTCAGGAAAGTACGATGCGGCTGCAATTCCAGACCGTCGATGTGTTCACGTCCGATCGATTCGCGGGCAATCCGCTTGCCGTCGTCCTGAACGCGGAAGGCCTGTCGGCGCAACAAATGCAGACCATCGCCGCCGAATTCAACCTTGCGGAGACGACCTTCATCCGGCCGCCGAAGGATGCCGCGCATACGGCGGAGGTGCGGATATTCACACCGCGCAGCGAGATGCCGTTCGCCGGGCATCCCAACGTCGGCACCGCATTCGTATTGGCCCGCGCGGGGATCAGTTACGGCCGGCCGGTCGACGGCGACAGCGTGATCTTCGAGGAAAAGGCCGGGCTGGTCCCGATCGAGATTCTGAGAGACGGCGCGGCGGTGGTGGGCGCGAGATTGGCTTCACCGCAACCGCTCTCGGTCGGCGCCGAGATTGCGATCGACCTCGTGGCATCGGCTTGCGGAATTTCGCGCGACGATATCGAGCTTGCCAATCATCGACCGTGCATCGCCTCCTGCGGTGCGCCGTTCATTCTGGCCGAATTGAAGAGCCGCGCCGCCCTTGCCGCAGCAAGCCCGAACAGCGATGTGTTCCGGCTTGAAGTCACCAAACATCCGGCGGTCAGCATCATGATCTATGCGCGCGTCGATGAGGGCGACGTCGACATCCGGGCGCGCATGTTTGCGCCACACCAGAACATTCCGGAGGACCCGGCAACCGGCAGCGCCAATGTCGCGCTGATCGGCCTGCTCGCAAAGCTGCGCCCGGAGCCAAACCTTTCATTGTCGAAGACGATCGCGCAGGGCGTCGAGATGGGACGCCCCAGTCTGCTTGAGGCGCATGCGGAAAAGCAGGACGGCACCGTCACCGCGACCTTCATCGGTGGGCGCTGCGTGCCCGTGATGTCAGGAACAATCGATCTGGCGTGAAAAGATCAAAAGTCTTCCGGACAGGGGTCGACGATCTTCCAGAGATCCGTGCCGTTCTTGATCTTCTTCATCTCGGTGGTCAGCCCGCCATTGCGGCGGATCCAGTCCTTCACCGGCTGCGGGTAATAGGACATCAGGTCCGAGGTTCCCTCGGAGCTCGTGACCTTGATCCCGAAGGTAAACGCCTTGTCGAAATAGGCCTGGTGGAAGCCGAGGCTGGCGCGCGGCGTCACGCATACCTTGTTCATCGGCACGATGCCGAACACCAGCGTGCAGGCCGAATTGCAGATGCCATCGATGATGACGCGCTCCTTGCGGTCGCGGACGCGCTGGTACTTCGCCTTGTATTCCTCGACATAGCCGCCATGATCGCGCGTGATACGCAGATCGGCGCGCGCCGGGGCCGCAGCCAGCAGCGAGAGCAAGAGCAGGGCGAGGGGCGTGATGCGCATGGATCGATCGGGAACCGGATAGAGCCTGTCGGGACGCGGGAAAAGTCGATCGTTCGCCAGAACCAGATGGTACAACTCTGGCCTTACTGTGTTGGGAATTCGTTAAGCATCCCGGTTTGGCCAAAAATCCCGCCTCTGTGGCTTATTTTCCTCACTTTTACGGACGTTTCGCTCTGGATGGGAACCGGGGTTGCCCTAGAATGTCTTCTTTACAGCCCAATTGCCGGAGACTCCCGATGACCAGACTGAAGCTCCTTTCTGCCGCTGCAATCCTGTCCGCGCTGGCGGCAGCGCCCATCCTGGCGCAAGCGGCGGACCTGCCTATACACCTTCGCGCTTATTCGCTCCCCTACCCGATCAGCTACAACCACAATTACGGACCAGGGCCCCTGCCCGGCACCTTCGCGTATTACGACGGCCCCTCGACCAATGCCTGCCGACAGAGCGCTGCGACCTATATCGGCCAGGACCGCCGCAGGTACCCCTGCTTCTGACAGGTGACGCGAAACATTCGCGCGAACGCCGGACGCGAAGCCGGCATTTTACTTAGTCTTGGCGCGAGAGCCTGACGGCTGCGCGCAAACGGAAGTCGACTGTGCGACGATCGTCTTTTGTCGCTTCGATTATGAATGTCATGTGGAAATTACCGTTCGAACGCCCGGCGCGTATCGCCAGCCATTCAGGCAGTTGAAACGGAACTTGGACGGCTTCAAGCAGGATTCCCGCAGCCACGCCGCGTCGCGGTGGCTCCCCAAGCAAAATATCGAAAACAACCCCATGCAAAGTACCAGGCAGTTGCCGGGACGGACGCTTTGGGCCAATACTTGACTCGTCGGGCAAATCAGCGGCATTCCTTCATCATCGCACAATCCGTTAAACGCCCGTGGCCCCGCAATAGCGCGCGCTGTTCGGTGTAATTTTGCCATGGCGCCACTGTGGCAAGCTTGGCTGATCCACGGAACCGCCGAAGTCCACGCCACATCACGCTGCCGTGCTCCGACCTCGCATCTGCAGCGGCCTACTCAACAACCCCCACCACCGACCCCGGCGCCCCAACGTGGATATGCGGACTACTTGCGCCCGATAGCGCCGCGGCGAAGCAATAGTGCGCATCTTCATCGGCCGTGGCGCGCCGGCTAACTTTGAAGCACAATCGATTTCGAGAATAGTCTAGTACCTGGAATCACAAATCGGTGTTGCAGCCCATCCTTCGAGACGGCCACTTCGCGGCCTCCTCAGGATGAGGTCTAGCTTGCTGAAACACAACAACCTCATGCTGAGGAGCGAGCAACGCGAGCGTCTCGAAGCATGGGCAGCAAGCGACTCACCGATCTCTCATAGCCGGTACTAGCGATATCCGATGGCAATACCAGTCGCGGCCGGAAGGCGCGTCCACGCGCCAACAAGAGGCGGCGGCATGATGCAGGCGTTGTTCTCAACGGCTTCCTTGCGGAGCCGCTCCGCCATCGTCTCGATCGCGAACTCCGCCGCGGTCGCGACCCCGATCCGCTCGGCCATCGGCAGCAGGCTGCGCAGGGTATCGGCAAGGTAGGCGTAGACAGGGGATTGCGAGCCGCCTTCCACGTGTCCCGCCGCCGTCATCTGTGGCACCGGCAATCCCGCCGCGAGGAACGTCGCGAACAACTTGCTACCCATATCGATCTGGAAGCCCGCACGCTCGAAAGTTTCCATCATCCATTCACAACACTTGCGAAAGAGCGGCCCGTCGGGAACGCTGCACGTGAGAGGCAGTACCATCTCTTGGAACGCGATCGTGCCGCCAGGACGAACAAGGCCTGACAACCGCCGGAGCGTGGCGGCGGGATCGGGCAGATACGCCAGAATGAGCCTCCCGATAAGGGCGTCGAATTGTTGGTCAGGCGAAAACGCTTCGAGCTCCGACGCCGCGAAACGCACGTGATCCATTCCGGCTGCCGCGGCCCGTTGCCGTGCGAGCGCGACGGCTTGCTCGGAGCGATCGACTCCGAGGACCGTACCCGAAGAGGAGACCATTTCGGCCACAAGCAGCGAAACGTCGCCGACGCCACAACCGACGTCGAGCACCCGCATTCCCGGAGCGATGCCAGCGCGGCGCAAGACATCCGCGGTGAAATCACGGAGGTACTCGCCCTGGAATTTCAGGCGCCGGAATTCCGCTTCGGAGTAACCGAGTGCGTAGGAGTCTGCGCCGGTCGAGGTGACAATGCGGACATCGAGGCCTTCGCCATTCACCATGCTGCTCACGTTATCTCTCCTCGCCACAATTTCGAAACCGCGACCTATTCCTTGAGCCGCACGACCATTGTGAATGGGCCGCAGAGGTATGCGCATTGCACCCGGGAGAATCCGGCATCCTGCATAAGACCGTAGCAGACCGTCGAAAAAGGCTGCCGTTCACAGTTGCAGGTGCACGCTCGCCGCGTTTTTCGCCTGGCTCGCGTCGCGCTTGAGCATTGCACAATTGTGCCAGCCGGCAGGCGTTGACCGGCAGCAGCAGCGCATGAAGAAGCAGCACGGGCGCGAGGTTTTCGAGATAGGCATATGCGATGAACGCCAAATTACTGGCAAGCGCCACCCAACGCAGTGCAGTCATTGAACGCATGCAGAATGTCGCAAGCACGAGCGCGGCGGCGACAAAGCCGATTCCGTCGATGACCGACAGGTTCCTCATCCGGCTTTCCTTTCGGTTGCGCTGGACTCTGCAAGATGCACGCAGCGGGCTCACACTCTCCCCGTCTCGCTGGCAACTGCCTTGTACTGACTATGTTAGATCTGTGAGTCGCTTGCTGCCCATGCTTCGAGACGCTCGCGTCGCTCGCTCCTCAGCATGAGGTTGTTGTGTTTCAACGAGTTAGACCTCATCCTGAGGAGGTCACGAAGTGGCCGTCTCGAAGGATGGGCCGCAATACCGATTTGTGATTCCAGGTACTAGCGATCTTGGGACGGCCGCTCTAGGACTGGCGCGACAATTGAGTAGGACTGGTGCGGCCCGGCTAACAGATGTGTGCATCACCGCAGAGCGAGGCTCAGTCAGTCACGTGTGCGTTCCGCTCGGAAATCGAAAAACATTCCAAAAATCGGACGCTTGTTCGCTCGCTACGATCCACCTTGGTTGCGAAGAAACCTCCTGGAACCTTGAACCGTTCGCATCGATCGAGCGACAAAACCTGATGCAGGTTCGTTTGGGCAGCCTACGCGCAGATAATGCACAGCAAGGTGGAACTCGGCCATGAGGGGTTCGAGCGGCGTCGCAGGCGTCGCCGATGGCGACTGCGCGATCATTCGGTTCTCGACGACGGACTATCCGCCGCACCAGCGCCTTGATGCGTGTCGTGAGATTTACGGCCGAACGCTATCCAGGCGGGACATCGAGCCGCTCTCGACCGAGCAGTTTCATACCGAAGCTACCATCCGGCGCATGCCAGGCCTGGGGCTTGTGAAGGCCCGCCGTTCCGCCGCGATCTATCGCCTCCGACGGGAATTCATCGACAACGACGATGTCGTCATTACCGTTGGATTAACTTCCGGCTATGAGGCGCACCAGCTCGGCCGTCTGCTGAATCTGAGCCGTGGCGAGGCGATTGTCTTGACCGCGTCGGAGCCCGCCTTCCTGAAGGTACCAACGTACGGCGCATACATTAACGTGCGGGCACCGCTGCGCGCAATATCACCGCTCGTTGCCGGCCTGGACACTGCGTATGGTCGGCCGATTCCCGCCGACAATGCAGCGCTGCGGCTTCTGGTCCAATACGTCGGCATCCTCGAAGACACTGAAGCTCTTATCGCGCCGGACCTGCGACGGCAGGTTATAACGCATATCCATGACCTCATGGCGCTCGCCATCGGTGCAACTCGGGATGCTACCGAGATCGCCAGGGGTCGAGGGGTGCCAGCGGCGCGGTTGCGTCTCATCAAGGAAGATATCGCGACCCAACTGGACCGAGCCGACCTGTCGGTGGCGACAATTGCGGCACGGCATCGGATCAAGCCACGGTGGATTCAGAGGCTGTTCGAACGCGAGGGCATGACGTTTACCGAGCACGTGCTCGCTCAACGACTCGCCCGCGCCCACAGGCTGCTGGCCGATCCGCGCTATGCCAACCAAAAGATCAGCACCATTGCGTTCAATGTCGGGTTCGGAGATCTGTCGTATTTTAATCGCGCGTTTCGCCGGCGCTATGGCGCGGCACCCTCGGAATTGCGTGCCGCGGCAAGGTGTGGCGATTAACTAGAGCATGATCCGGAAAAGCATGCCCTCGGGCCACGATCCGATGGGTGGGTACCGGTTTTCCCTCGCGACAAACGCGAAGCGTTTGCGCGGAGATCATGCTCAAACAAAAAGATAGAGCGGGATGACGATTCGAAGAAAAGTCATCCCGCTCTATCGGCGAATTCCGCGTTCGCGGCAGAGGCACAGCGCAGCTTTCCTCAGCGCCCTGCCGCGCACACCTCAATTCGACGCAAGGCAACGCCCCCGGGCAAGCGATCCGCTCAAGATGGGTTGAGCCTTGGACCTAAGTCATTCGCAGAAATGGATTTTTCCAATGATCTGCCGACGGAAGCTGGCATTGAGCTGCCTGGGGCGTTTGATGATGGCTTGGAGCAGCGACTGGCCCGGCGGCAGGGTGCTGGCCCTGTCGGGCCAAGTCTGGTAATCGAGCCCACGCACGCGCTCGTAGCTCAGCTGGATAGAGCATCGGACTTCGAATCCGAGGGTCGGGAGTTCGAATCTCTCCGAGCGCGCCAAGCCCACCTTCACCGAGCTTCCTCCGTCATCGCCGGTCATCACCACGACATCAAAGAAATCCCCGTTTGACGGGGCTTTTGTGCATTGCCGGCGGTCGCACGCCGTCGCTGACCGTCGCCCGCATGTTTCTGCCGGACTACCCCTTAAACTACCCCTCGATTTGAGTTAGAATCTCCCTTCATCAGGGCCCACCAATTTCGCCCAGTGTCTGGAGTTGGAATCTCCCATGAAGATTCGAACCAAGCAAAACGGAAAGATCGGCATTAACGCCAAGAACTATCTGACCGTTGGTCCAGGGGACTACCCCTGTGGCGATAACCTCTACCTGATCGTAGCCCCCTCAGGCGGCCGCCGCTGGCTGTTTCGCTATCAGCGCAAAGCGATCAAGGACAGCATGGGGCTTGGATCAGCCAGGGATGTCACCTTCGGCGACGCCAAGAAAAAGGCCCTCGACCATCGCCGAACACTGGCCAATGGCGGCGATCCAAAAGAGGTCCGCGATCAGGCGCGCCGCGCCGAGGCCTGCCCGCTGTTCGGTCCCTACGCTACCGCCTGGCGCGAGACGTATGAAAAGGGCCTCAAGCACCTATCCTCGCGCAACAAGCTCAAACACCAGATCGATGTGCATTGCAAACCGCTGCACAAAATGCGCATGGACGAAATTACCACCGACCAGATCATCAAGCTGGTGCTTGGTCCGATTCGGCATAAGGTCGAAACCACCCGTGATGTCCGGCAGCGCCTGCAAAAAATATTCAAGGTCGCCATCGGGGATGAGCTGCGCAGGGATAATCCGGCAGATTATGAGACGCGGATCGAACCCAAGATGGGCAAGGCACCGAAGCGGGGTCGGGTTCGCGGTCATCACAAGGCGATGTCGCACCAGGATGTGCCAGCGTTCATGCACAAGCTGTCGACCATCGCCGACCAAAGCGCTCGCGCCATCGAAATCACCGCATTAGCGGTGGCACGCACGCACGAGATCCAGAACATGCGCTGGTCACAACTCGATCTCGATCGTGGTCAATGGGACATCATTGGCGCTGGCGTCGAGACGGCAGCACCTGGCGAGACGGAAGGCGGAACCGGTACCAAGAACAGTTACGACCGGCGCACGCCGTTGCCGCGACAGGCGCTCGCCATCCTTCGCGAAATGTATGAAAAGCGGATCAACGATTACGTTTTCCCTGGGCGCGACCTCGATGGCCAGATGTCGAACAACACGATGCTGAAGGCGCTCAAGGAAATTTCCGGTGATCCGACCCTGACGGTACACGGCCTGCGCGGCACCTTCCGTACCTGGGCGCAGGACGAGACAGAATTCGAGGAGGAGATTGTCGAGCACTGTATGCACCACATCACGGGTGACGATGCAGAGAAGGCCTATAAGCACGGTCAGGCCTTGCGGAAGCGGCGCATCGTGCTGCAAGCTTGGGCTGATTTCGCGACCAAGCCACCGGCTAAACTCATCGCCACGGCTCGAGCGGCCTGATGATTTGCGCCCATCTCCGCCGCAAGGACCAGCCTTTTTATCGATTGCTCGGCGGCAGCGAGTCCAGGAATGCCTGCAGATCGGTCCGCGTGATGATGGTGCGCGTGCCGTATTTTCGCGCTTTCAACTGCTTGTCGCGAATTGCCTTGTACAGTGAGGTTTGCCCAATCGAGGCAACCGCAGCGGCTTCTTGGAGGGTAAAGGCGAGCTTTTCCACAGTCGGTCGAAGCATCGATGATTCGCGTTTAGCCATCCTTATTGGTCTCGCTTCGCTCGCCGCAGGTCACAGCGCCCAGAAGACGGATCGTTGTAGCAAGGTGTCTCGATAATGCCGGGTGCAATGGCGTGTCCGCTGGACTGTCTGCGTCAGAATCTTATGCCCAACACCGGTTGCTCAAGCCGCCAAATTGCCTCGCGAATGCGGGGCCATGTGAACCAAAGCCACGCTGCGACCTGAAGGATGAGATTGGTGCCGAATGCAGCCTGATAGGCGATGAGTGGTGGTGCGCGGCTTCGACCGGGCCAATAACCGTCGCCGTGTTCTTCAACATGCAGCCTCGCGCCAGCGGCCTCGATGTACGGCATTGTCGTTTTCCCGTCCCCACGAAGTGATATGAAAGA
>Ga0193724_1000071_pt1 | contig 22990 bp, 21 predicted proteins | sample H2a1metaG_FD_146005 | JGI IMG/M metagenome (GOLD analysis project Ga0193724, IMG submission 146005) | Soil microbial communities from a riparian zone of the East river system, Colorado, United States - H2a1 | ecosystem: Environmental > Terrestrial > Soil > Riparian zone | place: USA: East River... | reverse complement strand
CTTGGCAACACGACCGCAATGCCAACCACACCAAGGCCAATTGGCACTTCACAACCCCTGATGCTCGTATCAAACTGAAGCACCTTTACCCTTCAATCTGACTGAATCGGGCGACTAGACCATCTTGCTAGGCTCCTCGCCACCAATTTCACGAGTGGCTCAACCGACAATCAATGTCACGGCTATGCGTCGCGTTCACGCCAATTAAGAAAAGCTCCCGTTGAGGCACATGAGGTCCTCGCCGGACAGGTCGTTGACCCGACCGAGCGCATCGAGCTCTTGGAGATTGCCCAAGGGTACTTTCAAGTAGCTGACCATATTGCAGCTGCCGCATTGCGGGCCACCGAACCGGATTCGATCCCCGACGCCGAATGATATTTCTTGCCCATGCTGCGACGCGCGCAAGAATAAACGCGAGGGATACGCCTACCTCAAGCCGCTGCAGACGCTGACGGCAGGCATTCCGTTCGGGCGGCCGTACAGCGCGACGTTTTCGGTGCGGTAAGCGACATGTTTTTCCACAGCAAAGTGCAGGGGCCTCAGGAACCGAGCGGGGTTCGCCGCGTTGCCTTGCCGCTCCGTGGGAGGGGTTCACCACATGATCAAGACACTCGCGTGCGCATGCGCACTTGTGATCGGCGCGGGCCTGACGTCAGCAACAGCCGCTGAGCGAGAGCAGGTGCGGATGGTCATCAATCTGATTTCCGGAGTGAAAATGCCGTACCCGGAAAACCTGCGGAACATCGTGGCGCATACCGAACGGGTCCAGCTCGACACCAATGGTGCCACTGTCGCCTGCCTGCGGCTCGATGACAAAATCAGGTGGTGCTATGAGCATATCGCTCCTGTGGGCAACCGCGCGGAGATGCTGCGCATCCGCAAGGAGCCCGTGCCGGGGCTGCTGGTCGGCCAGCCCTTTCAATATGTCGACGATTTCGATCTCGATGGCACGATCGACATTGGGAGCACGACCACCCTCGAAGGTGAGCCGTACGCCCCGGTTGGAAGGATAAGCCAGTTTTTCTATCGCGCCGCCAGTCGCGGCGACCAATTTCGCGGCGACTTTCAGGCCCTCTATGACGAAGGCATCCAGGTTGCACTCAAGTCCCTCGGTGAATAGCGACACTTGAGGCCCGCCGCTCCTTTGGAAACTCTTACCGACGGAAGGTTTCACCCACATGTTCCAGCCATTTAAGTCTCTCCTCGTGGCGAGCCTATTGCTCGGCGTTGCGTTGACTTCAGCCGTTGCGGCGGAGCGCGAAGACGTGCGCAAGGCCATCAATCTCGTGACCTCGGTGAAGATGCCATTCCCCGAGGGTCTGTCGAGAAATCGCGCGAGGACGGAGCGCGTCTGGCTCGAACGTGAAGGGGCCACAACCGGGTGCATCAGGCTCGAGGATCGCCGGTGGTGTTACGACCACATTGCACCCAAGGGCAACCGGGCGGAGATGCTCCGCATCCGCAATGAACCCTCGCGCGGCGTCTACATCGGAGCGCTTTACTATTACGTCGTCGACTATGATCTTGACGGGTTGATTGACGTGGGGTCGACGACACAGATCGAGGCGGAGGACCGTCGGCGTGACATACCGATTGCGCGTGTCATCGAGTTTTTCTCACGCAGCACCAAGCGTGGGGAACCGTTCCATGGAAAGTTCCAAAGCACGTACGACGAGGGCATCCAGATCGCGCTGAAGTATTTCGGCGAGTAGTGGGGTTGGACGCGGCCGGAGGCACGCTGGAATTTTGAATGCGAGTCTTGCCTCCTCGCTCCGGCATCTCTGATTTCGAAGCGCTCGACTGGTCGCGGTGACCGAGCGCTCGACCATTGCATCCGAAACTGTCGCGCTGACGTTCGACACATCGGAGACAACCGTAACCGCGCTTCGGGCGGTCTAATAAGTGTAGAACATCCGTTGGATCTCCTTGGTGTCGGTCGTCTTGGTCAGCGCCAGCATCAGCAAGATACGTGCCTTCTGAGGGTTAAGCGTATCTGAGACTACGAAGTCGAGTTCGTCGTCCTTGGCCTCCCCATTGCGCGCGACGATGCCGTTCCCGACACGGCTGCTACGAACAATCACGACACCCTTCTTGTGGGCCTCGACGAGAGCCGGCTCAACCGCGGGCCGAGCAAGACTGCCGTCACCCACCCCAGCATGCACGATCCCCTTAGCCCCGGCTGCGACAAAAGCGTCGATCGCGACCCGGTTCATGTTGGCGTAGCCGTAGACAATATCGACTTGCGGTAGGACATCGAGACCCGAAACGTCAAATTCGGAGTCCACCGTGTGCCGGCGCGTCGATTGACGATAGAAGTACGGTTTGTTTCCCTGCATATAGCCGAGAAAGCCGAGTTCCGGTGTGCGGAAGGTGTCTGCCGTCGAGGTGTTGGTCTTGGTTACCTCGCGAGCCGCGTTGATCTGATCGTTGAGAGCAACGAGCACGCCCTTGCCGACCGCCTCGTCGCTGCCAGCGAGGATCACGGCGTTGTAGAGGTTGATCGGCCCATCCGCGCTGATCGCTGTCGACGGCCGCATCGCGCCGACGATGACGACAGGCTTCTTGCTCTTGACGACAAGGTTCAAAAAATAGCTGGTTTCCTCGATCGTATCAGTACCGTGCGTGATCACAATTCCATCCACGTCGTCCTGCGCGAGGAGCGCGTTGACGTGCTTTGCAAGCTTGAGCCAGTAGTCATTGTTCATGTTCTCGCTGGCGATCTGGAAAACCTGCTCGCCCTTGACGTTCGCCACCGTTTTCAATTCCGGAACGGCGTTCAAAAGGCGCTCTATGCCCACCGTTGCTGCGGTGTAACCGACCACGGTGGTGCTGCTCGCACCGGTGCCGGCGATCGTGCCACCGGTCGCCAGAACCATGACGTTGGGCAGCTGACCGGGGCCCTTCGCGTCCGCGACTGCAAAACTGAAGAGCAGCACGAAGAGCACGCTCATTGTCGCCAATATGTGATCACGCACTCGAAGCTGCCACATCTTGACCTCCCTTTCCTAGAAAGCCTCGTCGATGCGCCCCAGTTCGCTCAGCGTTACATGATCCTCCAGCCGAGGCCTCCTGTCTAGGGTGGCGACGCTTTCGGACGGTCCGGTTTGGGTCAAATTCGAAATACCAGCTGCGAGCAAATGTTTTCCGCTATGCCCCTACGAACGGACATCGACAGGCACGAACGTCGTGTCTGAAAAGTGCCACTTCCCTTTTTGGGGCATTCGCACCCGCATCAGCCTTCTCTAAATCGCTTCCACCCCACACCATTCCGCGATGAACAGCGCGGTGGCCTTGGTCGATTTCCGCAACGACTCCAGATCGACATATTCATTAAATCCGTGCATCGCCGCACCGCTGGCCCCAAAACACAGGCTCGGAATGTTGTAGTTCAGCCCGTAGAACCGGGTGTCGGTGAGCGCGGTGAACGCGAGGTCGGCCACCGCACCGCCATAGACCGCGTTGTATGCTTTGCCGAACGCGGCTTCCGCTTCCGCCGAATCCTTCAGTTCATAGCCTTCCGACAGAAACCCGGACCATTCCACGTCGGGCGGATTGTTGGAGAGGAAGCGATGATCGCGCGCCGCGGCCGAAACACAGGCGACGATCTCGGCCTGGCAGTCGGCGACCGACCAGCCCGGCAGGATCGCAATCCGGCAATCGACATCGCACCACGCCGGCACGCTGGAGGCCCAGTCGCCGCCCTTGATGATGCCGGGATTGAAGTTGATCGGATGCGTCACCGCCTTGAAATGGCGGTCGCTCCTGGCGCGCTCGTTCCATTCGGCCTCGAGCTTTTCCAGCGACCGAATGAGATGGTAGGCCGCGGTGATCGCGTTGGAACCGGCGCCCGCCTCGAACACATGGACGGGGAAACCGCGCACTTTCAGGCGAAACCAGATGACCCCGACTTGCGAGCGCACCATATTGCCTGAGGTCGGCTCCGGAATGAAACAGGCGTCGGCCCGATAGCCGCGCTGCAAGGTTGAGAGCGCGCCGACGCCGGTGCTCTCTTCCTCGATGACCGACTGAAAGTGAATCCGCGCGGTGGGCTTGAGGCCCGCGGCCCTGATCGCATCGAGCGCATAGAGCGCGCCGATGGTGCCGGACTTCATGTCGCAGGCGCCGCGGCCGTACATCTTGCCGTCCCGCAGCACCGGCGAGAATGGCGGCGTCTCCCACATATCGAGCGGCCCGGTCGGCACCACGTCACAATGACCCTGCAGGATCAGCGATTTGCCGGCGTTGCTTGAAGGTCGGTAGGTACCGACCACGGTGCGCGCTTTCGAAAAATCATGCTCGATCGGGCCGAAGCCGCGCAGATCCCTGACATCGTTGACGTCGATATGCCAGTCGTCGACCTCGTAGCCGCGCTGCCGCAAGAGATCGCCGATCATGTCCTGGCACGGGCCCTCGGCGCCGCGGGTGGAGGGTATAGCCACAAAATCCCTGGTGGTCGCAAGCTGCGCATCGAAACCGGCATCGACGGCATCGAGGATTTTCCGTTGGGTATCGCTAACATTCATCGCGTCATTGTTCCCATTCTGTGCTGCATCGCAAAGACCGCGCCGGCTCGATCAAACCATACTTTGCCGGGAATTGCAGAGGTCTCAGATCGCTTTCAGAATCGCGCCCGCGCCCATACACTCCCGGTGAAATTTCGTGGCCTGTGGAGACACCGATGCCCGCCAACCGCAATGTCTTGTATCTCATCATCGGCGCGCTGATCGTCGCGGTGGGTGTGCTCGGCTACAATCTCTACCAGACCAAGAAGGAGCCGGAGGGCCTGCAGATCAATGTCGGCCCCAGCGGACTGAAGATACAGAACAAATGAGACAGGCCGCCCCGCCGATCATGACCGCCTCACCCATCCCGCATCTCAAGCGTTTTTCGTTTCTGCTGCTTGGCACTCTTGCGCTGTTGGCGCTCGCATCTCCAGCCCTGGCGGAGCAGGTGTCGCGCGAGCAGGAGATCGTCAATTTGCGGCTGGGCCAGCGCATTCTGGTCGATGACGGATCGTGCCCCGCCGGCCAAATCAAGGAGGTTTCCGGCGCCCAGATGACGGCAGCGGGAATCGTCCGGGTGCGAAAATGTATTCCGCGACTGGGCACCAAGAAGAGGTAGTCTAGGGGAGTCCGCAACAACCACAGTTGTCATGCCCGCGAACGCGGGCATCCAGTAATCGCCAGTCTGCACTTGAGTCGAGATTTCACGGCGTACTGGATCATCCGCCTTCGCGGATGATGACGGAGGCAAGCGCGGCGATGAATCTACCAGCTGCCGTATTTGCCGATCAGCCCACGCCAGACGGCGTTACGCTCCATCGCAAAAGATTCTTTTCCAACACTGGCGTTCTTTGCGACGGCTGTAATCACCATGACGAGTTTGAGTTCGGGATCAACGAAGATCGATTGGCCGTAGACACCCAGCAAGGCAAACCTTCGCTTCTCTCCCGGGAACGTCCAGAACTGATAACCGTATCCGAAATAGGGTGTGGCTCGCTTCGGAGCGAAAGCATCGGGTTGCCGATGCCAATCGGTCGCTTCGAGCAAATACTCTTTCGGCACCACCTGCCTGGTGCCGACCGCGCCGTCATTGGCCAGCAGCACGCCGAGACGCCCGTAGTCGCGCAAGATGGCATTGAAACTTCCCGAACCGATTTCGAGACCGTCGCGGGACCTGACCCAGGTGGCATCGGCCTCCGCGCCCATCGGCTGCCACAGCCGTTCGGTCAGATATTCGCTGAGCGTGGTTCCGGTGACCGCGCGCAGCAGCACAGCCAGGACGACGGTCTCGCTGGAGGCGTAGTGAAAGCGCGTGCCCTGCCCAACTTCGCGTCCGCCGAATGAACGCAGTGCTGCGATCGACCCCTGCGAACGACGCAAGATCGAGAATCGGGTCAGATCGTCCTTGCCGTCATAGACCTCGTTGAACGGCACGCCGGACGACATTCTCAAGACGTTCCGTATCGACGTCTCCCCGTAGGGACTGCCGGCAAGCTTTGGCGCGTATTTGGAGACGGCGTCGTCCAATGAAGCAATTTTGCCCTCGGCAAGCGCCATTCCGACGGCGATGCTGACAATGGATTTCGCCATCGAATGGGAAACGAAGCGATGCGCAGGCATGCGATCGTATTGATAGCGCTCCAGCAGAATCTCGCCGTCCTTGATCAGCAGCAAGCCGGTTATGCGCTGGCGCGCGAGAAAATCGTCGAGCGTATGCGTCTGATTTTCGAACTGGTACTCGAACTTCGGCTCGCCCGCGGCTTTGGCAAGCGGCAGCGGTGAAGCTGCCTTCTTCAGGGTGTAATGGGGCAGCAGCTTGTCGAGGTTGCTGAACGATCCAACCCGCACGCTTTCATCGTAGAACCAGCTTGCGGGTTTGCCGATCGGATAACCGGCCGCCTTGCCCAATTGCTGTTCGTCCGGGGCGGCAGCGGCGGGAAACGCCAGCGCGGCAAGCGCCAGGCACTGCATGAGCATACGCGCTGGCTGCATCCACGCTCCCCGCACCAGTAGCCCTGAGGCCGACTACTGCTCAACGGTTACAACGGGCGCTGCTCCGGTGTCGAGCCTGCAGCGGGCGACCGTCGAAAACGTGTCTCGTGGAGGGCTTCAGGGATCGCGCGGCGTTTCAAGAGCCGCAGCCAACGGACGCCGTTGGCCACCCAGCGCTTCCGGTTGCTAGTTGCGCGGCTCAAACATGCATTGCAACGTCGGCTTTGCGATCTTGGTGAAGGTCGGACCGATCAGCGATTGTTTCGATGGCGGCACCCAGTCGGTCTCGATGGTGGGTACGCCGGTCTCGCTGATGCCGCGCAGCAACGCTTCGCGAAGGTCGGTGTCTTCAACGGCGGCGGCCGCATAATCGTGCAGGCAACCGCAAACGGCTTCGGGGTGCGCCCATCGGCCCAGCATGTGAGGTGCGCACAGGCGCACGAACTCTCCGCGCGGATCCGGAAGCTTCAACGGCGACCTGACCTGGGCCTGCGCCGAACCACCCAACATGGCGGCAATGACAATCGCGAGAGCGCTGATACGAAAAAACATGAGGGCTTTACCGGCACCTTTCTTGGTTCAATAAGCTGCGTTTCAACGGGCTGCGACAACGATAGCCTGGGCGGCTGAAGCGGCGATCGGCGAGCCGTTATAGGCAAAGGTGCCGATGCCGGGCAGACCGGCCTGCGACGAACCCGCCAAAGACGAGCCAGCCACGACGAAGGCTAAGGCGAGGATGAAGCTGAGGGTTCGCATTTGACTGTCTCCGTTCTGGATGCCGGCGCTGCCCGCCGTTTTCGCTGTCAAACTGATAACCAACGGCTGTTTCCGCGTGTCTGCGCCAAAGCGGGAAACGGTTTCATCGCGCGGGAGAATTGTTTCGTCGCCCGGGCCGGAAGAAACAATTCTCTGAGAAGTTCAATGACGTCGGTCACATACAGTTGATGGAACCGAGGTTTGGCGGGATCCCGCCAAACCATTGATCGGGCCCTGAAATCGACTATCCGCTACCCGTGAACGTCGTTCATTGGCGGAGGCGCGGTCGTTCACCGGCCTAGCGCGGCCGACCGCGACGACCTGTTGGGTCGAAGCCCGAGGCGACTTTTTAACCTTTCTCTGGTGAGTCCTGGACAGGCTGGCTCAATCAAACCACGTGCAACTTTTCCGGGCAGTTGGCGTTGGATCTCACTTCAACAAAGGATAGCAGTCGTGGGCCATGACAACATCGATGTTGGCAATAACCCGGCCAGCAAATCCGGCCGGCCCATCGTTCAACGTTCGGCTGAGAGCAGCGGTTCCACCGATGCGCGGATCGACCTGCAAAATCCCAAGAGAACCGAGCGGTCGATTTGTGGCGCCATGTCGCAGCAATACGGCGACAGCAGTCGCGACAACGAATCGGCCCCGCAGAAACTCGTGCAACTGGTGGGCTGCCGCGACTCCAAGACCCGGTCTGAACCGTGGGTTCGCCCGCACCCAGGCCCGGCAAAGCGATGATTCGGCGACGCGATCAGCTTCCGTTCACTGAATGAATTCGCCACATTTCGCAATCGCGCTGTCGGCGGCTCCCCAGGGCATGATCGGCACCGAGGACGTCGAATTCTTGGGCGATCCTTCGATCAGCTTGTCGGAATAGACCATATAGACCAGTACATTCCGCTTGGCGTCGCAACCGCGAACGATCTGCATCTTCTTGAAGAACAGCGAGCGCCGCTGCCGGAACATATCGTCGCCCTGCTCCATCTTGCCCTTGAAGTGGATTGGACCGATCTGCCGGCAGGCCAGTGAAATATCTGAAACTTCCTCGGCGAGCCCCAGCCAGCCCTTGAAGCCGCCCTTCTCCGGCACCGTAAAATGACAGGCCACACCTTCGACCTCGGGGTCGTCGACGGCATAGGTCGCAAGCTTGTCGTTCGGGCTGATCCACTTGAACACGGTGGAGCGGCGGAAGATCAGGTCAGGCTCATCGGCGGCGAATGCCGGGGAACCCGGCCACAACACCCATGCGAGCAGGAACAAGACCAGAGGTCTCCACCTCTTGTCATATCGACCGAAAGCTTGGGATGTCATGATTGTCTCCGTCGGCGGGGCTACCACCTATGTAGTGCCGGGAAGTCCGGCAGGAAGGCCGCCCCTTGGCCGCCGCACTCAGGCGTTAACTGAATGTGAGGCTTTTTTGCTACGCTTGGCGCGGAAACTACGGCGGTCAGAGGCGTTGTACTGGTGAAGGCGTTTCTCGTCTGCAACAACTAAACAACGAGTTGGATTCGAGGATGGTACGCGTGCGTGAGTATGGTGCGTCTGTTGCGACCCGGCGGCTTTGGCGAGTTGCGGTTCTAGCGGCAGCCGGAGCGATCGGCGCCTCCTCGCATGCGGAAGCTGCGCTTTACTGGTCGGATTTCGATTCTGGATTTTCGCAACCGTGGCCGACGGTTATGCAGCGGCGGCAAAAGCCTCGGCTTCGCCAGGCAAAGAAGATCGCGGCGCCGCAGAAGGAAGCGGGCAAACCGCAGGGACCGCTGATCATCGCGATCTCGATCCAAAAGCAGAACCTGAAGATTTACGACGCCAAAGGATTTTTCGCTGAAACTCCGATTTCCACCGGCATGCCCGGTCATCCGACGCCGATGGGCGTCTTCAGCGTCATTCAAAAGCACAAGCTGCACCACTCCAACATCTACAGCGGCGCGCCGATGCCCTACATGCAGCGGATCACGTGGTCGGGCGTCGCCATGCACGCCGGCGTGCTCCCCGGCTATCCGGCATCGCATGGTTGCATCCGCATGCCCATGGCCTTTGCGGTGAAGATGTGGGGCTGGACCAAGATGGGCGCGCGGGTCGTCGTCACTCCCGGCGAGATCACTCCTGCCGATTTTTCGCATCCCCTGCTGATGGCACAGAAGATTGCGCCGCAACCTGCCGTCGCCAACGGGCCGAATCCGGATGCACCTTCGGCAGCGAAGACCGACACGGCGTCGGACGCAAACGGGGCCATCAGGCCCGCGATTTCGGCGGCGAGCCTCGAACTGAGACCGACGGTCGGACATGACGGCGGCGTAAAGCCCGTCATCAGCGAACCGCCGGCTGCGCCGTTGACCCAAACCGCGGATGCCAGGGCCGCCTTGCCGGCCACGAATGCCCCGGTCACGATGACCGATGCCACGTCATCGGGCGGTAAGTCCCCGCGCAACGAAGCCGCTACGCGCGGCGGCGCTGTCAGGACCGAAGGGCCGGCGAATGACGCCAGGACTGAGGCCCCGAAAGCTGACGCGTTCAGCTCAAACGAAAAGTCCAGCGAAAAGCCTGGCGGGAACGTCAAGGCGGTAACGGATATCCGTGCAGCCACTCCGGACGTGAAAAAAGATCAGCCCCGCCTCGACGCCGAGAAGGCAGCCGTCTCCAAGCCCGATCCGGCAATCGTGGCGCCGCCCAAGCGTAGCGGCCAGATCGCGGCGTTCGTCAGCCGCAAGGACTCAAAGCTCTATGTGCGGCAGAATTTCTCGCCGCTGTTCGAGGTGCCGGTGACGATCGCGCCGAGCGACCGGCCCTTGGGGACGCACGTGTTCACGGCGCAGGTCGACAAGAACGATGCCAATGTCCTGCATTGGTCGGTGGTCTCGCTTCCCGCGCCGGCGAGGTACGCCGAGCCGCGCGACGAGGACGAACGCGCGTCGCGACGGCGCAGAATCGCGGGCGCGGCACAGAACAAGGCAATACCCGCTCCGAACAGCCCGGCCGAAGCGCTGGATCGCCTCACCATCCCTCCGGATGCGATGGCAAAAATCTCCGAGGCGCTTTCGACAGGCGGTTCGATCATCGTGTCCGATCAAGGCATCTCGTCCGGCGAAACCGGCGCAGGCACGGATTTCATCGTTTCGCTGCGCTAGACAGCTTCGGGTTGGCCTTTGCGGGTGCGCCCTTCCGCCGGCTCGGACATAACGGCTTGTTGAAAAGCGGTCGGTTGCCTGTTGGGCTATCGTTATCCCCAGCTGAATCTCACCCGAGGGTGGTGGCTATGATTGACCGCAGGACATTCTTCACGGCGGCGCTGGCGGCGGTCGCGACTCCGGTCTCGACACGGACGGTTCTGGCACAGGCCGGCATGAGCCGGGTCACCGCTTACGCGTTTTCGTTTCCCGCATTGGCGGGGGCCGATATCAGGCTCGCCGATTACGCCGGCCGTCCACTGCTGGTCGTCAACACGGCGTCGTTGTGCGGGTTCACACCGCAATATGCCGGCCTGCAGGAATTGTGGACCGAGTTTCGCGATCGGGGCTTGATGATTATTGGCGTTCCCTCCAACGATTTCGGCGGCCAGGAGCCTGGCGGCGCGACCGAGATCGCCGAGACCGCGCAGCACCAATATGGGGTTACCTTTCCGATCGCGGCAAAAGCCGTCGTGAAGGGCCCGAAAGCGCATCCGTTCTATAAATGGGCAGCGGAGGCCCGGCCGAAGGATGTTCCGCGCTGGAACTTTCACAAATATCTGATCGGCCGCGATGGCTACATCGCCGAGGCGTACCCCGAGTCCGTCGAACCATCAGATACGCGAATCAAAACCGCCATTGGGCGGGCGCTTGCGGAGACCTGACGCGCGGTCTTCCCGGAATTAACACACTCGGCCGGCAAATCGTGCACGGGCCCAAAAAGCCGTTGCCGTGGCGGCGCAGCTGCAACTAGGCTATGATGATCAGAGCACAAGATGACTCGGGGCGCGAAGGCAAAAAGCCACGGCCGAGCACGGGATCACTCTAAGGGGAATACGATGCGCATTGCGGCAGGTTTGATCTTTGCAGGCGTGGTTTCTCTGTGTGCGTCAGGCACAGCATGGTCGCAGACCCCGGCCACCAGGGGCGTGACTGCCCCGCAGGCGGCCCCTGTCCCCGCGGCGGCCCTGGCGCCCGCAAAGGCCCCTTGCGCCAATCCCAATGCGCTTGGGATCGCGCGCGTCGTTGAAATCGACACCACGGGCGGACCGGGGTTCGGTTTCGAACACTTCAAGCAACTCGACTTCCTGCGCGACAAGGAAGTGGTGCTGACGTTCGACGATGGCCCGTGGCCGCTCAACACACCCTCGGTGCTAAAGACCCTGGCGGACGAATGCACGACCGGCATTTTCTTTTCGATCGGCAAGCACGCAACTTACTATCCGGAAATCCTGAAGCAGGTCGCCGCGGCCGGCCATACCATCGGAACGCATACCTGGTCGCACGCGACCCTGACCAACAAGAAACTGACCGAACAGCAGCGCAAGGAAGAGATCGAAAAAGGTTTCAGCGCGGTAAAATGGGCCTTGGGCGCTTCGCCCGCGCCGTTCTTCCGCTTTCCGGCGCTGCAGCATCCGCCGGAAATGGTGACTTACCTCGGCACCCGAAATATCGCGATGTTCTCCTGCGACCTCGACTCGTTCGATTTCAAGGCGAGCAAACCGCAGCAGGTGATCGACGTCACGATGAAGAAGCTCGACAAGCTCGGCAAGGGCATCATTCTGATGCATGACTTCCACAAGCACACGGCGGAGGCCCTCCCCGATTTGCTGCGCAAGCTGAAGGACGGCGGCTACAAGGTCGTTCAAATGAAGGCCAAGGCTCCGGTTCAGACCATCGCGCAGTATGACGAGGAAATCGTCAAGGACATCAAATTGCCAACCGTGAGTTCCCGTCCCGTCTCCAGCGTGGTGCAGACGATCTCGGAATAAGTTCGCCCGCGCGCGACAACGCCTATGCCGATGCTGCGCATTGACGGCTATGTCATCGTGTCGGCGGACGGCATGCTGGCGAATGCCGCCCACGTGATGCCCGACGAATTGAGATTCGAGGGCGACAAGCAGTTCTTCACCGCCGCGCTCGACCGCGCCGACTTGATCGTGCATGGCCGTCATTCCTATGAGGACCAGCCGAACTCGCGGCGGCGAACGCGGATTATCGTGACCCGATCGATCGCCGCGGTCGCGCCCGATCCTTCCAATCCCAAGGCCACGTTGTGGAATCCCGCGGGAGCCGCGTTCGAAGCGGCCTGCGATCATGCTGGTGTCCATTCCGGGACTGCCGCGGTTATCGGCGGGCCGGGTGTGTTCGGAATGTTTATGCACCGCTACGACACGTTCTGGCTCTCGCAGGCGCCGCGGGTGCGCCTACCTGGCGGTGAGCCATGCTTCCCGGGTGTGCCCGAGCGCTCACCGCAGGCCATACTGGCGGCGCACGGCCTGAAAGCCGGCGAAGCCCAAAGCCTCGACGCCGCTGGTGGCGTCAGCGTTACGCCGTGGCGGCGGGCGGTCTAGAGCGGGATGACTTTTCTTCGAATCGTCATCCCGCTCTATCTTTTTGTTTGAGCATGATCTTTTCGGAAAACCGGTACCCACTTTTCCGGATCATGCTCTAGACATCGCCATAGGCGGGGTCCGCCGCCCGCGACACCCGGCCGCCATATCCGACGATCATGAACAGCGCGCCGATGATCGACAGATTCTTCAGGGCGTCCATAAGGGTCTTGGCATTGTCCGGCGGCGACTGATTCCAGAAATCATGGAAATAGAAAATTGTCGCTGCCACAAAGAAGATCATAAGAGTGGCAAAGAACCGCGCACCGAAATTGACCGCGATCATCAATCCGCCGATGACCTCGAAGGCTCCAACGGCGATCGCGAGCGTTTGCTGCGTCGACATTCCCGTCATCGTTTCCAGCTGCGACGTATAGGGAAGAAGCATGGCCGGAATTGCAACCTTGGCTGCGATAAAATCCGTGGTGGCCTGAATGCCGAATAGTTTGGTTGCCCCCGAGTAGATGAAGAGCACGGCGAACAGAACGCGCCCGAGAGTAATAAACGCTGGCATGGTCGGCCTCATTGAATGCTGCGGATGGGGGATAGCTGTTAGGGTGGAGTTATTATGGGCGCTCGGGTTTGGAACAACGCTGGAAATTATGATGCTAATGTGGCCTTGGTTCAGAAGTTCTATGCACGGACGCGCTGCACCAATGAAGAGAACTTCCAAACCTCCACACTAGAGCATTTTCCGATGAGGTGGACTCCGGTTGGCGCGGAAAAGGCCGCCGACCGATAAGTTGCGCGTATTCTGCCGCAGATAAGCCCGCTCGATCGGCCAAACTCCATTGCCGGGCTCACCCTCAAATCAGGTCCAGGGCATGCTTTTGCGGAATACCCGCTTGCCTGGCCAAACCTTGCCGAGCCAAACCTTGCCTAGCCAAACAAGGTCGGCTGCTGGCGGCCGGCCCGCTCCTGGGCTTCGACAGCAGCAACCGCGGTCATGTTGAGAACGCCGCGCGCGGTCACCGAGGGCGTCAGAATGTGCGCCGGACGCGAAGAGCCAATCAAGATCGGCCCAACCGGAAGCGCATCGGCCAGCGCCTTGATCATCTGATACGCGACGTTGGCGGTATCGAGGTTCGGCATGATCAGGATATTGGCCTCACCTTCCAGCTTTGAGTGCGGCAGGATCAGCTTCCTCGCCGCTTCCGAGAGCGCGGTATCGCCCTGCATTTCACCGTCCGCCTCGATTTCCGGATGGTTCTGCTTCAGCAGCGCGGTGGCGCGCCGCATCTTGCGCGAGGAGTCGGTATCATAATTTCCAAAGTCGGAATGTGACACAAAGGCGATTCTTGGCTTGAGATTGAATCGCTGGACATGGATCGCCGCCAGCGCCGCCATTTCCGCAAGCTCCTCGGCGCTGGGGTTCGGCCTCACCTGGGTATCGGCAATGAAATAGGCGCCCTTGCTGGTGATCATCAGCGCCAACGCTGCGTAGTCACTGACGCCCGGGAGAAAACCAATGATCTCACGCACATGGCGCAGGTGGCTCATGTAACGGCCCTCGACGCCGCAGATCATGGCGTCGGCTTCGCCGCGGATCACGGCGAGCGCTGCGATCACGGTCGCGTTGGTGCGCACCACCGTGCGCGCCGCATCGGGCGTGACGCCGTGCCGCCCGGCGGCATCGATATAGGATTGCACATAGGACCGATAACGCGGGTCGTCCTCAGGATTGATAAGATCAAAATCCTGGCCGGCCTTGATGGCGAGGCCGAACCTTTTGATCCGCGCTTCGACCACCGAGGGACGTCCAACCAGGATGGGCCGCGCCAGCTTCTCCTCCAGCACGACCTGCGTCGCATGCAGCACGCGTTCGTCTTCGCCTTCCGCGTAGATCACGCGGACCGGCTGGGTCTTCGCCTTGGCAAACACCGGCTTCATGACCAGGCCGGAGCGGAACGCAAAGCGCTCCAGTTGCGCGGTATAGTCGTCGAAGTTGGCGATCGGACGGGAGGCGACTCCGGACGCCATGGCCGCCTTCGCAACCGCAGGCGCGATGCGCAGGATCAGGCGCGGATCGAACGGGCTCGGGATCAGCGAGCCCGGGCCGAAGCCTTGCGCTTCGCCGCTGTCGAAGCCGGAGGCGACCGCATCCACCGGCGGATCGCGCGCGAGCTGCGCGATCGCGTCAACCGCGGCCTTCTTCATTTCCTCATTGATCGCGGTGGCGCCGACATCGAGCGCGCCGCGAAAGATGAACGGAAAGCACAGAACGTTGTTGACCTGATTGGGAAAGTCGGAGCGCCCAGTGCAGATCATCGCGTCGGGCCGCGCTTTCCGCGCCTCATCCGGCATGATCTCAGGCGTCGGATTGGCCAGCGCCATCACCAATGGCTTGTCGGCCATCGCCTTGACCATGTCAGCGGTCAGCACCTTGGGAGCCGACAGGCCGAGAAAAATGTCGGCGCCGCCGATCACTTCGGCCAGGACGCGCTTGTCGGTCTTCTGCGCATACACCGACTTCCAGCGATCCATCAGCGTGTTGCGGCCTTCGTGCACCACACCGTCGATATCGCAGACCCAGATATTCTGGCGCTGCGCGCCCAATGAGACCAGGAGGTTGAGACAGGCGATCGCCGCGGCGCCGGCGCCAGAAGCGACGATCTTGACGTCCTTAAGCTGCTTGCCGTTCAGCAGCAGGGCATTGGTGATCGCGGCCCCGACGATGATGGCGGTGCCATGCTGGTCGTCGTGGAATACCGGGATCTTCATGCGCGCCTTGAGCTGCGCTTCGATCTCGAAACACTCCGGACCCTTGATGTCCTCAAGATTGATGCCGCCGAATGTCGGCTCCAGCGCGGCAACGGTCTCGACCACGCGTTCGACCGTGTCGGCGGCGATTTCAATGTCGAACACGTCGATGCCGGCGAACTTCTTGAACAGGACCGCCTTGCCCTCCATCACCGGCTTCGATGCCAGCGGACCGATATTGCCGAGGCCGAGCACCGCGGTGCCGTTGGAGACCACCGCGACGAGATTAGCGCGGATCGTCAGCGATGCCGCCTCCGCCGGATCGGCCGCTATCGCCATGCAGGCGGCGGCGACGCCGGGCGAATAAGCCAGCGCGAGATCGCGCTGGTTGGCGAGCGGCTTGATCGCCTGAATCTCAAGCTTACCCGGCCGTGGCAGGCGGTGATAAGCAAGCGCCGCGGAATGGAGATCTTCAGAATATGACGACATACGTTCTCCCGCGCTTCCCGCCTGAGTTTTTGATTCGCTGGTTCAGTTCAGAAGGGTCAGTTGTCCAGCAGATTGGGCCGGATGTGAAGCACGCGCGAATGCTTCGACGCAATATCCGATGGCGCGCACCACGGGTCTGCGCCGCGCCTATCGCCGGAAATCGCCGGGGCCATTGTCACACTCCCATACCATCGCGAGCGACAATATGGCATTTTGGCCGCAATCGGCAAACGGAGTCGCCCGCATGATAAAAATACTGATCGGCCTGGTCGCCGCCATCGTCATCGCGACGGGTGGTTTCTTCGGCTTCGAGTTCTACCTGCAGCAGCGCGTCGCCGGTGAAGTCGAGGCTGCGTTCGACCAGATTCGTGCGACGGGCAGCAAGGCGAGCCACGGCAAGGTGTCGTTCGACCTGTCGAGCCGCACCATCACCGTCGCCGACATCGCCGGCGAAACGGCTGCGCAACCCCCGATGAGCGTCAGGATCGCCAGCATCACGGCTTCGGGCGTCAGTCAATCGGATGCGATGCGGTTTTCCGCCGGTAACATCGAGGCCACTGGCATCGAGCTCGGCGTGTCGATGGCCGCCCAGCCGGGCTTGACCGTCAGCTACAAGGCACCGCGGATCACCGTCAAAGACTATTCCGGCCCCGCCGGCCTGCGGCGGCCACCGGTTTCGTCGTCGTTCATCGACGTCTACCGATTCGCAATCGAGCAATTCGCAGCCATCACCGCGTCGTCGGTCACGGCGCCCAGCCTCTCCGGGACCATGAACTTCGGCGCTGCGATGCCGGGCGGAGGCGAGTTCGCCTATTCGGGCCTTGCGATGCAGGACATCAAGGACGGCAAGATCGCGACCGTGAAGGTCGACGGGTTCGTCTTCAGGGTCGACGCGCAACAGGCGGGCAAGGCCGATAAGCTCACCGGCGACCTCGCCAATGTCGCCGCCTATGACGTCGATCTAAACGCGGCTGCCGCGATGTTCGATCCACAGAAAGCGGACGACGACCGGTATTATCGCGCTTACCGACAAATCTCAGCCGGTCCCTATACGATCAAGTCCGGACACGGTCTGAATATGCGGATCGACGGCCTGACAATCGATGATGTCGGGCTGCGGCCATCACGGCTGCAACTCCCGGCGCTGCTGGCGATGATACCGCCGGCCGGGACTGTTCCGACCCCGGCTCAGGCCCGCGACATGATCGAGAAGGCAGCCAGACTCTATGAGGGCATCCGCATCGGAAATGCCGAGATGCGCGGCCTCTCGATGGAAACGCCGCAGGGCCCCTTCAAGGTCTCGGCGATGCGGTTCGGCCTGGAAAACGGCAAGGTCGGCGAATTTGCACTCGAAGGCCTTGATACGCGTGCCCCGAAGGGGCCCGTCAAGGTCGGACGCTTTGCGCTCAAATCCCTCGACATCGCCAAACTCTTGCGAATGTCGGCGCTGTTCTCCAACCCGGCGCAAAGGCCCTCACCTGACCAGGCACTCGAGCTATTGCCACTGCTCGAAGGTGTCGAGGTCAATGGCGTCGTCGCGCCTTATAAGGACAGCAACAAGCCGGTCGACATCGATACCCTCAGCCTGAACTGGGGCCAGTTTGTCGGACCGATCCCGAGCCGGGCACGTCTGACCGCAAAGCTGACCGGCCCCATCGACGCGACCGACGCCGGGTTGCAGCCGCTCGTCGCCGCCGGCATCAACACGCTGGCGCTCAACTGCGATCTCGGGGCGGCCTGGACCGAAGCGTCACGCACATTCGTGCTGGACCCGATCACGCTTGAACTCGGCAACCTGCTAAAGGCGTCGGCGCGCGTTTCGCTCGCCAACGTGCCGCGCGGGATATTCTCGCTCGATCCGCAACAGGCGGCGACGGTGGGGGCTCAAATCGAGGCCGGAACGATGGAGCTGTCGCTGCGTGACATGGGTGGCGTCGACCTGGCGATCGCGCAATATGCTCGCGCGCAGAACGTAAGTCGCGATGCGGCCCGGCGTGCCATCGTCGACAACATCAGGGCCAGCGGCGAAAAAACAGCGGCAGCCAATCCCGATGCCGTGGCTGTCGTGGAAGCGCTAACCCGCTTTATCGATAACCCGGGGCAAACGCTGATCATCAAGCTTACGCCGCTGGGCAAAGTCCCGGCGCTGCAGCTCATCCAGGTGCTGAAATCCGACCCGATGATTGCGCTGGCGCAATTTCGGATCGAGGCTTCGACGGGGCTGTGACTACGCTTTGTCTGGTAAATTGAGTCGGATGTGAAGCTCGCGCAACTGCTTCGGCGTCACCTCCGAAGGCGCCCCCATCAGCAGGTCTTCGGCCCGCTGGTTCATTGGAAACAGCACAACCTCGCGCAGGTTCTCTTCGCCGCACAGCAGCATAACAATGCGATCGATACCGGGTGCGATGCCGCCATGCGGCGGTGCGCCGAGCGAGAGCGCGCGCAGCATGCCGCCGAATTTCGCCTCCAGGACGTCTTCCGGATAGCCCGCGATGCCAAATGCTTTTTTCATCACGTCGGGACGATGATTGCGGATCGCGCCCGACGATAATTCGATGCCATTGCAGACGATATCGTATTGGATCGCCTTGATATTCTGGATCGTTTCGGTGTCTTTCGGATCAAGCGCCAGAAACGCATCCGGCTCCATGTTCGGCATCGAGAACGGGTTATGCGAGAAGTCGATTTTCTTCTCTTCCTCGTTCCACTCGAACATCGGGAAATCGACGATCCAGCAGAACTCGAAACGGTCTTTCCGAATGAGATTGAGGTCCTCGCCGACTTTGGTTCGCGCGGGACCAGCAAACTTCACAAAGCTTGCCGGGTCGCCCGCGACAAAGAACACGGCGTCGCCGGCTTTAAGCGCCAGCTGCTGACGCATTTGCTCGGTGCGCTCCGGTCCGACGTTGTTCGCCACCGGGCCACGCCCGCTGACCACGCCGTTCTCTTCAGCAAAGAAGATGTAGCCGAGGCCTGGCTGCCCCTCGCCTTGCGCCCACGAATTCATCCGATCGCAGAACGCGCGCGAGCCGCCGCCCGGCGCGGGAATCGCCCACACCGCCGATTTCGGGCTCGTCTCCAGGATGCGCGCAAACACCTTGAACCCGGAGCCGCGGAAGATGTCCGAGACGTCCTGCATCTCGATCGGATTGCGCAGGTCCGGCTTGTCGGTGCCGTATTTCTGAAGCGCAGTCGCATAGGGGATCAACGGAAATTTCGGCGTTACCGCTTTCCCTCCGGCGAATTCCTCGAACACCCCGCGCATCACAGGCTCGACCGCGTTGAACACGTCGTCCTGCGTGACAAAGCTCATCTCGACGTCGAGTTGATAAAATTCGCCGGGCGAACGGTCCGCACGCGCGTCCTCGTCGCGGAAGCATGGCGCGATCTGGAAATAGCGGTCGAAGCCCGCGATCATCGTGAGCTGCTTGAACTGCTGCGGCGCCTGCGGCAGCGCGTAGAACTTGCCCGGATGCAGCCGCGACGGCACCAGGAAGTCGCGCGCACCCTCCGGCGAGGACGCCGTCAGGATCGGCGTCTGGAATTCGAAGAAGCCCTGATCTTTCATCCGCTTGCGGATGGAATCGATGATCTGTCCGCGTTTGATGATGTTCTGGTGCAGCCGCTCGCGCCGAAGGTCGAGGAAGCGGTACTTCAGTCTTATGTCCTCAGGATATTCCTGGTCACCGAATACGGGCATCGGCAGTTCACCGGCTGGTCCCAGCACCTCGATCTCGCTGATGTAAAGCTCGACCGCGCCGGTCGGCAATTCCGGGTTGTCGGTGCCGGCGGGACGGCGGCGCACCTTGCCGTCAATCCGCACCACCCACTCCGCGCGCAGTTTCTCGGCGTCCTTGAAGGCCGGCGAATCCGGATCGGCAACGCATTGCGTCAGGCCGTAATGGTCGCGCAGATCGATGAACAGCACACCGCCATGGTCGCGAATGCGATGGCACCATCCCGACAAACGAACCGTCTGGTCGATATGGCTGTCGCGGAGCGCGCCGCAGGTGTGGGACCGGTAACGATGCATGATGTCCTAAAGCAGGTGGTCGGAGGATCGAATCGGGGGCCAGAGGCCGCCCCGTAAGGAGGTTGAGGGTTTACCCGACACAAACCGGCGCGGCAACCGAATGCGCCCCAAAAGCCTGGCCTCCCAAAAAGCGGCGCAAAGCCGGGAAAAGTGACGGAAAAACAACGGATCCCTTCGACGGCGTCCCCGCAACACGATTGTCTATTTCCAGCGCATGCCTATCTTGTTGCCCATGACGGTCCATTTCCCCTTCCAAAACACCTATGCGGCCCTGCCGGCCAATTTCTTCGCGCGGGTGGCGCCGACGCCGGTTGATTCGCCGCGGCTGATCAAATTGAACCGGCCGCTCGCGATCCACCTCGGCCTCGACCCTGACCGGCTCGCCAGTCCCGAGGGGACCGAGATCCTCGCCGGCAAGCGCATTCCCGACGGGGCAGACCCGATTGCGATGGCCTATGCCGGCCACCAGTTCGGCCATTTCGTGCCGCAGCTCGGTGACGGCCGCGCCATCCTGCTCGGCGAGGTGATCGACGCGGACGGAGTCCGCCGCGACATCCAGCTCAAGGGGTCGGGCCCGACGCCATTTTCTCGGCGCGGCGATGGCCGGGCGGCGCTCGGTCCGGTGCTGCGGGAATACATCGTGAGCGAGGCGATGGCAGCCCTTGGCATCCCGACCACGCGATCGCTCGCCGCCGTGGTCACCGGCGAAAATGTGATGCGCGAGACCCCGTTGCCCGGGGCTGTGCTCACCCGCGTCGCATCCAGCCATATTCGCGTCGGCACGTTCCAGTATTTCGCGGCGCGCAACGATACCGAGGGCGTGCGGCGGCTGGCGGATCACGTCATCGGCCGGCATTATCCGCAAGCGGCCAATGCCGACCGCCCCTATCATGCGCTTTTGGAAGCGGTGATTGCGCGACAGGCCGACCTGGTCGCGCGCTGGCTGCTGGTCGGTTTCATCCACGGCGTCATGAACACCGACAACACCTCGATATCGGGCGAGACCATCGATTACGGTCCGTGCGCCTTCATGGACCATTATGATCCGATCGACGAGCAAGGCCGCTACGCCTATGCCAACCAGCCGCGGATCGCGCTCTGGAACCTGACACGGCTGGCCGAATGCCTGTTGCCGCTGTTTTCCGACCAGCAAGAGAAGGCCATCGAAGAGGCGCAGATCGTGCTTGGCGACTTCGCGGAGAAATTCACCGCGGCCTATCAAGCCGGCCTGCGCGAGAAGCTCGGCCTGTTCACGGCGCGCGACGGCGATGAGGCGCTGGCGCACGACCTGCTGGACGCGATGGCCAAGAACCAGGCTGACTTCACCCTCACCTTCAGGCGCCTGAGCGATGCCGCGCTCGATCCTGGCGGCGATGCTGAAGTACGGCGATTGTTTGCCGACCCGGCCGCCTATGACGAATGGGCGTTGCGCTGGCGGCAACGGATCAGCGACGAGCCGTCAGATCCCGCCGCCCGGAAGGCCGCGATGCGGGCGGTCAATCCGGCTTTCATTCCGAGGAATCACAGGGTGGAAGCGGTCATCGATGCCGCCGTGAACCGCGACGATTTTGCTCTCTTCGAGGAGCTTCTGACCGTCTTGTCAAATCCGTTCGAGGACCAACCGGCATTGTCGGGCTATGCCGACCCGCCTCAGCCGCACCAGCGCGTGCTGCAGACGTTTTGCGGGACGTGAAGCGTTAACCGTCGATGCAATTTTTGCCGGGGCGCTTCGCGCCTGCCCCCTGAACTTAAGGAACGATCAATCCTTCCCCGACAAGTCTATCGGTTTGTTGGGGGAATTGCTGTGGCTGACGCATTGGTGTTCGAACTCATGGGCTTGGCGATGCTCGCGCTGTGTATCGTCGTGCTGGCCGTTCCGTCGGGGCGACGGCCTGCCCGGCACATCAGCGACGCCTGACCGATCCTGCGCCCAAACAGATGTATTGACTGGATCTGGACTGCCAGCAGTTGGGTTCCGGCGGCGTGAGTCTCAGCGAAAACTCGCCGAAGTGCGGAAATGCAAGGCTCGAATTCGCCGCAAGACCCTTGACATATCAGCGCTTTCGGCAGAACGCCGTCGCAGAAGCGTTATGGACCGTTCATGGATCTGATTGCCACCACCTCCGAACTCGCCGCGGTTTGCGCCCGGCTCGCGAAACACCCGGTCATCACCGTCGATACCGAATTCCTGCGGGAGACGACCTATTATCCGCTGCTTTGCGTCGTGCAGATGGCGAGCGCGGAGGAAGCGGTCGTGGTCGACACGCTGGCCCCTGGCATCGACCTCAAGCCGTTCCTCGAGTTGATGGCTGACGAAAAGGTGCTCAAGGTTTTCCACGCCGCCCGTCAGGATATCGAAATCGTCTGGCATCAGGCCGGCATCGTTCCGCACCCGATCTTCGACACTCAAGTCGCGGCCATGGTGCTCGGCTATGGCGATTCCATCGCCTACGACCAACTGGTCGAGCGCATCGCCGGCCACCGGCCCGACAAGACCCACCGCTTCACCGACTGGTCGCGCCGGCCGCTGACCGAAGAGCAGATCCACTACGCCGTGTCCGACGTCACCCATCTGCGCGATGTATTCACCGCGCTGGACGCCGATCTGAAGAAGCGCGGCCGCAGCGACTGGGTGAGCGAGGAAATGGAGGTTCTGACCTCGCCAAAGACCTACGATTTTCACCCCGAACGCGCATGGGAGCGGCTGAAGACGAGGGTTCGCAAGCCAAAGGAGCTTGCGGTGCTGATGGAAGTCGCGGCATGGCGCGAACAGGAGGCGCAAAGCCGCGACGTTCCGCGCAGTCGCGTCCTCAAGGACGATGCGGTCGGCGATATCGCCACCCATGCGCCGACCAGCCTCGAACGGCTGGCAAATCTGCGCTCGCTGCCAAAGGGTTTTGACCGCTCGAAGTGGGGCGCCGATATCGTCGCCGCCGTGCAACGCGGCATCGCGCG
>Ga0193724_1000070_pt1 | contig 23090 bp, 26 predicted proteins | sample H2a1metaG_FD_146005 | JGI IMG/M metagenome (GOLD analysis project Ga0193724, IMG submission 146005) | Soil microbial communities from a riparian zone of the East river system, Colorado, United States - H2a1 | ecosystem: Environmental > Terrestrial > Soil > Riparian zone | place: USA: East River... | reverse complement strand
TCTTGCCAACCCAGTCGCCGATCAGGTCCTTGGAGCCTTCGAGCTCCTTCGACCATGCATCGCCGGCCACCAGGCCCGGGGTCTTCCACACCACGTCGAACTGGCCGTTGGCTTTGATTTCGCCAATGAACACCGGCTTGGTGATGTGATGGTTCGGAAGCATCTTGGAGGTGCCGCCGGTCAGGTTCTTGGCTTCGGTGCCGGGCAGCGCGTCGATCACCTTGTCGGCGTCGACCGATTTCGCCTTCTCGACCGCCTTGACCCACATGTCGAAGCCGATGACGTGCGCTTCCATCGGATCGTTGGTCACGCGCTTGGGGTTCTTGGTGTAGGCCTGCCACGCCTTGATGAACTTCTCGTTCTCGGGCGTCTTGATCGACTGGAAGTAGTTCCAGGCCGCGAGATGGCCGAGCAGCGGCTTGGTGTCGATGCCGGCGAGTTCTTCTTCACCGACCGAGAATGCGACCACCGGAATTTCGGTTGCCTTGATCCCCTGGTTGCCGAGCTCCTTGTAGAACGGAACGTTGGCGTCGCCGTTGATGGTCGAGACCACCGCGGTCTTCTTGCCGGTCGAGCCGAACTTCTTGATGTCGGCCACGATGGTCTGCCAGTCGCTGTGACCGAACGGCGTGTAGTTGATCATGATGTCTTCCTGCTTGACGCCTTTCGACTTCAAGTAGGCTTCGAGGATCTTGTTGGTGGTGCGCGGGTAGACGTAGTCGGTGCCGGCCAGCACCCAGCGCTTCACCTTTTCGTCCTTCATCAGGTAGTCGACGGCGGGAATCGCCTGCTGGTTCGGCGCCGCCCCAGTGTAGAATACGTTGCGCTCGCTCTCCTCACCCTCGTACTGCACAGGATAGAACAGGATCGAATTCAGTTCCTTGAACACCGGCAGCACGGATTTGCGCGACACCGAGGTCCAGCAGCCGAACACGACCGAAACCTTGTCCTTGGTGATCAACTCACGGGCTTTTTCCGCGAACAGCGGCCAGTTCGACGCGGGGTCGACGACCACAGCCTCGAGCTTCTTGCCGAGAACGCCGCCCTTCTTGTTCTGCTCATCGATCAGGAAGAGGATGGTATCCTTCAGCGTGGTTTCGCTGATGGCCATGGTGCCCGAGAGCGAGTGCAGAACGCCGACCTTGATGGTGTCATCCGCCGCTCTGGCGGTCGTAAATGTAGCCAAGCCCAAAACGAGCCCGGCGGTCGCCGCCAGCCAGCGACGGCGGGTCAAAGGCGCCGCTATATCGTGAGTCAATTGAGTAAGCATGAGGTGTCATCTCCCTGACGCAGACGTTTAAACGCTGCGAAACGGCCCCACGGCCGCCTGCGTTAACGGAATCGCAAGAACCGTGCCACGGTGTGACATTGCGGTAACTATATGGCTTCGCTGAACTATTTCCGCCCGAGCCGCCGCAATGGCAGCATCATTGCCTAATGTTTGGACGGAAAAAATGTATGCTTTGTCGGCAAACAGTCTAATTTATAGGCAAATTCAGCCAATTGTCTAAAATTCCGGCAGGTATTTTTTGCAGGGCAGCGCCCGCAAAGGCGTCCGACCGGGCCGCAACCGGAACCTTTTCGCACCGTTCTTAACCGCGCGAAGGTATCGATTCATGATTCACCTTGAAAGCGCCGCGTTCGTGTTCCATATGAATCACACGACCCATCACCGGGTCACTGCGAGCCGCGTGTTCTGAGCCCGTCCAACGGTTTCTGGCTTGCCCCTTCAGCCAACCAAAACCGACGCCCCAAACACGCGGGTGTCTCCAGACACCCCCTCGCGCGCTCCTGGCGGATACCGTCGGGCGCCTGCCTTTTATAATGGAAAGAACCAACCTTTTGACCTCCTTTCAGGATTTCGGCCTTGCCGATCCCATCTCGCGTGCCCTCAAGGAAGAGAATTATCTCACGCCCACGCCGATCCAGGCTCAAACCATCCCCATCGCACTCACCGGCCGTGACGTCGTCGGCATTGCCCAAACCGGCACCGGCAAGACCGCAGCCTTCGCGCTTCCGATCCTGCATCGCATTCTGGAAAATCGCATCAAGCCGCAGCCCAAAGCCTGCCGCGTGCTGGTGTTGAGCCCGACGCGAGAATTGTCGGGACAGATTCTCGAGAGCTTCAATGCCTATGGCCGTCACATGCGCCTCACGTCGGCGCTGGCGATCGGCGGCGTCCCGATGGGACGTCAGGTCCGGTCGATCATGCAGGGGGTCGAAGTCATGGTGGCCACACCCGGCCGCCTGCTCGATCTTGTGCAAAGCAACGGGCTGAAGCTCGGACAGGTCGAGTTTCTCGTGCTCGACGAGGCCGACCGCATGCTCGACATGGGCTTCATCAACGACATCCGAAAGATCGTGTCCAAATTGCCGATCAAGCGGCAGACACTGTTCTTTTCGGCGACGATGCCAAAGGATATCGCCGAACTCGCCGAACAGATGCTGCGCGATCCGGCGCGCGTGGCCGTGACACCGGTCGCCTCGACGGTCGAGCGCATCACCCAGCGCATCATCCAGGTCGACCATTCGGCCAAGCCCGCATTGCTGGCGCAACTGCTCAAGCAGGAGCCGGTCGATCGCGCACTGATCTTTACCCGCACCAAGCATGGCGCCGACAAGGTGGTGAAGGGTCTGGCAAGGGCCGGCATCACCGCGGACGCCATTCATGGCAACAAGTCGCAGAACCATCGCGAACGGGTGCTGGCGGCCTTCCGTTCCGGCGAGATCCGCACGCTGGTTGCCACCGACATCGCCGCCCGCGGCATCGACGTCGACGGCATCAGCCATGTGGTGAATTTCGATCTTCCCAACGTGCCCGAAACCTACGTCCATCGCATCGGCCGCACCGCGCGCGCCGGCGCCGACGGCGTCGCCATCTCGCTTTGCGCGGGAGAGGAAATGGCGTTTCTGCGCGATATCGAAAAGTTGATCCGCATCACATTGCCCAGGGAAGACCGCCGCACGCCGGGTCATCGCGACGCCGCACCGGTGCCTTCGCAGCATCGGGGCGCACGATCCGGGCCGCGCGTGCACGCGTCCAGGGGCAATGAAGCCGCGCCTGGCTCGAAAGGCCCTCGCCGTCACCACCGTCCCGGTGGTAATAATAACGTTCCGCCAACCCACCGGCACGAGGCCAACCGGCAGGAGCCGTCACGCCCGTCGTCGCAAGGCGGCGGCAAGGCTGAAGGGATGCAAGGGGTTGCTTTTTTGCATCGCGAAAGCCGTCCGAATACCCGACCCAACCGCACCCAACGGCCTCAGCGTTAGCCGCCGATCGATCTGGAGATAACCATGGCTAAAGAAGAGCTGATCCAGTTCGAAGGACTGGTGACCGAAATCCTCCCCGATGCCCGCTACCGCGTGCAGCTCGATGCTGGACACGAGATTGTCGCCTACACCGCCGGCAAGATGAAAAAGAACCGCATCAAGACGCTGGCGGGCGACCGGGTGACGATCGAGATGTCGCCCTATGATCTGGAGAAAGGCCGGCTGATCTTCCGGCACAAGGACGAGCGTCCGGGCGGCGGAGCCCCGCGTGGTGCACCGCCGCGCGGCCAATTCCGGCGTCGCTAATCCAATCGCGAACGCGCCTGACCAAAATGCGTCAGGCGCGGCCACCAGCCTCCGGTTGCAAAGCCCGGCGCGATCAAAAAATCGTGCACGTCAGGATTGTTTTGGGGGCTATTTTGGAATAATATAACTATATCGATTTTCGGCCGGACGACATTAGCTATCCACCGGTACAGCCGGTTTAGACGCTGACGACCCTTCCAAAAATTCGATCTCACCAGCCCATCGAAAGTGGGCTTCTACTATATCTATCTTGAGAAGGGACTACCCCGTGAGCATGGGAACCGTGAAGTGGTTTAACGCTACCAAGGGCTTTGGCTTCATTCAACCGGATGACGGTGGCAACGACGTGTTTGTGCACATCAGCGCCGTAGAGCGCGCCGGACTTGGAACACTGCGTGAAGGCCAGAAGATCAGCTACGAGATCGTGGCGGATCGTCGCTCTGGCAAGTCTTCGGCCGACAATCTGCGCGCCGCTGGCTAAAGGATTTCTTGGCTCAGCCGAGAAATCCAGTTTGAAATATAGCGAAAGGCCGCGCTGACGCGCGGCCTTTTATTTTTCAAACGCAAACTTCAAGGCGTCTGTTTTTTTTCAGGACGTCGGACAAGTGGCCGGGTTCGGAGTCGCGGGATAAAAGACGCATGTGGACAGGCGTGGGCGCATGTAAGACATGTCACTGAGAGGGACGCCCGCCTTTGCCATGACATAACCGACGGCCGGTACGTAGACATAGCTGGTTTCGGCGAAAATCAGATACTGACCGGCGAGTATGTTGTTCAGGTCGTCTCTGGCAATCAGGTTGGCCGGTACAGGGACCGTCGAACCAGACAGTCGCACCACATCCCCCTTGCTCCATTGCGCCCGCCCGAGGCCCGTTGCAGGGTCGATATATATTTCGGTGATGGTGGCCTTGAGCACAGTCGTGGAATAGGGCGTTATCACCGCCCTGGCGATCTTGAAGAAGTTGTCGATTTCCGTATCAGGGACTTCCTTGTATCGCGCGGCCAGGTCGGCAAGCTCTTCGGCCGCCATCGAGATCTTGCGCTTGACCGCCACCGCGGATGAAAATTCAACGACCCCGAAAAACATGGTCAGCATCACCGGCACGATCACCGCAAACTCGATTGCCGCATTGCCGCGCTTGTTGCGGCCGAGCCTCGCGGCGGACCGTCGCAGAGCAACCAGCCATCCTGACTGCGCGAGCTTCATGAGTTTCACCGTCATTGGGGGCGAAACGCTGCCGTCGCAGCCAACAGCCGGCTGCTGCTGGTGCTGCCACGACCGACATTCGCGATGTTGTAGCCAAGTCCGGTGACAAACAGTGGCCAGGGATAGAACGCACGGACAACCATGGTGTAGTTGGGCAGCGGATCCTGCCAGACGCAATTGGGGACATAATTTCCGCTGCCGTCGATCGGATCGTTGAGGGTGATTACCGTGCCCGGCGCGTAGCGCCTCACGTCAAGACAGAGGTCAAGGCTGTCGCACGGAAACAGCGCGCCGACGCGGTTGCAGAAATCCTGCTTGAACTGCACCTGACTGACGTTCTGACTGGTATAGAGAAGCCGCCCGCTGTCCTGGACGCCGGTCTCGAGCACCTGGCCCGCGAAGAACACCATTGCCGATTCGATGATCGCGAACAGCAGCGCAAAGAACACCGGCGCGACCAGGGCGAATTCGACGGCGGCCGAACCGCGGCGGTTGCGGCGAAATCGGCGCATTGCATTTCTGACGGTGGCGGTTGAAAGCATCGAGAACTTCCCCAGGCGGCAGCGAATGTCCACCCGCAAGAACTACCTGAAAGTGATTGTTGAAGTGTTCCGCGAAATCGAAGCAGAGTGGCCCGTTCCGTTAACCGGCCGCTAACCATTTTCGGGGCGGCCCGCGTGCGAACCGGGATCGATTCGCGGACGGGATAACGGGTGTGGACGGCGATGCGGGATGCGGCCCGGGAGTTTGCGAACCAATCGCCTGGAAGGACCGGTCAGTTCGCCGATTTGCCTGCCGCGGCGGCGCCGCCACTGGCCTGAGTGTTGAGAGCGCCGGCCTGATCGCTCGCAGCCCTGAAGAAGGCCTCACCGTCGCCAAGCGTAACCCGCCGCTGACAAACCGGCATGCAGCTATACGACTCGCGTTCGACGCCGCGATAGACCGTGACAACCTGGTCGGTGGGGCCTTCGACCTGAATGATGCGGTCCATCAGGATCTCGCCGGCACGGTCCATGGCAATGAAATTGGTCGCGCCGTAGCCTTTGCCGGTGACGACGACGATCCCGCCGTTCTGCAGGGTTACGTCTGCAATCATCGGGTTTCCGACCACCAGCGTCGAAATCCGGCCGGGGAGTTTGACAAGCTTGGCCTGATCGACATTGACCACGATGGTGTCAGCCGCGAGCTCGGCGACCGCGGCCACCGGGCACAAAAGGATTCCAAGCGCTAACGCCGGGAATCCGAAAGACGCGCGCATGCGACTGCGCAGGGAACTGAACGACATACTATACCCCGGGGCGTTGACAGGCCGGCTAGAGCGATACGCAGCGGAACCGGCGCCCGACACGGCAAATCTGACCGCAATTAGTGAACGAAGTGCAAACGGAGCCGAGAAACCCGCCACCGCCAGCCTAATTCCGAAACGGATAGGCCAATTGCCCGCCAATCTCGGCAGGAATCAGCTCGCCGTCGACGCCATAATGATCGGGCAGCTCATTTTCCGGCATCCGGTAGGTCCCGAACAGAATATCCCAGAGCGGAAACGTTCCGGCGAAGTTGGTATTGCCGCCCTCCGCGAGCGATGTGTGATGCCAGCGGTGGAACACCGGCGTTGCAAGCACGTATTTAAACGGACCCAGCGTCCAGCTCAGATTGGCGTGAACGAACGCCGAGTGAAACATGTTGAACGGCGCGACCCAGAGCATGACGTTCGGCGAAATACCCGCCAGCAGCAATGTCACGTCGACCAGGATGGTTCCCAGAAACAGGTTCACCGGGTGGAAGCGTGCCGCCGAAATCCAGTCCAGATCTTCCGACGAATGATGGATCGCATGATATTTCCAGAAGCCGCCGCGGTGAAACATGCGGTGCAGCCAGTACAGCATGAAGTCCGACAGCACCAGGAACAACACCGCCTGCAACCATAGCGGCAACTCGGACAGCGGGCCATGGCCGTTGTCGTAAAACGCAATCAGGTCGTCGGCGTCATAAATCTTGAAGAATACGCCGGCGCCGACCACCAGCAGCCCGATCCGCAGCAAGTGGAACGAAAAACCAGTAGCAGATGTCGGTGACGAGCTCGCGCTTGCGCCACCAGGGCGTTCCGGGATTGCAGGCCCAGAAATGGGTCAGCACGGAGAACACCAGAGCCAGCGCGATCGTGACGGGCACCACCTTGACGATCGTCTGGCCAAACATCTCGACGACTTCCAGGGGTAGATTGGACATATCCGCCTCATCTGATCAGGAGCTTCAAGGATTACTCAAGGTTTACCTGCGCAAGTTTAAGGAGCCATGAAGCCGAGGCGGCCGACGCGCGCTGCGCCTGCAATATTAGTAGTATTCCCGCACTATAAAGATATCCAAATCAGTATGCATTTTTACGGATAGCTTTAATTCCAAATTTACTCTGCTCAAGAAGAGCCAATTGCACCGATGTTTACGCAGGCGAATTAACTGCGCTGCAATTCTCCGATCCTAGGGTTGGTCATGGTCACGGTGCTGAGAACGCCGGCGAGACCAAACGTTAGTTGATCAGCCACGTGTACATATGGAGTTACCCATGAAGAACCTGATTTCGCGTTTCGTGAAGGACGAGTCCGGCGCCACCGCGATCGAATACGGCCTGATTGCCGCCGGCATTTCGCTCGCGATCATCGCTGTGGTCAACGGCCTCGGCACCAACCTGAACGCCAAGTTCACCTCGATCAACAGCTCGCTGAAATAAGCGACTGCTGCAGGCAAGCGGCAAAGGCCTCGGTATCACCGAGGCCTTTGTTGTCTGCGCGGACGGTGATGGTGTAAATATGCGTAAGCCCGCAGCCGCCTCTGTCGCGGCGAGAAAAGCGTCCCCGCCGGCCGGCAGCAATGACGCTGCGCCCGTGGAAGTGGTCTGTATGGCGCTGGTGCTGGCGCTTTTCGTTCTCGCCTTCCGGATCGCAATGGTCTGGTGACCGACGGAACGTTTCCCGATTGTTCACCTCTCGCCGCTAGACTTGGGCGATGCTCCGACCTCGCGCTCGTACGGGCTGCCTGAACCCATGATCCTCGATATTGCCCGCCTTATGCTGTTTCCTGCCCTGATGGCGTTCGCGGCGGCGAGCGATCTTTTCACCATGACGATTTCGAACCGGGTATCGCTGGCGCTGGCCGCAGGCTTCCTGGCTCTCGCCCTGCTGAGCGGCATGGGACTTTACGACACCCTGGCGCATATCGGCGCCGGCGCCGCCGTTCTCGCGGTGGCGTTTGCCTGCTTTGCGATGGGCTGGATCGGCGGCGGAGATGCCAAGGTGGCGGCAGCCGCAGCACTTTGGTTCGGCTTTGGCCATCTGCTGAATTATCTGCTCTATGCCTCGCTGTTCGGTGGCGTCCTGACTTTGCTGTTGCTGCAGTTCCGGCAGTGGCCGTTGCCCTACCCGTTCGCCGGCCAGGATTGGCTGCTCAAGCTGCACGCCAAGAACAGCGGAATTCCCTACGGCATCGCGCTGGCGATCGGCGCACTGATGATCTATCCGGAGACGGAATGGATCAAAGCGGTCGACCTCGCCCGCTTCGCGATTCACTGACCGGCCAGAGTAAACTTTCGTTAAGACGATTTAGATACGCCTCATTAACCATGCTTTGACGAATAGCTGGTCAACTCCCAATCACTGCGGCGGAAGCGTCGCGGCGTAATGTGGAAAGTGAAGCGTATGAATACCGCACGCATTGTCGTCCTGACTATCGCTGTCGGTGCCGGCGGCATTGCCGCATATCTTGCGAGTGGGTCCGACAAGCCTCTCCCGACGCCCGAGCCGGTTGCGCAAATGCAGACGGTGGATGTGCTCGTGGCGAAGGCCGACATCGGCCTTGGCCAGTCGGTCAAGCCTGAGGATATGCAGTGGCAGAACTGGCCGGCGGCGACGGCAAGCAGCAGCTTCATTCGCCGCAGCGACCGGCCTGAAGCCGCCAAGGAGGTCGTGGGCTCGATCGCGCGCGCGCCGTTCATCGCTGGCGAGCCGATCCGCGACCCGAAGCTGATCAAGGCCAATGGATCAGGCTTCATGGCGGCGATCCTGCCCTCCGGCATGCGCGCCGTTTCGACCGAAATCTCGCCGGAGACCGGCGCCGGCGGCTTCATTCTGCCGAATGACCGGGTCGACGTCATTCTTTCGAAGCGCGAGAAGAATCCAGACCGCTCCGGCAGTGGAGACATCGTCCACTCGGAAATCATCCTGGCAAACGTTCGCGTTCTCGCGATCGATCAGGCCCCGAAGGAAAAAGAAGGTCAGAACGCCGTGGTCGGCAAGACCGTAACGCTCGAGCTGAAGCCGGAGCAAACCGAGACGCTCGCCCGGGCGCGCCAGAGCGGCACGCTGTCGCTTTCGTTGCGCAGCATTGCCGACGTCAATGCGGTCGACACCAAATCCGACGACGCTCCCAGGCGTGGCGACAGCATCAACGTCGTTCGCTACGGCATCGCAATCCCGATGATGACTCAGAAGTGATAAAGAGGACGGCCGATATGAAATGCAGGGAAAATCAGCGATCGACCCGGACCCTCATGGTCCGCGCGCTGTCGTTCTCGGCCGTCGCGGCGCTGACACTCAATCCGGCCCTGACGCCGGTGGTGGCGAGCGACTACCGCGCCGTGGCGCCGGTTGCCGCCGACGGACAGATGAACGCGCGCTTTCTTGCGCTCGGCATCGGAAAATCCGTCGTGATCGATCTGCCGCGTGACATCAAGGATGTGCTGGTCGCCGATCCGAAAATCGCGAACGCTGTCGTTCGCTCGGCGCAGCGCGCCTACATCATCGGCGCGGCGGTCGGCCAGACCAACATCGTGTTCTTCGATTCCGCGGGCCAGCAGATTGCGGCCTACGACATCGCCGTCAAGCGCGACCTCAACGGCGTGCGCGCCGCACTGAAGCAGACGCTGCCGAACGCCGACATCCAGATCGAGGGCGTCGGCGACGGCGTGATGCTGTCCGGCTCGGCGGCAAGCCCGATCGAAGCCCAACAGGCGGGCGAACTGGCGGCGCGGCTGGTGGGCGGTGCCGACAAGGTCGTCAACTCGATCTCGGTCCGGGGCCGCGATCAGGTGATGCTGAAGGTCACGGTGGCCGAGGTCCAGCGCAGCATCATCAAGCAGTTGGGCATCGACCTCTCCGCCACCATGAATTACGGCACCACCGCCGTGACGTTCGACAACAACAATCCCTTCACCGCGCTTGGCCGCTCGCTTGCCGGCAATTCGGCGGTAGCGGGCTTTGGTTCGGCGACACGTAACGGCGTCGCTGTGCCCTCGATCCAGGCTACCATACGCGCCATGGAAGGCGCCGGCGTGATACGAACGCTTGCCGAACCAAACCTGACGGCGATTTCCGGCGAGTCGGCGACGTTCATTGCCGGCGGCGAATTTCCGATTCCCGCCGGCTACTCCTGCGACCCGATCACGCGTGCCTGTACCACCCAGGTCAGCTTCAAGAAATTCGGTATTTCGCTCAACTTCACGCCGGTCGTGATGACCGAGGGGCGGATCAGCCTGCGGGTAATGACCGAGGTCTCCGAACTGTCCAACGACAACTCCATTACGTTGAACCAGGCCGGCAGTTCGCTGACCATTCCTTCGGTCAAGACCCGGCGCGCCGAAACGACGCTGGAAATTCCGTCGGGCGGCGCGATGGCGATGGCAGGCTTGATTCAGGACCAGACCAAGCAGGCCATCAACGGTTTGCCGGGTCTGACGCAATTGCCGGTGCTTGGGGCGCTGTTCCGCAGCCGTGACTTCGTCAACAGCCAGACCGAGCTGATGGTGATCGTGACGCCCTTCATCGTTCGTGCGGTTGCTCAAAAGGACCTGTCGCGCCCCGATGACGGATTCGCGGCGGCGTCCGATCCGCAAGCCGATCTGATCGGCAACATCAATCGTATCTATGGCGTTCCAGGCCGGGTTGAGCCCGCCCGGAATTATCGCGGCACCTATGGCTTTATCACCGACTGAGACGGGACGAGGACGAAAACGATGACAGTGAAAATACCCGTCGACCGCATTCGCGCCTGCCGCACGGCGGGAGCGCTTGTTGGTCTTGCAGTCGCGCTGGGAGCCTGCACGCATACCGAGGAAGCCGTGACGGTCGCGGGTTACCCTAACGATTATCGTCAGCGTCATCCGATCGCCATTCAGGAAGCCGACCGGTCGATTGTCATCTTCGTCGGCCACGCGCGTGGCGGCCTTTCCGCTTCGCAGCGCGCCGACGTGATCGGGCTGGCGCAAGTCTGGCTGCGGGAAGGAACCGGCGCCATCAATGCCGATGTGCCGGTCGACACACCGAACGCGCGGGCCGCCGCGGATTCGTTCCGGGAAATTCAGTCGCTGCTCGCGGCGGCCGGGGTGCCGCCACGCGGGATTATCGTCCGCCGCTATCATCCGGAAGACCCGCGCCAGATGGCGGCGATCCGGCTGAACTATCCGAAAATATCCGCGGTTGCCGGGCCCTGCGGCCTGTGGCCGGAGGACATCGGACCCTCGATCAAGAACCCGAGCTACACCGAAAACAAATCCTATTACAATTTCGGCTGCGCCTATCAGCGCAACATGGCGGCGATGGTCGACAATCCGGCGGACCTCGTGCAGCCGCGGCCCGAAACGCCCACCTATACGACCCAACGCACGACCGCTTTCGAGAAGTATCGCAAGGGCGCTCCGACCACGGTCGTCTATTCCGATCCCGACAAGGCCAAACTCAGCGATACAGCCAAATGATCAGCTACGCGCAAAAAAATCCCGAAGACCAGCCGGACGTCACTTCCCCGGCCGCGGACGATCACATCGCCCCGGCGCCACGTGTGTCTGTGCAGGCCTTTTGCGAGACGGTGGAAACCGCAGCCGCCGTGCAATCGGCGGGCGAAGACCGCCGCCTCGGCAAGGCCCATCTCAAGATCCAAATGGGGGGCATGGCAGCCGCCATCGAAGCGTATCGTACCGCGCCTACTCCGAACGTGATCATCCTGGAGACCGAAGGCCGCAGCGATATCCTCACCGGCCTCGATCAGCTCGCGACCGTGTGCGATTCCGGATCCCGCGTCCTCGTGATCGGCCGTGTCAACGATGTCACGCTTTATCGCGAGCTGGTGCGCCGCGGTGTCAGCGACTACGTGATCGCGCCGGTCAACACCATCGACGTGGTGCGTTCGGTCTGCGGCCTGTTCTCGGCGCCGGAGGCAAAGGCGGTTGGCCGGATCATCGCCATCGTCGGAGCCAAAGGCGGCGTCGGCGCGTCCACCATCGCCCACAACGTCGCCTGGGCGATCGCGCGCGACCTCGCATTGGACTCCGTCGTCGCCGATCTCGACCTGGCGTTCGGCACCGCCGGTCTCGACTACAATCAGGATCCCCCGCAGGGGATCGCCGACGCGGTATTTTCGCCCGATCGTGTCGATACGGCGTTTATCGACCGCCTGCTGTCGAAATGTACCGACCACCTCAGCCTGCTGGCGGCGCCGGCGACGCTGGAGCGGGTCTACGATTTTGGCGCCGATGCCTTCGACTCGATCTTCGACACGCTTCGCACCACGATGCCGTGCATCGTGCTCGACGTCCCTCATCAATGGTCCGGATGGACCAGGCGCGCCCTGATAGGTGCGGACGATATTCTGATCGTCGCCGCGCCGGATCTCGCCAACCTGCGCAACACCAAGAACATCTTCGACCTGCTGAAGACATCGCGGCCCAACGACCGGGCGCCGCTCTATTGTCTCAATCAGGTCGGCATCCCGAAGCGGCCCGAAATCAACGCAGGCGAGTTCGCCAAAGCCATCGAGAGCCCGCCGATTGCGGCGATTCCATTCGACCCGCAAATGTTCGGTTCGGCGGCCAACAATGGCCAGATGATCGCGGAAATCTCCGCCAATCATCGCACCACCGAGATGTTTCTGCAGATCGCGCAACGGCTGACAGGCCGTGGCGAAACCAAAAAGCCGCGGGGTTCGTTCCTGTCACCCCTCCTCGATAAGCTGCGGGCAAAGTAAGCACCCGCATGGAGTACCGTCGTGTTTGGTAAGCGTAGCGGAACAGAAAACGATTCGCGGCCAATGAAATCCGCCGTCGGCGTGCTGGAGCCATCTTCCGGCGCGCCGGCTGTTGCCTCGCGTGAGGCACCGCCACCCAGCGTTTCCTCCCCGCCGCTCTCGCCTGCAAAACCCGCAGCACCTGCGCCCGCCGTCGACGCGCGGCGGTCCGACACCTATTATCAGGTCAAAGCGACCATCTTCGGCGCCCTGATCGAAGCAATCGACCTTGCCCAGCTCGCCAAACTCGACGGCGAGTCGGCGCGCGAGGAAATCCGCGATATCGTCAACGAGATCATCGCGATCAAGAACATCGTGATGTCGATCGCCGAGCAGGAGGAACTGCTCGACGACATCTGTAACGACGTTCTCGGATATGGCCCGCTTGAACCGCTTTTGTCGCGCGACGACATCTCCGACATCATGGTCAATGGCGCCGGAACGGTATTCATCGAAGTCGCCGGCCGCATTCAGCGCACCGGAATCCGTTTCCGCGACAATCAGCAATTGCTGAATATCTGTCAGCGCATCGTCAGCCAGGTCGGCCGGCGGGTCGACGAATCCTCGCCGATCTGCGACGCGCGGCTCGCCGACGGTTCACGCGTCAACGCCATCGTTCCGCCGCTCGCGATCGACGGCCCCGCATTGACGATCCGCAAATTCAAGAAAGACAAGCTGACGCTGGACCAGCTGGTCAAGTTTGGAGCGATCTCGCCGGACGGCGCGGAGATTCTGCAGATCATCGGCCGCGTCCGTTGCAACGTTCTGATCTCGGGCGGTACCGGCTCCGGCAAGACCACGCTGCTCAACTGCCTCACCCAGTTCATCGAGCACGACGAACGCGTCATTACCTGCGAAGACGCCGCGGAACTTCAGCTGCAGCAACCGCATGTGGTGCGGCTGGAAACCCGTCCGCCCAACATCGAAGGCGAGGGCCAGGTCACCATGCGCGAACTGGTCCGAAACTGCCTCCGCATGCGTCCTGAACGCATCATCGTCGGCGAAGTCCGCGGACCCGAAGCATTCGACCTGCTGCAGGCCATGAACACCGGCCACGACGGATCGATGGGAACGCTGCACGCCAACAATCCCCGCGAAGCCCTGTCGCGCTGCGAATCGATGATCACGATGGGTGGATTCTCGCTTCCGTCGCGGACCATTCGCGAGATGATCTGCGCCTCGATCGACGTGATCATTCAGGCCGCCCGCCTGCGCGACGGCTCCCGGCGCATCACGCACATCACCGAGGTGATGGGCATGGAAGGCGATACCATCATCACCCAGGACCTGTTCCTCTACGACATGGTCGGCGAGGACGCGAACGGGAATATCATCGGCCGACATCGCTCGACCGGCATCGGACGGCCGCGCTTCTGGGATCGCGCACGATACTACGGCGAAGAGAAGCGGCTTGCCGCAGCACTCGATGCCGCTGAAGTCATCACCGACGTCTAAGCGGAACCATCAACATGCAAGCGCTCGCACTGGCCTTTCTCGCTACCACCACCGTCGGCGGTCTGGCATGGGTATTTCTCTATCCTGCACTTTCGGGAGAGCGAAAGGCCGAGCATCGCCGGGCGGCGGTCGCGAAGTCGGAGCCGGCCGCTCGCCAGGTCGATAAAGCCCAGCGCTCGCGCCGCGAACAGGTCGAAGGATCGCTGAAGGACCTCGAGGCGCGCCGCCAGAAGGAAAAGAAGATCCCGCTCAGCAGCCGCCTGACCCAGGCCGGCCTGACCCTGACAGTCAAGAAGTTCATGATGATTTCCGGCGTTCTCGCCGCCGTCAGCTTTGCGATCGCGATGCTGGCCGGGGGCGGATTGCTCGCGGCCGTCGGCCTGGCATTCGCAGCCGGTTTCGGTCTGCCGCGCTGGGGCTTGAGCTATCTCAAGACGCGCCGGGAAAAGGCATTCCTCAAGGCGCTCCCGGACGCCGTTGACGTGATCGTTCGCGGCATCAAGGCGGGTCTGCCGTTGTTTGAATCCATCAAGGTCGTCGCAGCCGACGCGCCGGAGCCGCTCAAGGGCGAATTCCTCGCCATCATCGAAACCCAGGCGATCGGCATGCCGCTTGGCGACGCATGTGCCCGCCTGTTCGAACGGATGCCAGTGCCGGAGGCGAACTTCTTCGGCATCGTGATCGCGATCCAGCAGAAGTCCGGCGGTAACCTGTCAGAGGCCTTGGGCAACCTGTCCAAGGTGCTGCGCGATCGCAAGAAGATGGCGGAGAAGATTCAGGCCATGTCGATGGAAGCCAAAGCCTCCGCGGGCATCATCGGCTCATTGCCGCCGATCGTCATGCTGCTGGTCTACCTGTCGACCCCCGAATACATCTCGCTGCTGTGGACCCATCCGACCGGCCAATTGATGCTGGTTGGCTGCGTGGTCTGGATGTCGATCGGCATATTCGTCATGAAAAGAATGATCAACTTCGACTTCTGATGGTGCAGCATGATTAGTTTTCTGGTCGACAAGCTTCACGATGCGCGCTTCATGACCATGCTGCTGGCGGCTATCGCCGCCAGCGCGACCGCCTATACGCTGATCATGCCGCTGTTTGCAGGCGAAGGACTGGCGAAACGCATGAAGGCGGTCGCGAGCGAACGCGAGCGGATCCGGCAACGGGAGCGCGATCGTCTTTCCAAATCCGAAAAGGTATCGCTGCGGCAGTCGCCGAAGCAACTCGTCTCCAAGGTGGTGGAAGACTTCAACCTCGGAAAGTGGCTGGCGCAGGAGGCCGCACGCCAGAAGCTCACCATGGCCGGCTATCGCGGGCACGCGCCCTACGTCACATTCCTGTTCTTCCGGCTGGTCACGCCGGTCGTGTTTTTCCTTGGATCGATACTGTATGTTTTCGTGATCTCGCACATGCAGAAGTCGATGCCGGTGAAGATCGGCATGTGCATCGGCGCGGCCTATCTCGGGCTGCAGGCGCCGATGATGTTCCTGAAAAACGCCATCTCAAAGCGCCAGCTCTCGATCAAGCGCGCATTTCCCGACGCGCTCGACCTGCTGCTGATCTGCATCGAATCCGGCATGTCGATCGAAGTGGCCTTCCGCAAGGTCAGCACGGAGATCGTGTCGCAGTCGGTTGCGCTCTCCGAGGAATTCACGCTGACCACGGCCGAGCTCTCCTATCTCCAGGACCGCAAGGTGGCCTACGAAAATCTGGCGAAGCGCACCGGCCTCGAGGGCGTGAAGTCGGTCTGTCTGGCCTTGCAGCAGTCGGAACGTTACGGCACGCCGCTCGGCCAGAGCTTGCGCGTCATGGCGCAGGAAAATCGCGACATGCGCATGAACGAGGCCGAGAAGAAGGCGGCCGCGCTGCCGCCGAAACTGACCGTGCCGATGATCCTGTTCTTCCTGCCGGTGCTGTTCGTCGTCATCCTGGGCCCGACCTACATCAAGGTCGCGGCAATGCAATGATCCTGACCGGCGCGGCAGACGGCCGTATTGCGCCGAAAGCGGCGGTTGATCGCAAGGAAAGCTGGCGTGCCGGAGACTGTAAAGAATGGGACGCGAATGACCCGAAGCGGTCATTTTGTCTTGAACAAACCTCGTGTGAGCGGTTCGACATCGCATCCGACCAAAGCCCAATTGTGTCGGTGATAGGTCGAGCCGGATATTGTTATGAATGCCGCCAGAAAACCCTTGCCCGGCAGGGGAAAGGAAGGGTGTTCGGATGATGCCAGATAACGTCGCTTTGTTCGCCACTATCATCCTGCTGCTTCCGATGATTTATTTCCTGCTGGCGGCACCCGCCTTTCTGCTGGTGAGGCTGGACATCCCAGCTGTCGCCCAGCTGTTGCGCGCCATGTTCAGTGGCTATTTCCTGACGTTGGCCATTGCCGGTGTAATCGGGACGATAGCCGTTGTCCTGGATGGTCGCCTGGTTTTAGCCATTGGCATTGGCTTGATCGCGGCTTTCGCGGCCTCGTCGCGCCGCTGGTTTTTGCGGCAGATGGATGCCCGGCTTAGTGACAGAGATGCCGGCGATGCCGATGCCGTGCGCCGGCTGCGACGGCTGCATTGGGGCGGCATGCTGAGCAATGCGATCCAGCTTGCCGCTGTCGTGGCCAGCATTCCTTATGTCGCTGTCGCGCCGTAGCGAACGCGGTTTCTGACCCTTTCAATGCACTCGGCCCCGCAACTCCCGCGTCGATGGCCCGCCTGGCGATGGTCATCATGTCGTGGTCCTGCAGATCGCACGCACGTTTCCAGGCGACGAACAAGTTGTTCAACTTGCGGGCGCGGCTGACGCGCGGCGCCGGCTTGGCGGCGAGCGATGACGGCTTTGCTGCATCGGGCGGAATTACGGACGATATTCTGGACGTTAGCGACCAGTCGGGACGGCTGAGAGGGCAGCCACCGGCACCGTGCCGGCGCCTACCTTCGGATTGTCCTTGCGGCTCAGCATCTGCTTCAGGTAGGCGACATTGGCCGCCGCCTCGTCGGCCGGCAGATCGGCCTTCACGATGGTTTCAGCTTCGGCAAAGCGGCCCTGCAGGCCAACCACCAGACCCAGATTCTGCCGCACCCGCGCGTCAGCTCGGGTGTTCGCGAAGGCCCGGCGAAGTATTTCCTCCGCCTTCGGCAGATCCCTGGAAAGAACGTAGGAAAGACCGAGATTGGACAGGACCGAGGGCTCCTCGGGCGCGATCTTCAGGGCGCTGGCGTAATAACCGCGCGCTTCGTCGTGCCGGCCGAGTTGGTCGAGCGCGGTTCCTTGCACCGAAAGGATTCGCCAATCGGGATTATCGGGCGAATGGGCGCGGGTGAGAACATCGAACGCCTGTTGGAAATTGCCGTTGTCGGCAAGCGCCCGGCCATAAGCGGCGAGCAGTGGCTTGTTGCCGGGATGGGCGATGGTGGCCTGTTCGAGCACGGCGACGGCCTGGGTGCGCTGCCCTGTGGCGCGCAGCGCCTGGCCATACTTGAGGGCCGCGTCGGCGTCCTTGGGATTGGCGCGATAGCGTTCGCCGTAGGTTTCTGCCGAGCGCCGCGGGTCGGGGTCGGGGCTGGCGTCGGACTTTGACGATATCGATCCGGTGATGTCGGACATGGTCTGACAGCCGCCAAGGCCAACGGCCAAGATCGCCGCTATCGCGGTGGATGCAAGAAGCCGGGCGACACTGGGCTGCTGGCGCATGGAGCTTTAACTCACGATATCAAGCGGATGGTTGGGGCCGAATGCGCTAGCAATAGGCTGTTAACCCTAATACTGGGTTAAAATTGCCGCCTGCGCGCAAGGCGAGCGGCCGCACGCGAGGGCCGCCATCCGGTTGTGCCAGAATTTTGAATCCGGATCCGTGTCGTTCGCGACCAAAGCTTCCGAATGAAGTTGCAGCTGCCGAGTGCAGCCAGCCCCATCAATACTCGATGGCGAGACGCTTCCTGATTTCATCGATCCGTTTGTCGAGTGCGTCGAAGCGTGCGTGAAGGCTTCTGTCGTGAAGGTAGAAGATATATCCCACGACCAGAAACCCGAAAATCCAGTGGTGGGTTTCCACGTAGGCCAGCACCTGCTCAATCACGTGACCGACGGTAACAACAATTTCCCACAAGACGTCCATCGCGTTCCCCACTTTCGAGAAAATGACATTGTAATTTTGGAAGACTGTAGCTGATGGGCGGGGTGTTGGCCCAGCATCCGATCAGTTGTGATGCTTGCGAAATCAGGCGTGAAATCAGGATGCCGCGTCCGAAGCAAATCGCTCCTTAACTTCCGGGATGTGTGATAGTCGAACAGGCGGAACAGGACGCCCTCAATGTTACAAAATCTCTCCGGGCGGATCGCGATCGCAGCTTTCCTGCTGGCAGCCACCGCACCATCATTTGCGGCACCGGTGCAGGGCAAGGCGCACGTGGCGCGTCACTGGCACGGGTATGGTTTCTTGCCCGGCTACCGCACACCCGAACGGATCGAATGGGAAGAGGCTCGGAATCGCCGGCGAGTCTATTGGTATGGCGGCCCCGGCTTTTATCGGGGGCGCTGGAACGGCGGCGGGTTCGGCCCGTGCTGGACCCAGACCCCGATCGGCAATGTGTGGAATTGCGGTCGATAGTGGTCGTCCACCCCCAATACCAAACGGCCTCAGCTGATGACACTGAGGCCGCTTGGTCCTAGGATCGATGGGCACATCTGCAGTTCGGGCCGTGACGGTTCAGGCTGAGCGCCGCACAGCCGCCATCACTCGCAGACCGAAACGCGGCGTACTCGCCAACCATAGGCTGTCCAGACGCGTCGCCGAACCGCATAGCAAGCGCCCGCGTCGCCATAATAGGGATAGTAGCCGCCGTAGGGATAGCCGCCGTAACCATACGGCCCATAAAGGCCGCCCAGGCCCAGACCCAGGCCAAACCCCAATCCTGCGCCGCGAAAGCCGCCGCCGCGGAAACCACCACCACGGAAGCCTCCGCCACCCCGACCTCCACCGCCGCCACGAGCAAGGGCGGACGTGGTGGAGGCGCCCAATAACAGCGCCGACGCGCCGATGATGCTGAGGCCATAAATGCAGAGCAACGCCATCACCGCCAAACCGCGCGTCAGGATATTGCGGTAACTCGTTCGGTTGTTGGCCATCGGTTCCCTCCCTCGCCATCCTGTTCACACAGGCAACACTCGTTATCAAAAAAGGTAAGTTTGAGTCACGCTTTCGGTCAAATCACCTCGCCGTCATCTTCGCCAAGTTCTAAACGGCGCTCAAAGCCGGTCCCGCCAAACGCCGCGGGTTTCGCGGCGTTCAGACTGGTTTGACATGGTAAGCTATTGTAGAAGCAAAAAGCGCCCAGCGTCTGGCTAATAGCCACTCCGGCGCCTCTGCCGTTGTCCCGTTTCAATGGAAGGCCTCAAGAAGCATGCACTCCGTGTTCGAGACCGCGCCAGGCCCATCAGCCGTTCCCATCACATTTGCGACCAAGGCGACATGGGACGCGATCTGCGCGGATCTTCCGGCACAGGCCCGGCAGTTCGCGCTGGCCAATGGCTTTGCGGCCAAGCCCGGGGCGTGTCTGACGCTGCCCGCCTCGGATGGCCAAATCGCGCAGGTCGTGTTCGGCCTGGAGGACGAGACCAGCAAACACCGCGACCTGTTCCGGCCCGGCGGGTTGCCGGGCCTGTTGCCGGCCGGCGTCTATCGCTTTGCCAATGCGCCGCACGACACCCGTCTTGCCGCGCTTGCGTTTGCGCTCGGCAGCTATCGCTTCCAGCGCTATCGCAAGGCGGATGCCCCTGGTGTCAAGTTGGTGCCGCCCGACGGCATTGACGTTGCGGCCATCACGCGAATGGCCGAAGCGGCAGGACTTGCCCGCGATCTCATCAACACGCCGGCGAACGACATGGGACCGGAGGAACTGGCGTCGGCCGCGCAGCAGCTTGCGCAGCGCTTCGGTGCCAAGTTCGACTGCATCATCGGCGACGATCTGACCCGACAGAACTTTCCGCTGATTCATGCGGTGGGGATGGCGTCGTCGCGCGCGCCGCGGCTGATCGATTTGAGCTGGGGCGATCCCGCTCACCCCAAGGTGACCCTGGTTGGCAAGGGGGTCTGTTTCGATACCGGCGGGCTGGATCTGAAACCATCCAGCGGCATGCTGATCATGAAGAAGGACATGGGCGGGGCCGCCAACGTGCTGGCGCTGGCGCTGATGGTGATGGATGCCAAGCTCAAGGTGCGCTTACGGGTTTTGATTCCGGCGGTCGAGAACGCGGTCGCCGGCAACGCCTTCCGTCCGCTCGATATCTTCACATCGCGCAAGGGCCTTAGCGTGGAAATCGGCAATACCGACGCCGAAGGCCGGCTGGTGCTGGCCGACGCGCTTGCACTCGCCGACGAGGAAAAACCCGATCTGCTGATTGATATGGGCACCCTGACCGGCGCGGCGCGCGTGGCGCTGGGTCCCGATTTACCGCCCTTTTACACCAACGATGAGACACTGGCGCTGGATGTCGCGCGCTGCGCCAAGGAGGAGAACGATCCGTTGTGGCGATTGCCGCTGTGGCCACCCTACGACGCCTGGCTCGACTCGAAAGTCGCTGACATCAACAACGCGCCGTCGGGCGGGTTCGCCGGCTCCATCACCTGCGCCTTGTTCCTGCAGCGTTTCGTCGAGGATGCAACGAGCTGGCTGCATCTCGATATCTACGGCTGGACGCCATCGGCGAAGCCGGCGCGGCCCGAGGGAGGCGAATGCCAGGCCGCGCGCGCGATCTACAAACTGCTGAGCGAACGCTATGGATGATCCGCGGCTGACCCCGGCGCGACCCGACCTCGCCGCGAAATATCTCGAAGGCAGGATCGAGGCCAAGCGCTTTGTCACCGGCGAGGCGTTCGAGATATCGGATTCCATCGCGCCATTGCGCGGCGCGCCGTCCTGCGATGCCATGCTGTTGACGCAGGCGCTGATGGGCGAACGCGTCACGATTTATGACCGCAATGGCGAAGGTTTTGCGTGGGGCCAATTGAACAGCGACGGTTATGTCGGCTGGCTTCCCGATCGCGCGCTGGCCAAGCCCGCCGCGGCGCCGACACACAAGATCATGGCATTGCGCACATTCGCGTTTCCGGGGCCCTCGATCAAACTGCTGCCGGTCGATACGCTTGTGATGGGGGCGGCCGTCACGGTGATCCGCGACGATGGCGTTTTCGCCGTGACCCGCGGCGGCTGGTATCTGCCGCGCCAGCATGTCGGCCGCATCGACCGCCACGTGGACGATTTCGTCGCGGTGGCCGAACAGTTCGCCGGCACGCCATATCTGTGGGGCGGCAAGAGCAGTCTTGGCATCGACTGCTCCGGGCTGGTGCAGGTCGCGTTGAACGCCGCAGGTATAGGCTGCCCGCGCGACAGCGACATGCAGCAGGACGGCCTCGGCAGGGCATTGGATGCGGCGGAATCGAAGAAATTGCGGCGCGGCGATTTGATGTTCTGGAACGGCCATGTCGCCATCGTGCGCGACGCCGACACCATCGTCCACGCCAACGCGCACCACATGGCCACGACAATCGAAAACACCAGCGAGGCCATCGCGCGCATCAAGGCCGCGGGCAGCGAAATCAACGCGATCAAGCGGCTCGGCTGATCCGGTTAGATTCATTCCGGAATGACGTCGCATGGATTGCTTGGTCGCTTCATTCCTCGCGGAGGCCGTCATACTCCGCGAACGCGGAGTATCCAGTACGCTGCGGCTTTTCGTCTCCATCACTAACACCTCGGAATACTGGGTCGCCCGCTTTCGCAGACGATGACGGCTGGGGCGCGCGGTGATCGCATGATCACGTCATTGCGAGCGAAGCGAAGCAATCCATCTCGCCGCGTAAAGGAAGAATGGATTGCTTCGTCGCTTCGCTCCTCGCAATGACGGCAAACACACGTTCGCGACCTCGCCGCGCCATGCGCCCGAGCCGTTGATGAATCTTCCGCCCAAAGAGGGCGTATAATGTGTCTAAGAGAGTGCATATTGATCCAGCGTTGTGCAAAGTTACGCCTGCGGCGCAGATACTTCTGTACATTCTCGTCCATTAAGCTATATAGTCGTTTGTGCCCATCGTAAGGACAAATCAGGGACACGCCTTTTTTTGAAATACCAAGGAGGAACACCAAATGGCCCGACAGATCCGCGCTCCGAAGCTCGAAACCCGCACCAGCCGGTTGAAGCTCGCCGCGCGGCGGAAGCCATATTTCATCTTGTTGTCGCCGGGCATCAGCCTTGGCTATCGCCGCAATGTCGGCGCTGGCAGCTGGAGCGCAAAAGTGAGTGATGGCCACGGCGGCACCTGGTTGAAGGGCTTCGCGATCGCCGATGATCATGAGGAATCAAGCGGCTCCAGTGTGCTGGATTTCTGGCAGGCGTCCGACAAAGCCCGCGAGTTAGCGAGAGCCGGCGACGGTCAGAACAATGATCGCCCCGCAACCGTCGATGAGGCGCTAACGAGTTATGAGGACGATCTGTGCGCTCGCGGCGGTGACGTGGCGAATGCATCAAGGGTCAGATTCAACTTGCCGGCTGGGTTGCTGGCCAAGCCGGTTAGCCTTCTGACATCGAAGGTGCTGCGCAGCTGGCGCGATGGTCTGGTGACCGGCGGTATGACGCGGTCTGGTGCCGATCGGACGGCAAAGGTGTTCGCAGCTGCCTTGTCACTGGCGGCCAAGGATGATGCGCGGATCACCAATGCGGCCGCATGGCGCCAAGGGCTCGCCCGGCTCCCCGATGCAGATCAGGCACGGTCGGGCGTCATTTTGTCGGATGATGTTGTCAAGGCGAT
>Ga0193724_1000069_pt1 | contig 23103 bp, 21 predicted proteins | sample H2a1metaG_FD_146005 | JGI IMG/M metagenome (GOLD analysis project Ga0193724, IMG submission 146005) | Soil microbial communities from a riparian zone of the East river system, Colorado, United States - H2a1 | ecosystem: Environmental > Terrestrial > Soil > Riparian zone | place: USA: East River... | reverse complement strand
CACGGATCACCGCGTCAGTAAGCCTCAGGTAGTTCGTCGTCACTTCAGCTCTGAGATCCTTTTCGCTCGTTTCCATCGTTTGTGCCCTTACTTCTTGTGCCCTGGGACACGTCGAGAGGAGACCCAAGAAACGGATCACAAACCGTTCCCTCCACGTTCCCAGCTCTGTTGTGCCCCATGGGAAAAATCACGAAGGGCACAGCGGGGGCATACAAAATGTGGTAAGGCCTGCTATGGCCCACTATGGGCCGAAATGGCCAACAATCCCTGCATTGCAAGGACTTTTCCAACTATACTATGGCTGGATTAGGTTGGCCATGGTCTACGGATTGTGGTTCACACGGGAGAGGTCCAAGGTTCGATCCCTTGTGCGTCCACCAGAAACACCTTGTTTTATAGGAATTTCTGACCACGCCACAAAACCCTGCTCGGCAAGTACTAGCAGAACGTTGCATAAACATGCACGCGCAATCCGTGCGAAATCCGTGGAATTTGTTCACCCACCGTTCCACCTCCCCACCCCAGCGCTTTGCATTCCGCTACATTCCAGCCATCGACGATCGCAAACACTGGCCCGCGTGTATAAGGGGACATTGGTCGAATGACGGCCTCACTCAACGTTGGCCCAAGGAGGTCTTGATGGCGGCAGGGAGCTCCAGCCGAATTTCCATGTCGTGGATTTGGGCGATTGCTTCGGTGAGCGTTACCTTTGGCGCGAGCCTGAATGTAATCGTCATCGTCGGAAGCTGCTTGATGATGGGGACTGTTGGTTTTTGGGGGTCAGCGCCGACGATTGCCTGATCGCTCCTGAGCTGCGAATCCAAACTGACGTCCTCAAAAACAGGAAGTTCGCGCATTTGTGCCTCAACCACCGGCGCGTAGCGGTGCAGGTCGTCGAGATTGCCGGATTGGAGCCTGTACACGTAAAGAAGATTTTGCTGCGCCACGTTTCTGAAAAAGAAACCGCGGAAATTATCGCGTGTATAATATCCGATAGCGACGAGAGACAGTATCACTCCGATGAGCGCGATGCGCTTCATTTGAAGAGGGAAATAGGCCGTCAGCCAACTGACGACGGACACGGTGATAAAAGAACTGAGCGGTCCGACGACGAAAACGCCCAGCAAGCCGCAAAGGTTACCCCAAGATGGCCTGCTGCAGGCATACTCCACTCCCCACCCAACGCCCACCCAGAATGCCACGAAGGCAAAAGTCGACAGTGCAACGATATAAAGGCCGAGAGGAAAACGGATCTCCCCGCGGGGCGTCTGATTGCAATGCCGGATATAAAAAAATGCGGCGGGAACAATCCCCGGCGCGCATAATATGACCGTATATCCGATTAGCTGCGCTGACACGCGCATGCGTACTCCGCGTCAACTTGAGGCACCACAGACTCGCGTCGCCTCATGTCGGCCACAGCAGGATCGCTGCGACTCAAACCAATCCTCTGGAAGAGCCTGAAAAAGACTTCATTACCAAACCATTTAATAAATCGTTGATGACGTCGGCGCATTCAGTAGCGATGTCCGTTTTGTATCGGTGACCCAGACGAAGCCTACGAAGTCATTCCGATGCCCGAGGAACCGAACGGCCCCAAGGGCTGGTGGACCGTCAACATCGGCCGGCCATGCGCTGGCCGCGCTGTGCATCGGTGGCATCCTGATTGCGGCCGGCGTGTTGCTGGCCGTGCGGCCCGGATGCAGACATGCACGACTCCCGCGCGTCCAGGCATCAACCAACGGGTTGAGGTCGGGCGGTTTTCTCGATTCGGATCGCACTTGAATGGCGAATGTGGCGCGCCGGACACACCGGCCTCACAGCCGGGCTTTGCCGGCCATATTTTCCACGGCGCAATACGCGGCGCGCACTCGCGCGACCCGTTGACTATTGCTTCCTACGGCCCTCGATTATGCTTGGCGCACAAAAAGCCCCTCGCGAGGCCGGGCTCGCGCAAAATCGTTCCGGCTAGATCCCGAGCAGCCAAACCGCAACGATGGCCACGAGCACGGCCAAGCCGGAAACCGTCCAGCCTGTCACATAAACAGCACCATCCGTTTCCGGCCTGTCCACCATCGTATCATGCCAATCGGCCATCGCAGCCTCCTGGAGATTGCCTCTGGTAGGTAGGTCTCCGCCAGCGGCTCAAGGTTCAAACACACTCTACTAATTGCGGCGGGTGGTGGCGGGTTCCACAAATCGGGTTCGGAGACGGATCTAAATATGGAAATGTGAGCATCAGCATTCGTCCCAGCGCCGTCAGCCCACGCAAAAACGCCAACCAAGCCGCACCAAAAGCCAAAATAACAAGGCCGGTGTTGATGCTCACCAGCTATGCCGACAGATCAGCTTCGGCCTTCCGGCTGAGCACCCCTGTCAGCTATTACGCTGGCGATCTCTGAAAACAGAAAACGATCCGCAGCCACACACGCTGCGTCGGCGGCAATCCGTGCTGCAAGAGCCGGCCCCCTCCGGGTACGGGAGCAGCGGGGATGACGGCGTGCGTTGCCCAGGCGAATCGAATTCCAATCGTCCCCAAGCAAAAAGCCCGGCGCAAGGCCGGGCTTTGGGTTGCAGCGCTGAACCGACGCCAGCGGGTCGCGGACGCAATCAGTTGAAGTGATAGTTCACGCCGACGCGAACGATGTTGTCGTTGAAGCGGACCTTCGAAGACGTCGCGACCGCAGCCGTACCGCTGCCCTGAAGGCTTGCCTGTTCAAGGTTGTTTGCGAGGCCTCCGGTCGCGTAGGTTGCGGATCCCAAATCGTAGTGAAGGTATTCAAGCTTTGCGCTCCAATTGGAGGAAAGCATCCACTCGCCGCCGCCACCCACGACGTATCCAACACGAGTTCCCGAAAACGACCCCGATGTCAGGGTGGCGGGAGGAGGCCTATCCGTATTGGTTACGGATTGAGCGATCGTGGTGTCGGACTTGACCCCGCCATAAGCCAAGCCACCTGTTGCATACAGCAAAAAACTCGGAACGGCCAAAACACCAATACGAGCGCGCAACGTTCCAAGGTAGGACAGATCGCGCGTGGTCGTTGAGTTCGTGACGACCGAAGCGATGTTACCTTCTCCTTCTGATTGTCCATCCAAGAGAGGTATAGCCGACGACGATCGTTTGTGCGCGCCGCTCAGCCCCTGAATATCCGCCTCGAAGCCTGCGACGAACAAGTGCGAGAACTGATAATTATATCCGAACTGGCCGCCGCCGATAAAGCCGCTCGATGTCCGGCCGTATTGGTTTGCGCCAAGGGCCATAGCCTCCGCGTTGACGGGAGCCGTACTGGTTGAAACAATGCTTGCATCGTTGCTCACTCTGCCAGACCCTCCAACCCAACCCGCATTCAAGCCGCCGTACCAGCCGCTCCAGTTGTACGCCGGAGCAGCCGCTGCAGGTGCTTTCGCATAGGTGCGCGACGGAAGATCGGCGGCGAATGCCGATGCCAGGCCAAGAGCCACGAAAGCTGCTGTAAGAACGATCCTCTTCATGTCAGTTCAACCCCGATGCTATAGCCGCCTTGAGCCCTGAGACCTCAACGAAGCAGTTTGGATTTCCGTCTGGACGCAGACATGCACGACTCCCGCGCGCCGACGCGTCAGCCAGCGGGTTGATGCCGGGCGGTTTTCTCGATTCGGATCGCACTTGAATGGCGAATGTGGCGCGCCGGACACACCGGCTTCACAGCCGGGCTTTGGTGCCCGTCGTGGCATCCATCCGGGTCCGATGAAGGATGAGGAGTGCTGGCGCGATCACGCCACGGGGAGCCAAAAGCGGCTCAGGGCGGATGCGATCCGATCGCCAGCGGAATGCGCGCCGCGGCAGGCATTCCTTTTCGAAAAACACACCGACGATGATCGCTCTTGCGATGACAAAGGTGGATTAGGCTACCGCCCTGGTCTGCCGGTTCCATCAGATGCGAAAGAACACGTACCAGACCCCAGCAAGAGTGAGGAAGGCAAGGCAAAGGCTGATGACCAATAGCCAAAGCACCGACGGGCCAGGCTCGGCCTGACGCGCCTCTGTTGGCGTTTCGACAATCTGGTCGCTTTGCTTCCTTGCCATCAGATTTTCGGCGCCAGATCGGCCCGGTCGAACACCGGCGTTTTCTCGACATCGTCCGGCATGGCGCCGGAGGGCGTATCCTCGGTGGCGTGCCGTAACGCTTCGGTCGAGGCGTCCAGGCCATCCTCGGTCTCGTTAGCCGCACTGCCGGAGTCGTGCGGCCGTGCTGGAACCTGCCTGCCGCCATCCGTGCCCGGATCGTCCGCTGGACTCTTCCGTGCCATGGTTTGTCTCCCTCGAGCTCGAGACACCAATCTCCCGGGACGCCGCCGGTTCCGCAGTTAGCTGCCCGTCTTGCGAACCGGGCACGGATGAGAGGTGCGGGCATGACAGGCCCGGCCCCAACGCAACACCGGGACTTTCGCGCTGACGGGCTGCCGGAAAAGAAAACGGCCCGCAGAAGCGAGCCGTTTTTCGTTAATCAGGTATCGGTGTCGCTGGTTTGGTCGTGCGGCTCCTTGGGATGCTTGTCACCCTTTGCGGGAGCCTGGCTCTGCTGGCCAGGCTTCTGACCGCCGCCTTGCTGCTGGCTGGGCTTCTGACCCGGCGCTTGATTCTGGCCCTGTTGATTTTGGTTCGTCATGGTTTTTCCTTTCATGGGCACACCGGACCAACGGCCCGCAGTTCAGGTTTGTTCCTGACAAAGAAGAAATGCGGCTCGCCGTGCCGCACCTATGTCAGCCTGACATATTCAGGTTTGCGTTTTCTCATTGGTGTCCTCCCTCTTCAGCGACTGCGGCGCGTTGCACCGCGATTGCTCCGGCGTGACACCGCGAGAAAATGTCTCGGGTTCCGGGATCATCATACGAACACACAACTACCGCCCAACGAACAAGCGGGAACCCGTGTTTGGAAGCAACCATTGACGACACGCATCATTGATTCACTGTTGAACAAAACAAAGGAACCTTAGATGTCGAATGCAAACCAGAACAACGCGAACCAGAAATTAGCGCAGCAGCCGAATGACAAAGAACCGATCGGTGCGGCGGATGCACCGACCAACGCCTTCCCGGTCGGCTTTCAAGCGATTGCCACGGCTTATGGCGACTACACGAAGAAATCGTTCGAAGACACCAAGTCATTTGTCGAGAAGCTCTCGGGCGTGAAGTCGTTCGACAAGGCGGTTGAAATTCAAACCGAATTCGCCAAGTCGGCTTTCGAGACATTCGTTGCCGAGTCCCAGAAAATCGGCGCGCTGTACAGCGATCTTGCGAAGCAATCCTACAAGCCGTTCGCTGGCTTTGTCGCAAAGATGACCCCGACAAATCAATAGGTCCTACAAGACACATCCGGCACAGCTAGAGCGGGATGACTTTTCTTCGAATCGTCATCCCGCTCTATCTTTTTGTTTGAGCATGATCTTTTCGGAAAACCGGTACCCACTTTTCCGGATCATGCTCTAACCGGCCCTCGGCCGCAACGAAGTCGGGCACCAAACCCGATTCCAGAGCACACCGACTTGAAGCAAAAACCCCGCGGTTCGCGGGGCTTTTTTTCCGAAAATCACTCAACGCGCCAGCCGTATTTCCGGCGAGAGCCCGCTCTCAATCAGGAAAATCATATCTCGATCGCGATCTTTCGCGGCTTGTAATCCACATCACAATGCACTCCGGTTCCGGCTGCTAGCATTCCGGTTCCGGCTGCTAGAGTTTCAACCACCAGCGCAGTCCCAAAAACCGGGAGGAAGTAAGTAATGGCCAGTCGTCATAGCGTGGCTCCGCGCGGCTTGAAAGCCACACGCTCTTCGCTTTCGCAGGGCCGGTTCGGCCGAATGTTCCGAAATCTCACGCCGGCCGTCTTTGGACCGACGGAGGCGGATAACATCGCCAACCTCTCCGCCCTGGCCGACGCCATGACGGCTGGTTTCGATCCTCCGACCGACGGTCCCGATCCTGAAGAGAGTGGTATCCCGTCATTGTACACCTATTTCGGTCAGTTCATCGATCACGACATCACCTTCGATCCCGTGAGCGTGCTGACCAAGGCACAGGATCCGGACGGGTTGGTCGACTTTCGAACCCCGGCACTCGATCTCGACAATATCTACGGACGCGGCCCGGGTGACCAACCCTATATGTACGACAACCTGAAATTCCGGCTGGGAGATCCGCTGCAAGGCGCGGGAGTGGCCGACGCCAATGACCTGCCAAGGTTCGCAGGCCGCGCCCTGATCGGCGATCCCCGCAACGACGAGAACAGCATCGTATCGCAGCTGCAAGGGCTTTTTCTTCGATTTCATAATCGAATGATCGATGACAACCCAGGACTTGGCTTTGAGGCGTTGCAGCAGCGCGTCCGCTTTCACTACCAGTACGTCGTGCTGAATGATTTTCTGCCGCGCATCGTCAGCGACCCGGTACTGACGCAACTCAAGACCGGCGACCACTATGATCGCGGCAAAATCAAGTTTTTCCATTGGAAGACCTGGCCGTACATGCCGGTCGAATTTTCGGTCGCCTGTTACAGGCTCGGCCACTCGATGATCCGGCCCGGCTATCGTTTGAACGACGCCGATGACATGCTGCTGTCGATCTTCCCTGACCAAAACTTCCAGAATGCCCTCACCGGCTTCGAGACCATGGCCCCGGGGCGCGCGATCGACTGGGGACGCTTCATCGATCTTGATGTTCGCGCCTACGGCAATGAAGGCGAAGACAACACGGCCGCCAATAAAAAACGGCTGCAGTTTGCCTACCGCATCGATCCCTCGCTGGTAAATCCGCTCCACGCGCTGCCGCCCGCCGTTGCGTCAGATCCGCCATCTCTGCTGCTGCGAAATCTTGAACGCGGCTGGCGGCTGGAATTGCCGTCAGGGCAATCGGTGGCCAAAGCGATGCACATCACTCCGTTGGACGACTCGCAGATCCTGATCGGCAAGGCCGTCGACACGCCTGACGCAGGAGAGGAGCCGGTCGCGATTAACACGATCGCCAACGGCGTGTTCGCCAGGAACTGCCCGCTTTGGACCTACGTGCTCGCCGAAGCCGCGATACACAAAGTAGCCGTAACGATCCCGGTCACCGGCGCGCCAGGACCTATCAGCACCCCGCAGCTCGGGCCCGTCGGTGGTCGCATCGTTGCAGAAGTCATCCTGGGCCTGATGTTTGGCGATAATTTCTCGGTCCTGTCGCTTGATCCCCATTGGGCGCCGGTCACAGGGCCGAACTTCAAGCTAAAGGACCTCGTCTCCTATGCTCTCGGTCAAGGTCCGCCGCTGCACTGACTTGTACGCTTGCGGTTCACACACAACCGACGGCGGTTGAATCATGCCCTCGGATTTAATCCGGGGGCGGAGCAAGGTTTGGCGCTATCCCATCCACCTGCTTCGACTGTCGCACCTATAGCGCCGGCTTCGTGACGCCATCGAGCCCGGTCGCGGCCTTTCTGCAACACCCAGTCAAGATCAGCCGCCATGCGACGCGTTGGCTCCGCGCAATGACGAGAAGCACTGCCCCAGTCTACTGGCTGCATTTACGGCCAGACGGTCAGGCCAAACCCGCATCCTTCAGGCGTCCGGCCAGCCAGCCCGACAACGGCCGGTCCTGCACGCCGCCGACATAAACCTCCGACGCGGTGACGTTCTTCCTGCCAAGCGCGAGCAAGACCCCGATCCGGTAGGCGAACCATAAATGCGGATCGGTCAGCGCCCGCAGTTTGTGCTGATCGTGTTCCGGCGGCTGATGATTGCTCGCCTTGCGAACTTCGATGGCGAGCAGATTATTGGGAATCTCGCGCTGGTGCACGACGATATCGGGATAGATCGATTTCCCGATTTCATCGTCGGTGCTCACAATCGTTCCCTTCGGCAGCCGCAGTGTTCGTTCTCCCAGCCTGTTGTAGTCGCAGTCGACTTCCCATCCCGGAAATTGCTTTTCGACCTGCACCGCGAGCCGGTGCGTCAGCGTGCGTTCACCGAGATCCCTCTCGAACAGATGGGTCTCGCGCGCATAGAATTCGTTGAGCGCGCCCACCACCTTGTTCAACTCGGCTTCCATCTCGGCTTGCATGTCGTCTCCGTCAAAAACATCCTAGAGCCTGACCGGAAATGCATCGAGCTTTTTCGGGAAATGATTCACGCTTTCATCATGGCCGGGCATAGCCGTCCGAAGGACGGCGTCGCTTCCGCTCGCGTATGAGCGGCCGTCCACACCGTTCCTGCTGCTACGCTGTTAAGACGTGGATGGCGGAGACCGCAGACAAGTCTACCTGCGCGAGGCAGACTGCCATGCCCGGCCATGACGACGCAGGCGGCGCTGGCGGCAATTCGACGGGCGCGCCCGCCGTCACATCTGTACTTCGATCAGCCGCGGCCCCGGCTCGGCGACGCCGTCCGCCAGCGCCTTGACGAAATCGTCGACATTGGTGACGGCGCGGCCCGAAACACCCATGCCCTTGGCAAGCGCCACCCAGTCGAGCGTGGGGCGGTCGATCTTCAGCATGTCGAGCGCGCGCTGTCCCGGCTCGCCGGCGCCGACGCCATCGAATTCTCCCCGCAGGATCTGATAGATGCGGTTGGCGAACACGATGGTCAGAACATTGAGGCCCTCGCGGGCCTGCGTCCACAGCGATTGCAGCGTGTACATCGCGCTGCCGTCGCCGACCATGCAGATCACCTTGCGATCGGGGCACGCCACCGCGGCCCCGGTCGCGACCGGCGTCGAAAATCCGATCGAGCCGCCCATGTTTTGCAGCCAGTCGTGCTGGTTGGCGGCGGCGGTCGGCGGAAAGAAACCGCGGCCCGTAGTGATGGATTCATCGACCACAATGGCATTTTCCGGGATCGCCATCGCGACCGCCTGCGCGATCGAGGCGTGGGTCAGCGCGCCGGTCGGCTTTGCCAGTTCAACCAACGGCTGCGGTTTGGCATCGATCGGCTTGGCGCCAAGCGCGGAGGCCAATGCTTCCAGCGCAGCCACCGAGTTTTCGCCGCCCGACGTCATGCGATGGACCTCGCATCCGTCGGGCTTCAACATGCTCGGCTTGTTCGGATAGGCAAAAAACGCCACGGGATCGTTGGCCTCGACCAGAACGATGTGGCGGAAATCCTTCAGGATCGGCAGCGCCTGCTCGATCACATAAGGAATCCGGTCGATCGAAAACCGCCCGCGCCCCCGCGCCATGCGCGGATTATAAGTCTGGCCCAGCACTTTGCAGCCGGTCTTGCCGGAGATTTGCGCTGCCAGCGCCAGCCCATGCTCGGTCAGCGCGCTGCCGGTGAGCAGCAGCAGCGTCTGCGCGCCGCCCCGCAGGACCTTGGCGGCGTTGTCAACGGCCTGCGGCGAATAGCTGACGCGCTGGGATTCGTCCGGGACCTGCGCGATGCCGTCGGCCTCGTTCCATGCGGTGTCGGCGGGCAGGATCAGCGTGGCGATCTGCGGCGGGCTGCTCTTGGCCGCGGCAATGGCGGCAGCGCCGTCCTTGGCGACTGATTTCGCGTCCGGCGAGGTGCGCACCCATGCCGACATCGGCCGCGCCAGGCCCTCGATGTCGGAGGTCAGCGGCGCGTTGAATCCAATGTGATAGACGGCATGCTGGCCGACGATGTTGACAATGCCGGAATTCGCCTTCTTGGCGTTGTGCAGATTGGCGAGGCCGTTGGCGAGCCCCGGTCCCAGATGCAGCAGCGTCGATGCCGGCGTGCCTTTCATGCGGAAATAGCCGTCCGCCGCACCCGTCACCACGCCCTCGAACAGGCCGAGCACGCAGCGCATGCCCTCAACCCGGTCAAGGGCTGCAACAAAATGCATCTCCGAGGTGCCGGGATTGGCGAAACAGACGTCAACGCCGCCCGCGACCAAGGTCCGCACCAGACTTTCCGCACCGTTCATCATTCCACTCCCGTTCGCGCCGTTTTTCAAAAAAAGCACTCTTGGCAGATCAATCATCCCCCGCGCCGTTCGTCAAAGCTTTCGCGGACATTGCAGCCATCGCCAAGGGCGTGATGGCTTTTTTACCGCAACGCCTGAAAATCGCCGGCCTCACGTCGCCGTGGCTTGCGAAACCGCGTCAATTATGGCCTGTCTCGCAGCGAAACTGATTTGTCCCACGAGGCAGAATATGATCCGGGCTTTTGCTTTGCTTTTTGCGGCGGTGGCATTGCTGGCCGGCGCCGGCCATGCGCGCGCCCAGGGATTCTTCCAAGGATTCCAGGGCGGTTTCGACATGCGCGAAGGCGGCCCCAATTTCAGCATCGGCGCGTCGAGCCCGATTCCGCGGCAGACCGTGAGATTTGAAAGCCGATACAGGCCCGGCACCATTCTCATCGACACCGCCGAGCGGCGGCTTTACCTCGTGCTGGACGATGGCCTGGCGCTGCGGTACGGCATCGGCGTCGGCCGCGACGGGTTTCGGTGGGGCGGCGTTCACCGCATATCGGCGAAGAAGGAATGGCCGGCCTGGACGCCGCCCTCGCAGATGCTGGCGCGGCGCCCCGATCTGCCGCGCCACATGCCGGGCGGCATAGACAATCCGCTCGGCGCCCGCGCCATGTATCTGGGCTCGACGCTTTATCGAATTCACGGTTCCAATGAGCCGGAGACGATCGGCCAGGCCGTATCCTCCGGCTGTTTCCGCATGACCAACGACGACGTCACCGATCTTTACAGCCGCGTCGCGGTGGGAACCACCGTCGTCGTGAGGAACTAGAGCATGATCCGGAAAAGTGGGTACCGGTTTTCCCTCGCGACAAACGCGAAGCGTTTGCGCGGAGATCATGCTCCAACAAAAAGATAGAGCGGGATGACGATTCGAAGAAAAGTCATCCCGCGCTAGGCCGGCTCTGCGCTGGGGAACCCGCGCCGATCGATCGGCGGCCGATCAAGCCTTGTACGTTAAGCCTTTTACGTCAACCCTTGCACGCGCTCGCCGATTGCTGCAGCGTCGATGCAATGTGTGCTCTCGACTCGCCTTCGCATGTGTTGCGGATATTCGCGGTTGTGCTCGCCGGCATCGCGTTCAACAGCGTTGCCTGGCTGCCGGCTGCGTCGGCCGAAATTCCCAGCATTGCATCGCGCCAGCGTACCGAAAAGAAGACGTTCACCGACAGCGAGATAACGGACGGATTTTTCAAGACCGCCTTCGGCGCCGAGTATCAGCTTGCCGGACAGGTCGACCGGATCAGAAAATACGATGCACCGGTGCGGGTCTTCGCCGATGGCAATCGTCCGGATCGAAAGGCGCAACTGGCCAAAATCGTGGCCGATATCGCCGCGCGGGTTCAGCATCTTGATCTAGCCATGGTGGAAACCAGCGACGGCGCCAATATCGTGGTCAAACTGGTGCGCGACCGCGATCTCTATCGCACCATCTCGACATTCTACGGCAGCGAACGAGCCCGGGAAATTCGCAGCTCGCTCGATCCGCAATGCCTGTCCGGCTTTCGCAAGAACGAAAAATTCGAGATCGAGCACTCGGACGTGATCCTGACGGTCGACAACGGCGATTTCATCTTCTTCGACTGCGCCTATGAGGAACTGCTGCAGTCGCTGGGACCCATCAACGATACCAGTTCAGTGCCCTGGACCATGTTCAACGACAGTGTCTCGATGGGATTTTTCGACGTCTACGACCAGTACATTCTGAATGTCCTGTACGATCCACGCATCAAGGCCGGCATGACCGTCGGGGAGGTCAAGGCCGTGCTCCCCGAAGTGCTGGCCGACGTCCGCATCTGGGTGAAGAAGGTCAATAATCTGGCGGAGTGAAGAAGCTAGCCGTCATTGCGAGCGCAGCGAAGCAATCCAGAGATGGATACCAAAGTTACTGGATTGCTTCGTCGCTTCGCTCCTAGGAAGAAGCTGTTGGATAGAGGCGTCAGGCGGCCTCCGCTGCTGGTTGGAGTTGAACGTTAAAGCCGAGCTTTTTAAGACGGGCAACGAGCCGGTTAGCCTTGAGTTCGAGGGGGCGCCGATCAAAGTAGGAGGCGCCGAGGTCATGGTGCTCGGTACCGTTTTTGAGGATGTGGTAGACGGCGGTGAGGATCGATGCCGCGACAGCGCAGATGGCTTTCTGTGGCCCGCGCTTGCTTTGCAGCCGGAAGAACTGGGCTCGGTAGTAGCTGTCTTTCTTGCGCTTGGCGGCCCAGGCGCACTGCACCAGCATGGTCTTGAGCCAGGGGGCTCCCTTGCGCAGGCGCGAAGGTTTGCGCTTGCCGGCGCTTTCGTTTTGCCCAGGACACAGCCCGGACCAGGAGACGAGGTGCCCGGCGGTTGGAAAGCGGTTCATGTCGCAACCGATCTCGGACACGATGGCGGAGGCCGACAGGGTGCTGATTCCGGGGACGGTGCTCAGAAGCTCGATCAGGGTGCGAAAGGGGACCTCACCGCTCGCCCTCTTCGTATGCAGGCGGCCGATCCGCTGATCGATCTCGCGGTCGATCTCTCGGATCGTCCCATCCAGGCCATCCCATTGCTTCAGGTGCAGGTCGAGGAGAAAGCAGTGGTGGTCCGTCAGCCGCCCGTGCAACGCGTCGTAGAGCTCCTTCGGCGTCGCCTTGATCTGCTTGCCGGCAAGCTCGGCCAACTGACGCGGCTGACGTACACCTTTGATCATCGCCTCGATCATCCGTCGGCCGCTTGCGCCCATGATATCGCTGATGACCGAGTTGAGCTTGATATTGGCTTCGGCCAACGTCTTCTCGATCCGCTGGACGTGCCGCGTCTGCTCGCGCACCAGTTGCTTGCGCGTCCGCGTCAACGAACGCAACTCCTGGATATCCTCACCGGGGACGAAGCTGGCCTTGATCAGCCCGCACGCCAACAGGTCGGCGATCCACGTCGCGTCGTTCACGTCGGTCTTGCGCCCGGGGACGTTCTTGATGTGGGCCGCATTCGCGACCATCAACTCGAACGGACCCTCGCCGAGGATCCTGAACACCGGCATCCAATAGACGCCGGTCGCCTCCATCGCCACATGCGTGCACCGGCATTCCTCAAGCCACGCCCTCAGCTCTATAAGCTGCTCCGTGGTGCTAGAAAAAGTCCGGCACTCCCGTTTCGTCTTGCCTTCGGCCACGATCCGTACACAAGCCACCACTGTGTCTTTGTGCACGTCCAGGCCAGCCACACGCTCGTACAGGATATCCATGTCTTCTCTCCTTCACGCTGTGCCGGCGGCATAGGCACCTGTCAGAAAAGAATCCTAGGAAGCGTGCTCCGGGACGTCACCGTCCTTACGCGCCAGTGTGGGTCATCCAGGATACCCAGGTCCAACTCGCAACCGGGCTCTCGCGCACCAGGGAGAAACCGACCTCTTTGCCGACGGCCCTTAAAAATAACCCATCGACCTCCGGCCGAAAAGCTTCATAAAACGCGGGTCGGCTTCTTCGCGCCGGTCCCAACTCGCAATGACGAGCGATGATGCGACGCCTTGTTCCTAATACGGACTGACGGAAAAATAGCGCAGCCACAGATCGGTGTAGCGGCCTTTCTCCCACAGCCGGAACATCGCCCAGTTCAACGATTGGCGTAAGAGGTCATTGCCCTTGCGCACGGCGATGCCGATGCCTTCGCCGAAATACCGGCTCTCCACAAACGGCCCGCCGCTGAAGGCGCAACATTCGCCGGAATCGGTACCATTGATCCAGAACGCCAGCGAGATCGCATCGCCGAAAATGAAATCCACCTCGCCGCGCCGCAGCGCCAGCCGCAGCGCGTCGTCGTTGGGATAGGAGTGCAATTCGGCGTCCGTGAACATCGCCTTGAGGTAGGCCTCGTGCGAGGACCCCGCGATGGCGCCGACCTTCTTGCCCTCGAGATATTCGGGGCGAATCTCCGGCATCACGGCGTCGCGCCGCGACACGAACCGCGCCGGCGCCCGGTAATACGGATCGGTGAAATCCACGCGGGCGCGCAGTTGCGGCGTCACCGCCAGCGACGCGATGATGGCATCGCCCCGGTTGCTGGTAATCGCATCCAGCAGCGTCTCGAACCGGCGCATCTGGATGGTGCAGCTGACCTTGATCTCGTCGCAGAGCTGCCTGGCCAGATCGACATTGAAGCCGGCGGGATTGCCATCGGGGCCGGTGAAGTTGAACGGCGGGTAATCGGTTTCGGTCAGAAACCGGATCACGGTGAGGCGGGAAAGATCCGGCCGCTCCGGGCGCCGCCTTGGATCCCAGAAGCCCGGCACCGCCTGCGGGGCCGCCTCCGTACCAGGCTTGGGCAGGGTTTGTGCTTGCGCGGCGCAGCCAGACAGGACCACGGCCAGCACAGCGCCCAACGACAATCCGGTCGCATCCAGGGTTGTGCGAGCCGTTCGACGAAATCTTTCGTTGAGAGATGAACCTGTCTGTGACTGCATTGTGACGGCTTTTCCGGAGTGGACGGCCTTATAGACCATCCGGCCGGGGACGCGAATGCCGTTTGGGGAACTCGCAGCGCGCCCTTCAGAGGTAACGCTTCAGATCGGCCGCGGCTTCCTCGGGCGTCCGCTTGAGGTTGAACGGCGAGACAAAGTGGCCGTCGCGATCCATCAGATAGATCAGGGCGGTATGATCCATGGTGTAGTCGCCGTCCTTGAGCGGAACTTTCCGGGCATAGACTCGGAACCCGGAAATCACCTTCGCCACCGCGTCGGGACCGCCGGTCAGACCTTTCAGATGCGGATCGAAGCTCGACAGATAATCCTTCATCGCAGCGTCGGTGTCGCGCTCGGGATCGACCGAGATGAAATAGGCGTTAACGCGATCGGCATCGCTGCCCATCGCCCGCAATACCTCGGAAATCTCGAACAGCGACGTCGGACATACGTCCGGGCAATGGGTGAAGCCGAAGAAAATCAGCGTCGGGCGGCCCTGCAGGCTCTTTTCGGTCACGATCTGACCGGCCTGGTCGGTCAGTTGAAACGGCCCGCCGATTGCGGCGGGCGCCGCCACAGTTCGCAATCCGCCCAGCGCCCACAGCATCAGCACCAGCCCAACCACCAGGCTTCCGGCGAAGGCTGCGACGATGACCAGCGGGCGGGTTGTCCGATCCATCATGAAGTTCCTTAGTCTCGTCGGATCAGAAGCAGGCGGCGATGCCGGACGCGATCATCTCGAAGAAGACCGCCGTCCCATAATGATACCACAGTACCAGCGCGCCGAGCAGAAGGGCGGCGGCGAAACCCGTACCAGCCACGACAATCACCGACGCGGCCCTGCGTGAAGGCCGGGATGCGGGAATTATCTCGTGCGGCGTGGAGATTGGCTGAGCCATGCGCGACCATCTGACCAACAGGCACCGACAAACGGCGTTGCTGCCGTTCGCCTGCCTGTCATGCTCAGATAGGACTAGTCGGGCTGCCGGGCAAGCGCGGCGGGGGTCGGAGCGATCACGTCATTCTGACGCGTGTCGCGGTCTCGGCGCGCCGATGGGGACCGCGGCGAGGACGCCTGGGCATCGAGATAGCAGGGTTTGTACATGCCCATCAATTGCTTGCCGCGCAGGAAAATCATGTGCGGTGTCAGTCCGCCGCGCTGCGAGATCCAGCGCCGCACCGGCGACGGGTACATCGAGTACAGCATCTGGGTGGCTTCCGGATTGGTCACGGCGCGGCCATTGGCGCCGAAATCCCACGCCGCGTGAAATCCGAGATTGGCGTGCGACGTCACACAGATCTTGTCGTGCGGAACCGCGCCCAAGACGATGGTGCAGGCCGATGCACACAGGCCGTCAATGATGACGGTCTCGCCCGAGCTGCGCAGGCCCTGATACCTGTCCACATAGGTGCCAATCCGGCCGCCGCGGTCCTCGGCAATCCGAACCACCGCGTGGCTCGTCCCCATTGCTGCCACCAGAAGGACCGCCGCGAGCAACCCCGTCACGAACTTCATTTCAAGCCCCAGTCTAACCGAACCCGAATCTGGACCGTCCAGAGTGATGCAAGACGGTGGTGATGACGGCAAGCAGCGTGTTGCGAGATCGCGATTTTGTCCAGATGCCCGGAGTGGCTCAAAACAAATTCAGGTCAAGTGTTGCTTGCCGGCTGCACATTCCCCACCGAGAAGGTCCCAAACCGGAACAACCTGAGGTTAAGTCGCCATCAAGGCATAAACAAGCCACACACAAGAACCATTTGCCGTTGACCGCGATTAACACCACGCGCTTCAATGCTAGAGCGCGATCAGCAAAAGTGGGGGGCGGTTTTGCCGGACAAACGACTTCGTTTGTTCCGAGATCGCGCTCTAAACATTAAAATAGCGCATAATCTAAACGCCAAACCGCTCACACCCTCGGGTCAAGCCCAAGGGCATGCTTTGGCGGATCATGCGCCAAAAGCGGGGGGCGACGCGATGGCTGATGATGCAGACGTAATCGTGGTCGGCGGGGGCCTCGCGGGGCTCGTCGCCGCAACGGAAATTGCCGACGCCGGCAAACGCGTCATCGTGGTCGATCAGGAGGGCGAGCAGAGCCTCGGCGGGCAGGCGTTCTGGTCGTTCGGCGGGTTGTTTCTGGTCGATAGCCCCGAACAACGCCGGCTCGGCATCAAGGACAGCTACGATCTGGCGCTGCAGGACTGGATGGGATCGGCGGGCTTCGACCGCGATGAGGATCTTTGGCCGAAGCGCTGGGCGGAAGCTTATGTCGCGTTCGCGGCAGGCGAAAAACGCGGCTGGCTCCGCGCCATGGGCCACCGTATCTTTCCGGTGGTCGGCTGGGCCGAGCGCGGCGGCTACGACGCGATGAGTCACGGCAATTCTGTGCCGCGGTTTCACGTCAGCTGGGGCACCGGCCCTGGGATTATCGAGCCGTTCGAGCGGCGGGCGCGGCAAGCGCAGGCGAACGGCCGCCTGACTTTCAAATTCCGCCACCGCGTCGATGCGCTCAGCATCACCAACGGCATCGTCGATGGCGTCAGCGGCGCGATCCTCGCGCCGGATCATGTCGAGCGCGGCAAGAGCAGTTCGCGCAAAGTTGTCGGCGACTTCACGCTGCGCGCGCAAGCGGTGATCGTCGCCTCCGGCGGCATCGGCGGCAATCACGATCTGGTCCGGCAGAACTGGCCGAAGCGCCTTGGCGCTGCGCCGAAAAGCATGATCTCCGGCGTGCCCGATCATGTCGATGGAAGGATGATCGGCATCACCGAGGCCGCGGGCGCGCGGCTGATCAACCGCGACCGGATGTGGCATTATGTCGAGGGCATCAGGAACTGGTCACCGATCTGGCCGCGCCACGGCATCCGCATCCTGCCCGGACCTTCGTCGATGTGGTTCGACGCGTCAGGCAAACGCCTGCCCTCGCCGCTGTTTCCCGGCTCCGATACGCTCGGCCAGCTGCACTACATCATGAGCACGGGATATGATTATTCGTGGTTCGTGCTGACCCAAAGCATCATCAAGAAGGAATTCGCGCTGTCGGGCTCGGAGCAGAATCCCGATCTCACCGGCAAGAGCTGGCTGATGACCGCCAGGCGCGCCACCAACAAGGGCGCGCCGGAGCCGGTGGAGGCGTTCAAGACCCACGGCGCCGATTTCATCGTGCGTGACAATCTTGCCGATCTCGTCGGCGCCATGAATGCGCTCAGCGGCGATAACCTGCTGAAAACAGAACATCTGAAACTTCAGATCGAGGCGCGCGACCGCGAAATCGAAAATCCCTACGTCAAGGATGCGCAGGTGATGAACATCCACAACGCGCGCAGATATATCGGCGACCGGTTGATCCGCACCGCAAAACCGCACCGGATTCTCGATCCCGCGCATGGCCCGCTGATCGCGGTGAAACTCAACATCCTGACCCGCAAGACTTTGGGCGGTTTCGAGACCGACCTCGACTCGCGCGTGTTCGGCAGCGACGGCCAGATCATGCCGGGGCTTTACGCCGCCGGCGAGGCAGCCGGCTTCGGCGGCGGCGGCATGCACGGCTATCGGTCGCTGGAAGGCACTTTCCTCGGCGGCTGCCTGTTTTCCGGCCGCAATGCCGGGCGCGCAGCGGCGAAAGCGGCGGGATGAGAAGCCGCGATTCTGAAAAAGGACTGAAGGGCGACCCGCGTACGCAAGCTTGGAAGCCGTTCTGTCCCTGAACCATGCTCGCAGTGACACGACGCCGAACTGAAGCAAAATTCCGGCTGAGGCGCAATCTCTCACCAGCTAGAGATTTTGGACTAATAAAGCTATTTCGGGATCGTCCTTAAATAATTTAGCAACGCTCAGACAGACCATCGGCTCTGAACCGCGAGGCGGTTGACAATCTTCGGGATCTCGTAGCCGACATCTCATCATTAGACGCTGTACAACCGATCTCTCGCTTTGAATGTGCAGCAAGTGACGTAGCGCCTTGATAAGGAACGTGCGGGCGATCTGCACGTAGTCATTCACTGCGCCATCAGATCTATTAACTGCCGCGGCGTACAGGCACGACAAGTGGTATTCTGCCCATTGCGGTACTGAATATGGCATCGCCAAGAACTGATTAAACTCGTGGACTGCCAAGCCGAACTGAGCCGCCTCGACAGGCAAACTCTTGTCGGCAAGCCAGATATACGCGTGATTGATCGCATTGAGGTAGACTAAATCATTTAACAAATCGGCAGCGCCAGCTGAATCTTTTACGAACCAACGGCTCATTTCAGCAACGGAAAGGGACCTCTGATATGCATCGATCTTCTCCTTAGGATCCGTAAGATCTGTATTTGCTAAGCCGACATACGCCATCGCGACGCTCAGATTCATCGAAGAAAAGCTTATACGAATCTCCTTTTGAATTTGATCTTCTCGCTTAATTTCATCGAAATTCGTGCCTACCATCAACGATATCGATTTTTTATAATTCTCAATCGCATCTTTGTAGTGGGCATTCCAGAAATAAATCCTTCCAAGCTGACGATACGCCTCCCACCTCTCAGGATCGAGCCTCGCCACTTCGAGGCAATCGTTCAACGCGCCCGTCATGGGAGTACCGAAGGCAGGGACAAAGCTCATACATTGATCGAGGCGCTCGTTGTAGCCGACACGCTGATTTAACTGATCCAGCGCAAGAGATTTTGGACTAATAACATACACAAGGACGAAAACAGCTATCGCTCCGCCAGCACGAATTCCAGCGCTACCCTTATCGCCCAACTTTTTTTGAATATCGACGCTCAAAAACCCCGGAATTACAGCAGCTACGCCTGATGCCGAGATCGCAAGAATCACTTGCATGACGTTGAGAAAATTTCCAACAACTTGCGGATTAGGGGGCTTAGGCAAATAGAACGCTACCAGCGCAAAGGCCAGCGCAATGAGAAGAAACGTAACGCCGAATATAAATGCTAACCAAACTTGTGTTTTCATGTAGCGACCGAGATTCCAGCCACAGCCGAAAAAATCTTACGGAGTTTTGCTTCTACATTCGTATCGATCAATGATACGCAACACACTAAGCACCAAGACTACCCAGGCAGAAACATGGCAATAACTAAACTTTCCATGCCCCCAGCAATTCAATTACTTGGGCGAAGAAGGACTTGGAGCAGGACTAGTTCTTGGAGCGGGAGCAGGGGAAGGAGCAGGACAGGGTGGGTCTGGACAAGCTTGAGCTGAAGAGAACGATGAAATAAACATTGTCCCGGCGATTGCTCCCGTTAACAATGCAATCGAGCCAACGAGCAACGCTTTCCGCTTCGTATGAACGTGATCATCCGCTTGCGACGTCCCTGCCGTCTCAGTTTGCAATTCCGTCGCGCGATCAAACTCGCCCATTGCCGGCCTCCGGCTTGCTCGCAGAAGTTGTCATGACACCCTTATTAATGCAAGATCAAATCCGCGTACCAACGGAAGATCTGGCGCCTTAGGACGGGGTCTGCGGGTGAAAAGAGGGCGGGATGAGCGGCGAGGCGAGAATACGGACAGTAACACTCGTGCTTCAGGGCGGTCATCTCATCAAGCTTGGGGGTGCTGTCGATCTCCCGTCCCTTATTGGTCATCTTCAAGAGCCGGTCCGCGAGGGCGGCACTATCGATATTCACTCAAGCACTGCGGACCGGCTGATTCTTCGCCGCGAGGCGCTGCTCGGGGTCATTGACAGTTATACTCCTTACGAGGCGAAGCCTAACGCCGAGACCAAACGTAGTGAACCCTTTCTGGTTAAGCCATATGTCTCTTGGGAAAACTTTTTGCCGGCTGCAGACCATCGGAGGGTGATTGCGAGAGCGCTTGAGCTCGAAGAAAAGTTCGAGGTTTCAAAGGTTACAACCGACCGTAATGATTACCGCAATTCGGTGATGCTCAGCGAGGATGAAATCATAGGTCCGATGTTTCGGCAGCGAATCCGGACCGCGGCTCTCGATGTCGCTCACTCTTTAGGAGTTCATCTTGATGGCGCTGTTAGCGACGATAAGATCGAGTGCCAAATTACCGCGCACCGCGATGGCGGATTTTTTCACGCTCACAGCGATAATGGATCCTCCAGTACAGCCGGCCGTGTACTGAGCTACGTCTACTATTTCCGAACTCGTCCAAGTAGCTTTTTCGGCGGCGAGCTAAAATTATATGAACCTCAAATTGAAAATGGCGCCAATGTCATTGGTCGCAATTATTGCATGATCCCTCCAGACGACAATTCGATTGTGTTTTTTCCGAGCCACGTTTGGCATGAGGTCTTGCCGACTTACGTTCCATCAGGCGCGTTTTGCGATTCACGATTTACCGTCAATGGTTGGATCAAGCAAATGCGCTCGGAATAAAACGCGACTTCGATGTGAACGATGCCGCTGAGGAGGACGATTGCTGTCGTCCCGAAGGGCCGGCGAACCAATCCGGCGCTGAACTTCAACCCCAGCGAGGCATGGGTAGAACTATCCGCAAGAACGGCTGAAACGTGAAGGCGTAAATCCTTCGCGCTTCTAACCCGACACAATTTCCCGTGCTCGTTTGTGGGTCACTCGACTTGAATCGGTAGGCGCCGTTCGAAAAGTGCGCCAAACAGGGCAAGTTACCGCGGTGAGAAACCACAGATGTCGGAGAATCTGACGCTGGGCTGGTTCGAGACCGACCTCGACTCGCGCGTGTTCGGCGGTGACGGCAAGATCATGCCGGGGCTTTACGCCGCCGGCGAAGCGGCCGGCTTCGGCGGCGGCATGCACGGCTATCGGTCGCTCGAAGGCACCTTCCTCGGCGGCTGCCTGTTTTCCGGCCGCAATGCCGGGCGCGCAGCGGCGAAAGCGGCGGTGTGAGGCCGTGACCTGCGCGGACGACATCATCGATCTCATTTCCGCGCTCCCGATCGCGTGTTGAACGTCAGCGGCGCTACCTGCACGCCGACTTACCGGCGCGAACGGGACGGTCGATAGATTTCACCGACACCACGTCATCGAACGCTTGAAATGATCGCGATTTGTGCGGTCAGCCCATAAAGCGTGCGGCCGATGCACAAATTTTGGCGCGGCGGGTGCAAGTGTTTGTGCGCCTGCAGACAAGTTTTCTCGCCCTGCGCATTCTAGCCTTTCGGCACCATTCAGTTTTGCCGAGCGAACCTGCTCGTCAGCAACAGAGGAGTCTTTCTCATGATGCTAGAGAATATCTTTGAGGACGCGCGCAATTTCCTGAATAGAACCGGATTTGCCAGGCGTTCCCGCCATGTTGCAATGGGTGCTGCGTGCCTGATTGCGCTTGGCATCTCCAGTCAGGCCCAGGCGGCGCCCGCGGGATGTGCGGCGCTGCAGGCGAAATATCCTGCCTGGAAAGGCAAGACGCTCGTCAACGCCATCAATCCGCACACGCCGGGCTATGAGGCGATCGATCCGAAAGACCCGAGCAAATATGTCGGCTTCGACATCGATCTCGGCGAGCAGATCGGTGAATGCCTTGGCTTCAAGCTGACCTACAAGGCGGTGACGTTCGCAGCCCTGTTGACGACGTTGTCGAGCGGCCAGGCCGACATCGTGATTTCCGACATCTACGCCACCGAAGAGCGGGCCAAAGCGGCCGACTTCATCACTTATTCGAAGGTGTTCGACGGGGTTTTGGTTGCCAAGGGCAATCCGAAGAAGATCGACGGCATCAATTTGTCGATGTGCGGCGCTGCGGCAGCCGAGAACACCGGCTTCGTCGAGGTCCCGCTGGTCCAGGCGCTTATTCCGCAATGCAAGGCGGCCGGCAAGCCTGAGCCGACCCTCCAGCTCTACGAGAACAACGCCAACTGCATCCAGGCCATTCTCGCCGGCCGGGCCGATACCTACGTCAACGACGTCAACACCGTGGATCAGGCGGTGAAGGCCAATCCCGACAAGCTGGAGAAGGCGCTCGCGGTAACCATTCCCTACTCGGTCGGCATCGCCGTTCCCAAGGACAAGCCCGAGTTCCGCGACGCCGTGCTTGCCGCGTTGATCGAAGTTCAGAAGGCCGGGATTCACATGGATCTGCTGAAGAAGTGGGAGCTCGATGTGAACAACTTCAAAGAGCCCGACATCCTCTCCGTCAAGTAATGTCGCTGTTCGTCCACTACCTCAGCCTGCCGTACCTGATCGAGGGCATCTGGTTCACCCTGGCGGTGACCGGTCTCGGACTGGCCGGTGGGCTGATCCTTGGTCTCGCCCTCGCGGCAATGCAGCTCAGTCGTTTCTGGGTGCTGGCTGCATTCGCCCGCGGTTACACCGTGATCTTCCGCGGCACGCCGCTGATCCTGCAGATGGTGTTCGCCTATGACGCGTTGCCGCAGATCGGCCTCAAATTGAGTGCGATCGGGGCCGCGGGTCTGGCGCTGGCCGCCAACGAGGCGCCCTTCATCGCCGAGATGCTTCGCGCCGGTGTGCTCGGCATCGATCGCGGACAAGTCCTGGCCGGGCAGGCGCTCGGGATGACGCCCGGATTGCTGATGCGACGCATCATAGCACCTCAGGCCATTCGCACGATGATTCCGGCCTTCGGCAACGAGACCGTCAGCGCGTTGAAGAATTCGTCGCTGGCAAGCGTGATCTCGGTGCAGGAGCTGACGCTACGAAGCACGCAGCTCGCATCCTCAACCTTCGACTTCTTTTCGATCTTCTTCGCATCCGGGCTGATCTATCTCGCGCTCACCACCGGCGTCAGCGTGATCCAGTTGTTCGTGGAACGTGTTCTCGATCTCGACCGG
>Ga0193724_1000068_pt1 | contig 23228 bp, 21 predicted proteins | sample H2a1metaG_FD_146005 | JGI IMG/M metagenome (GOLD analysis project Ga0193724, IMG submission 146005) | Soil microbial communities from a riparian zone of the East river system, Colorado, United States - H2a1 | ecosystem: Environmental > Terrestrial > Soil > Riparian zone | place: USA: East River... | reverse complement strand
ATTCTCGGGGTGGAGGTGGAGTGCCGTATCGGAAATGCGGTTTCTCCCGGACACTACGCCCGCGGCTGGCATATCACCTCGACCTGCGGAGTCTTCGGCGCCGCCGCCGCCTGCGCCAGGCTGCTCGGACTGTCGGTGGACGGGATTGCGAACGCGATCGGAATTGCCGCGAGCCAGTCGGCCGGCATCGTCGAGAATCTTCCGAGCGCGGCCAAGAATGTCAGTGTTGGTAACGCGGCCCGCAACGGCCTGTTTGCGGCACTGCTTGCCGCAGAGGGTTATGGCGCTTCAGCGCGCGCGATCGAGGGGCCGCTCGGCTGGGCGCGTGCCATGGGGGATGAGCCCGATCTCGAGCGTCTGGTTGGCGGCCTTGGCAACAGCTGGGAGATCGCCAGGAACACCTACAAGCCCTATCCCGCGGGGATTGTATTTCATGCCGTCATCGACGCCTGCTTCAAACTGCGCGCGAGGCTGAACCGGGGTGTCGACGATATCGCGTCGATAACGGTGCAGGGTTCGGCACTGCTGCTTGCGCGTGGCGACCGCTCGGTTCGCAACGAACGTGATGCGCGGGTCAGCATTCATCACTGCGCCGCCTGCGCGCTGCTATCAGGCGCGGCGGGAGTTCTGGAATTCGCCGAACCGATCGTATTTCGGCCCGATATCGTGTCGCTGCGCCAGAAGGTGAGGGCGGAGCTTGACGCTTCTCTTCCGGACGGCGCGGCGCGCGTCGGTATCCACCTGGCATCGGGAGAAACGCTCAGTGAGACCGTGATGGCTGCGCGCGGCAGTCTCGCCGATCCGCTTTCCGATTTCGATATCGAAGCCAAGCTGCGCGATTGTTCGCGGCTCGGCGGAACCGCGTGGAGTGCAGACACCGTCATTGAAGGTGTCTGGCGCCTGGATGCGCTTGCCGATGTCTCGAGCCTGATGAACGCGCCTAACGGGCCTGTTCCGGCGATGGCGGAGGCGCCATCCGGGTCGGTTGGTGCGGCGCGCGGAAACAACTAGAACTCAAACATGGGAAGGATCGACAATGAGTGACAGCAGTCTGTTCGAAAAGGGCCTGAAGGTTCGCAAGGAAGTACTCGGCGAGGATTACGTCAACAAATCCATTGCCGGGGCGGACGAATTCACGCGGACGATGGCGGAATGGTCGACCGAGTTTTGCTGGGGCGCATTGTGGACGCGGCCGGGACTTGATCGCCGCACCCGCAGCATCGTCAATCTGGCAATGCTCGGCGCTCTCAATCGGCCTCACGAATTGAAGTTGCACGTCAAGGGAGCCTTGAAAAACGGGCTCACCAAGGACGAGATCAAGGAGATACTGCTTCAGGTCGCCGTCTATTGCGGCATCCCCTCAGGTATCGATGCCTTCCGAAACGCGCGCGAGGCGTTCAAGGAAGTGGAGGGCGAATGACGCGGCTGCGCGGCACGGACCAGAACAACGTGGAAGAGTCTCCGTGAGGCATATCGCGCAATGAACTGATCACACGACGGTAGGCTCCTGCCGCAGCGGATGTCCCCGAATTTACATACTCCGACCCGTTGGCTACATCTGCCGAGCCGCCCCGGACACCCGGATGCTCGCACCGGGTTCAGAGGTGATCTCGGCTCGTAGCCGCGACGGCACACCCATGTCCTCCCCCTGAAGGATCTCGATCATATCACCATGAGGCCACCCAAGATCCCGCAGGTATCCAGCGAGGGCCGCCGCCGCGGCTCCCGTTGCCGCGTCCTCGTAGACGCCTCCCGCCGCGAATGGATTGCGGGCGTGGAAAAGCGTGTTGGTTTCCGCATGGACGAGGCTGATGGTGACTATCCCGGTTGCCATCATGAACCGCCGGCCTTGCTCTAGTTCATAGTGCATTGTGGCCAGCTTTTGCCGGCTGGTCAGGCCCAGGACGAGATGCCGAGCGCCAGCCTCGGCGATCGCAGGAGGCAGACGCGGGTCGAGATCAGCAACGGTGTACGAGAAAAGGCCGAGCGCGGCCTCGACCAGCTCCTGCGGCGCCTGTGCGCTGTGCGTGGGTGGTGATTGTAGCGCGGCCATAAGCGCAGAATTCTTCCGCCATCCCCTCACCGTGATCCGGGTGTCGTTGAGTTGGAGCGTGAAAGTACCATCGCCATGGGCAAGAGCGAGCGCCGCCCCGAGCGCGATCGTCGCGTGCCCGCAGAACGGCACCTCGATCTCCGGTGCGAAGTAGCGCACCCGCCAGCCGTCCTCGCTCGGTGCGGCGAAGACCGTCTCCGAATACCCGACCTCTGCCGCGATCTTTTGCATCCGGTTGGCAGGAGGGAGCGCTTCGCAGAGAACAACGCCGGCAGGATTGCCCCCGTTCGTTCCTTGCGAAAGGCGGCGATCCGCTGCACGTCCATTCGTCCCTCCAGAGTGAAGATGACGGAACCCGAGCTTACCGCTTTCCGGTGGAATGTCTTCCTTTCAACAGAGTTGATCTGTCAAAAGACGCGCCCCCCCCCCGCTATTCAGATGCTGAATTGTTCATGGGTATGACGGCCCAGCCGGCCCGCTCGCGCATGACCGCCTCGTTCAGGATTCGGTCGCAAGCGAAAACGTTCACGCCGACAAAGGGGCCCGACTGGTTCATGACCTCGTGCGTGGTCGTCGGGTAGATCTGCGCTTGAGCGGACATGTCTGGGTCCTTGGGCGATCATTCGATCGTCGCGCTATCTATGGCGCGGACCCGATCGCCTATTGGCCAAAATTGTGCCCCTGCGCTTCGTGAATGCTTTTGTGCACGAACGCGCCGTGTGTGTCGACACGACCGCTACTGGCGGCAATACCACCCTGTTGGCGGCCGCGGAGTCCATAAACTCGTAACAGGGCTTATCCGATCATGCCGAGGTGAACATCCGGAGCAAGCCCGCCTCCGCGAGGAACCTCACCCCCGTGCGACGCGCTGGCGAGAGCCCGGCCGGTAGGCGAGCCGGGTGTGGCCTGCGCAATAGGGCAGCCCTTCGATCGGCGTGTTGCCGCAGAAACAGAAATCCTCGGCGCCCGGGGTGTTGATCGGCCAGCGACATCTCGCCTCGCTCAATTCGAGCAACGAGCAGGTGTGTCCGTTGTGGATCGGTTCGTCGACGGCCACGGGCTCAGGCTCGGCGTACAGCGCCCGCAGCATCTGATATTGCAGCCTTGGTACCGTTCTCGAGCGGCCTTGTGCCTTCGCGGCACTCTTTCGCTCCGTGCGTGGTGCATCGGCGCGCTTATCGCGCGTCAGATTGAGGCGGGAGAGTTTGCCGATCACCGCGTTGCGGCTCACCCCGATGTCGCAGGCAATTTCGCGGCAGGTCAGTCCGGCTTCAAAGCGGTTCTTCAGGAGTTCGATGCGTTCTACAGTCCAGGTCGGTTCGTTGGCGAGCATGTCATTGGTTCCCCAAGCTACGAGTGATCATTCCGAATTCTTCGGCCTCGCTGTCGTCCGAACCGCCGTGCCCCCAAGGCTTCCGTTCAAGGCTTCCATTCAAGGTTCCCGTTCAGGGTTCCCTTCATGGCGTCTTCCCATTGTCGCGGATCGCAAGCAGCCCATCCTTGATGGCGAGCCGAATGCCTTCCTCGATCAGGGTCCTTGCTACGCCGGGTACGCTGGTGCCGTGGGTGCCCTGTCTCACCAGTTTTTCGAGATAGGAGATGGTCGAGAGCGCCAACGTTACGGGAACACGGTCGGTTTCGGCTTTTTCTGTGGCCATATAAAAAACTAGCCTTTAACGGGTGTACTTAAAAGTAACGATTTAGAGTCTATTAGGATTCATTTGGGAGTGAAACCAGGACTCGGTTTTTCTCTGTAATTTTGGTGAATCCCTGATTTCATTGGCAAATTTGTCCTCGCGCTGGGATCGCTGGGAAGCGGAAGACGAAAAGGGGGGTGGTGATGCGCGGCGCTGCCACAGTTTTGGCGTTGCGGACCGAGCCCGCCCGTCACCTTCCAAAGCGGTTTTTCAGAAGCCGGTGGGGTGGATCAGCAACCGCGGATACGCCAACGTGCCGGCCATGACATGGGCCGCGGTTCGACAGGTTTGCGAGCAAGCCAATCGCTGTTCGCGCCAAAATGTTCGTGATCGCTCGCGCTTGGCGCAGCTATCCTGGCTGTCCTGGCATCGCCCAATTCCCTGATGTCTTTCGGGTAGCGCGATACGGTAATAAAAGGCCATCGACCCGAACAACGCGCGAAGTTCTCGCCCCGCTGCGCGACCGCAGGTGAAGCAAAGTATGTATCCAGATTCGAAGTCGCGTTCCCAACAGCTGTACGATCGTGCTTTGGCGAGCCTGCCCGGCGGCAATAGCCGCACCACCGTATTCATGAAGCCTTATCCGATCTATGCCGCGCGCGGGGAGGGTTGCCGGGTCTGGGATGTCGACGGCAATGAATATATCGACTGCATCAATAATTTTACCTCGCTGATCCATGGCCACGCGCATCCGTCGCTGGTGGAAGCGGCCACGCAACAGCTTGCGCTTGGATCGGCGTTCGGCCTGCCGACCGAGTCCGAGATCGATCTTGCGGAACTGCTGGCGTCGCGGTTGCCCTCGGTGGAACAGGTGCAAATGTGAGGGCGCCTATCATGGCTCCTACGACTATGCCGAAGTGAGCCTTGATCCGACGCCCGAGGCGTGGGGCCGCAATGCTCCGGTTTCAGTTGCCTACGCCAAGGGCACGCCGGAAAATGTGTTGTCCGATGTCGTGACCATTCCCTTCAACGATGCGGAAGCTGCCGTCAGCCTGATCCGCGAGCACGGCCCCGAGCTTGCCTGCGTGCTGGTCGATCCGATGCCGAACCGCGCCGGCCTTGCGCCGGCCGACAAGACCTATCTCGAAGCGCTGCGCCAGATCACCCGCGAGGTCGGGGCGCTGTTGATCTTTGATGAGGTCATCACCTTCCGCCTGGGCTATCGCGGTGCGCAAGGGTTGTGGAATATCGATCCTGATCTGACGACGCTGGGAAAGATCATCGGCGGTGGCTTTCCGGTGGGCGCCATCGCGGGCCACACGCAATTCATGGCGGTGTTCGATCCCAGATTCGGCAAGCCGGCGCTGCCGCACGGCGGGACCTTTTCCGCCAATCCCGTGACCATGCGCGCGGGCCTTGCGGCGATGCAATTGCTCGACGAGCCGGCATTCGCACGTCTCGACGCCACCGGGGAGGCGGTCCGCACCGGTATCGACGAGGCCTTCCGCCGCAGCGGCGTGCCGGGCGGCACCGTCGGGCTTGGTTCGCTGCTGAAAATCCATTTTGCCGATCGTCCGATCCGCGACTACCGGTCGGCCTATCTGACCGAGCAGGAGGCGCAGCGTCAGGTCGTCTTCAATCGCGGGCTTCTCAATCGGGGCGTGCTGGCCGCGGGCTATGGATTGATGGCATTGTCGACGCCGATGACCGATGCCGATGTCGACGCGATCGTTGCGGCGGCGTCGGGCGCGCTGGCGGAAGTAGAAACCTCGGTCTGATCAACTTCATCAACGCCAACTTTTTGCCAGCAGGAGCGTATGTCCCCCAAGATCGATCCCATCACGCGATCCGTCGTTCAGCATCGTCTGAGCTCGATCGTGAAGGAAATGGGCGAAGCCATGCTTCGCACCTCCTATTCGCAGATCCTCAATTCGAGCCGCGATTTCTCGCTCGGCATCTGCGACACCAGCGGACGCCTGATCGCGCAGGCCGACCACATCCCGGTTCATGTCGGCGCGCTGCCCTGGGCGACACTGGCTGTCGAAGCGCGCTTCAAGGACGTCCGGCCGGGCGACGTTATTCTCCTCAATGATCCCTACCATGGTGGCAGTCATTTGCCGGACCTGACCGCGTTCGTGCCGATCTTCGATGGTGAGCGTCGATTGCTCTGGACCATCGTCCGCGCGCACCAGAGCGATATCGGCGGCGCCACGCATGGCGGCTATAATCCCGCCGCGACCGAGATTTTTCAGGAGGGACTGCGTGTTCCCCCGATCAAGCTCTACGAGGCGGGACGGCTGCGCGATGATCTGCTCGATCTGCTGGCGTTGAACATTCGCAACCCCAGAGAGTTTCGCGGCGACCTCGCGGCGATGGTCGGGGCGGCGCATCTGGGCGAGCGCCGGCTGTCGCGGCTGTTCGCGGAATTCAGCGCGCCCGTGGTCGAGGCGGCGGTCGAGACGATTCTTGACGCCGCTGAAGCGCAGACGCGGGCGGTGGTCTCGACATGGAAAGACGGCGTGTTCTACGGCGAGGCGTTTCTCGATGACGACGGCCATGGCCGTAGCGACATCAGGATCGCCGCAAAGGTCACGAAATCAGGCAGCGATATCGAGGTCGACCTGTCGGACTCCGATCCGCAGTCGACAAGCTTCGTGAATTCCTCGCATGCCAATATGCAGGCGGCGGTGGTGATGGCGTTCGCCTATCTGATCGACGCCGAGATTCCAAAAAATGCCGGCGCACTGCGGCCGCTCAAGGTGGTCGCGAAACAAGGCACCATCGTCTGGGCCGATCCGGGCCGGCCGGTGACGCTCTGCACCAGCCATCCCTCGAACGAGATCGTGGAGGCCATCATCAAGGCGATGTCGGCGTCGTGTCCGGAACGCGCCATGGCGGGATGGAGCCGGCGCTTCCGGATTGCGATACAGGGAGAAGATCCGCGCACAGGCCGGAATTTCATCTGGCACATGTTCCAGGCCCGCCCCGGTGGCGGCGCCTCTTCGGGCGGCGACGGCTGGTCGTCGATTGGCGAATGGCACACGGTCGGCGGCATCAAGTTCGGCAGCATCGAAGTCGCTGAGGTGCGGTTTCCCTTGCACTTCCGTCTCCACGAATTTCGTGCCGGCTCCGGTGGAGATGGGCAGTTTCGCGGCGGTCTCGGTGTCGCGCTCGATCTGGTACTGGAAACCGCAAGGCCTGCGCTGGCCAACACGGCCGGCGATGGCGTGCGCTATGGCCCGTGTGGAACGCTCGGCGGCGAAGATGGCGTGCCGCACGATTACCGTTTGATCTCGGCGGACCGCGCGCAGCGGGTGTTGCGCACCAAGGAAGTCGGCATCGAGATTCGCCCCAACGATTGCCTCGAAGTCCGCTCGTCCGGCGGCGGCGGCTGGGGACCGCCGGCGCGGCGATCGCCGCAGGCCCGTCAGCGCGACCATGAACAGGGCCTCACGCAAGACATCGCGACGACGGCGCGGGATTCCCAATGATGTTCACGATCGGGATCGACGTCGGCGGGACCTATACCGATCTGGTGGCCATCGATGAAAACGGAAGAACCGTGTTCGCAAAATCGCCTTCTACACCATCCGATCAATCGGTCGGCGTCATGGCCGGGCTGGAACAGCTCGCGCGACGACTGAAGCTGACGCGCGCGGAGATGCTTGGCCTGACCGACCGCGTGGTGCACGGAACCACGGTTGCGACCAACGCCCTGCTGGAGCGAAAGGGCGCTCATGTCGCGCTGCTTACCACCGAGGGCCATCGCGATGTCATCGAGATGCGCGAAGGCCTCAAAGGGGACCGCTACGATTTGCGCTCGCCGCCGCCTGAACCGCTGGTACCGCGCGAGCGGCGTTTCGGCGTGAAGGAGCGGCTCAAGGCCAATGGCGACATCTCAACGCCGCTCGACGACCGCTCGCTCGCCGACGCCATCGCCGCGATCCGCCGTTCCGGCGCCACGTCGGTCGCGGTTTGCTTTCTGCATTCCTATCTCAACCCGGTCCATGAAATCGCCGCCGTGGAGCGCCTGACCCGCGAGCTGCCGGGCGTCAGCATTTCCAGCTCGAGCGATGTGCTGCCGCAGATCAAGGAATATGAGCGTGTCTCGACCACGATCGTGAACGCCTATGTCGGGCCGCTGGTGCGGCACTATCTGACCAATCTGGAGCAGCGCCTGGCGGAGGCAGGCTTCAAGGGCAGCCTGTTCATCATCCTGTCGCATGGTGGCATGGCGCCCCTCGAGGAAGCCTCGCGCCTTGCCGCGGGCACAGTGCTATCAGGGCCGGCCGGCGGCGTTTCAGGTGCGCGGCGATGCGCCGATCTGCTTGGCATTCCCGATCTGGTGCCGTTCGACATGGGCGGTACCAGCACCGACATCTCGCTTATTTCGGAGGGCCGCGCGTCGCTGTCGGCGGACGGAATGCTCGCGGGGCAACGCATTGGCTTGCGCAGCCTCGACATCGCCAGCATCGCGGCCGGCGGCGGATCCATCGCCAGCATCGATGCCGGCGGCACGCTTCGCGTTGGTCCGGAAAGCGCGGGCTCGGTGCCGGGACCGGCCTGCTACGGCAATGGCGGCCTTGCCGCAACCGTCACCGACGCCAATGTCGTGCTCGGCTATCTCGACGCCGCCGCGTTCATGGGCGGACAGCGCCCGCTCGATTCGGCTGCCGCGGAAGCCGCGGTCGACCAGGTCGCTGCGTCGCTGGGCCTGTCGCGGCTGCAGACTGCCGCCGGCATCTACCGGATGATCAATCTGAAGATGGCCGACGGCATCAGGCTGATGACGTTGCGGCGCGGCGTCGATCCCCGGCGGTTTGCGCTGTTGAGTTTTGGCGGCGCGGCGGGCCTGCATGCCGCCGAGGTCGCGCGCGAACTGGATATCAAGCGCATCATCGTGCCGACGGCCGCGTCGGTGTTGTCGGCATGGGGCATGTTGACCAGCGACCTGCGCTACGAAGTGAGCCGGACCCATTGCGGTGCGGGCGCGCGCATTTCGGCGGCCGAGGTGCGTGCGCTGTTTGCTCAACTGGAGCAACAGGCGGCCGGCCGGCTTCGCGCCTGGTTCGATGGCCCCACGACCATCGAGCGCTCGGCGGAAATGCGCTACGGCGAGCAGATATTCGAGATTGACGTTGCGCTCGATGACCTCGACTGGGATGCGGCCTCACTCGTCGACGGAATCGAAGACCGCTTTCACCGCCGTCACGAAGAGCTTTACACCTATGCCTCGCGCGATCAGGAGGTTGTGTTCGTCAACGCGCGCGTCGCCGCGGTCGGCGAAGTGTCACGGCGCGGGGAGAAGGAGAAATCAGCGCCGTCCGCCGCAGCCTGCATGCCGCGCGCGACACGGCAAGCCTTCTTCGGCGGTTGGCGCGAGGTTCCGGTTTTTTCGCTTGACGGCTTGCAGCCAGGCCACTCCATCATAGGTCCTGGAATCATTGAGGCGGAGACCACGACGGTCGTCGTTGGCGCCGGCGACCGCGTAACCGTCAACGCGCTCGGCTGGCTGGATATTGCGCTGGGATAAGGGAGCAGACCTTTGCCGTTCTGGACTTGCGAACAATGCGGTGCTCAGTTTCCCGAAAGCGGTGAGCCGCCGATGTCGTGCCTTGTCTGTGAGGACGAGCGGCAGTTCGTGAACTGGAAAGGCCAGGCGTGGCTTGCCCGCGAAGAGCTGACGAAACGTCACAAGCTGGTCTGGCGTGACGATCTGGGCATTCCTGGAATCGGTGTCGAGCCCAGTTTCGCGATCGGGCAACGCGCGCTTCTGGTGCGGGAGCCGGACGGCTGTGTGATGTGGGACTGCGTTCCCTTGCTGACCGATGACGCGGTCGAACACGTCAGATCGCTCGGCGGCCTCAAGGCGATTGCTGTCTCACATCCGCATTATTATGGCGCGGTCGCCGACTGGAGCGAAGCGTTTGGCGGCGCGCCGATCTATCTGCATGGCGACGATCGGCAATGGGTGACGCGGCCGCATCCGGCGATCGTGCCATGGTCTGGTGATAGCCATCAGCTCTCCGATGACATTCGTCTCGTCCGCACCGGCGGACATTTTGCCGGAGCCACAGTCATGCACTGGCGCGTCGGGGCGGAAGGGCGAGGCGCGCTGCTGACCGGAGATGTCGCCATGGTGGCGATGGATCGCCGTTCTCTGAGCTTCATGTTTAGTTTTCCGAACTACATTCCTTTGAATGCGATATCGGTTCAAGGCATCGCCCGTGCGCTCGAGCCGCTGGCGTTCGATCGAATCTACGGCGCCTGGTGGGGCCGCAACATCGCAGCGGGTGCCAAGGCGGCGTTCGAGGCCTCGGTCCGGCGCTACCTCGCAGCTATTTCGGACCCGCCGCAGGGTCGATGATTGACAAAAAGCCCGAAGGAATAGCGTCGATACGCTCGTTTATGCACGGCAGGCGCCTCCCTTTTCTGGCGGTATGCGATACATACTTGCCACCTGAAATAGCCCCGCTATATCGGATTTTTCTGCAATTCCGCCCTGCCATTCAGCGAGCCCGATCATGACCGCCACGACCGACACCACCGCCCCCGTATCCCAGCCGTTCCAGGCCGAGGTGGCCGAACTGCTGCACCTGATGGTGCATTCGGTCTATTCGGAAACCGATATTTTCCTGCGCGAGCTGATCTCGAACGGCTCGGACGCCTGCGACAAGCTGCGCTACGAGGCGATCGCGGCGCCCGACCTGATCGCCGACGGTGCGCCGCCCAAAATCCGCATCGCGCCCGACAAGAAAGCCGATACGCTCTCGGTGATCGACAGCGGCATCGGAATGGACCGGCAGGAGCTGATCGACAATCTCGGCACCCTCGCGCGTTCCGGCACCAAGTCGTTTCTGTCGCGCCTGACCGAGGCCAAGGACGGCGCTGGCCTGATCGGCCAGTTCGGAGTCGGTTTTTATTCGGCGTTCATGGTCGCCGATCGCATCATCGTCAGCAGCCGCCGCGCCGGAACAGACGAGGTCTGGACCTGGTCTTCGTCAGGCGGTAGCGGATTTGAAATTGCGCCGGCCAGCGAGGAGGATGCCAAACGCATCACGCGTGGGACGGAGATCATCCTGCATCTGAAAAAGGACGCGGCAAAATATCTCGAAACTCACGAGATCGAGCGCATCGTCGGCGCCTATTCCGACAATATCCAGTTTCCGATCGAGCTTCAGCCGGAGGAGGGCGAACCGCGCCAGATCAATTCGGCGAGCGCGCTGTGGCAGCGGCCGAAATCGGAGCTGACGCCGGAAGATTACAAGCAGGCCTACAAGTCGATCGCCGGCGCCTTCGATGATCCCGCGATGACGCTGCATTATCGCGCCGAAGGGCGTCAGTCCTACGCCGTGTTGCTGTTCGCGCCCTCGACAAAGCCGTTCGACCTGTTCGAACCGTCGCGCAAGGGCAAGGTAAAACTCTATGTGCGCCGGGTGTTCATCACCGACGATGCCGACCTGCTGCCGTCCTATCTGCGTTTCATTCGTGGCGTGGTCGACAGCGAAGATCTTCCGCTCAATATTTCCCGGGAGATGCTGCAGAACAATCCGCAGCTGGCGCAAATCCGCAAGGCCGTGACCGGCCGCGTGATCACCGAGCTGGAAAGCCTGAGCGAGAAAGAGCCCGAGAATTTCGCGGGGATATGGGACGCGTTCGGTCCGGTGATCAAGGAAGGCCTCTATGAGGATTATGAGCGGCGCGAGAAACTGCTGGCGTTGTCGCGCTTCAGCACGACCGCGGGCGAGAACCGCTCGCTGAAGCAATATATCGCGGATCTGAAACCCAATCAGACCGAGGTCTACTTTCTGGCAGGCGACAGCATTGAGCGGCTGAAATCCAATCCCAAGCTGGAGCAGGCGACGGCCCGCGGCATCGAAGTCCTGCTGCTGACCGATCCGGTTGATGCGTTCTGGACCTCGGCGCCATTCGATTTCGAAGGCAAGCCGCTGAAGTCGCTCAGCCAGGGCGACATCGACTTTGGCCTGATCCCGCGTATCGACGACAGCGCGCAAGAGACCAAAGCGGACACCGACGAGGCCTCGATCATCGCCGCGATCAAGGCCACCCTTGGCGATCGCGTTTCCGATGTGCGCGCCTCGCAGCGGCTGACCACCAGCGCGTCATGTCTGGTCGCCGGCAGCCATGGCCCGGACCGGGAGCTTGAGCGATTGCTGGCACGGCAAAATCGCGGCGCCGGTACCAAGCCGATCCTCGAGATCAACATGCGCCATCCTCTGGTCGCGGCGATTTCCGGCGCCAACGACTCCGCGGCGGATTTATCGTTTCTGCTGCTGGAGCAGGCGCAAATTCTCGACGGCGAACTGCCGGAGGATCCCGCCGCGTTTGCCAACCGGCTCAATCAGCTGGTGCTGCGCGGGGTGGGCAGCTAGCCATGTGGTCACAGGGGTGTGGATCGAATTGGGGCAACCGGGATCGATCAGCCTGGCCATGGGGCATCCATCCTGCAGCGGCGATAACCCAACGGTTCCATATTGCGATTGCGGACGGTTAATGCGCCAGTCGCGGGCAGGATACCGGTAACTGGGTAAGCTAATTAGCCTTCGGTTAGGGAAGTCAGGGAAGTTCAAGGCAATCGTTAGTCATTGTTAGTGTTGGTGCTTTGAAGTGGGAGGTCACGGTTTCAGTTTTTCGTTTGGCCTCGCAATGCATGTTCATTTCCTCACCGATGACCCCACGAAAATACCGGCCATCCGTGCGATGCTGGAGCCGCGATATCACGTTGCTCCGTGGCTGCTGGGAATCGTTGACACGCAAACCGACTCAAGCGGCGTCCTCATGGTCGACGCCGACCTCCGTCAAATTCATCGTGTCGAGCAGATCCAGCTTGTCTTGCAGGAGCTGAGCTGCATTCGTGAAAAGCTGTTTGTCGTTCACAACCAGGTTCGCTCCATGGTTGCGCAGGCCTATGCGCTCGGAGCGACCGCCGTAGTTTCGCGTCCAAAAGAAATCATCTTCAAGCTGGCGCAGATCGAAATCGCTGAGAAGGCAGCACAAAGCGATATCGCCATTGCCTCGCCCGAGATCACAGAGAGCACGGCGGCTTTCGCGTCGATGTTTTCGGCGGTACGGGCTGGCAAACAAATAAACCTGTCAGATGCCGAGCGCGCCACTTTACAAATCATCGATAGCATCGCGCAAAAAGGGCTTGCTGCCTGGCTTGACGACGTACGCCGCTATCACGAAGGAACCTTCCAGCATTGTTTGCTGGTCACGGGAGTGGCAGTCGGCTTTGCGTTGGAAATCGGGTTCTCCGATCTGGATGTAAAGCGGTTAGGAATAGCGGCAACCCTCCATGACATCGGAAAGGCCCATATTCCCTTGTTGATTCTCGACAAGCCCGACCGCCTCGACCCAGGCGAAGAAGAGATCATGCGAAGCCATCCGGTGATCGGATATGAATTATTGAAGGATATCGAAGACATTACCCCCGAGATTCTTGACGGCGTGAGACACCACCACGAATATCTGGACGGTTCCGGCTATCCCGACGGGCTGACGGCGCCGGAGATTTCCGATCTGGTAAGATTGCTGACGATCTCCGATATTTTCGCCGCTCTCATCGAGTCGAGGCCGTACCGACCGGCAATGCCCCGTCAAAACGCCTACAAGATCCTGTGCGGCATGGACGGCAAGCTGGAACGTCCGCTGGTGAAGGCGTTCCGGAATGTTGCGCTGGTGGTCTGAAGCAAACCGGCAAAGCGAAATGGATGCTTAGAGCATGATCCGGAAAAGTGGGTACCGGTTTTCTGAAAAGATCATGCTCAAACAAAAAGATAGAGCGGGATGACGATTCGGAGAAAAGTCATCCCGCTCTATGGCGCCGTTGAAGGCGCAAGGACGATGATGCCGTTCGCGGGAAGCGAAACGGCGGCTCTCGCCGAGAAACCATCCAGCGGCTCGCTCCAGGAACGAACCCGCCCGCCATTGCCGACCGGTGCGGCATTTGGAAAGCTGTCGTACACGTCGCTGTTGAGCAGCTCCAGCCAGTCGCCGGCAAACGGCAGTCCGATCGCGTAATCCCGCTTCGATTGCTCGGCCAGATTGGCTATCACGACCACATCGCGGCCTTCGCCTTCGATCCATCTGTGCAGGACCATCACCCGGTCGTAATTCCTGGCGCGCGATACCCGGGCGCTGCTTCCGCGCAGCGCTGGCTGCGAGCGGCGAAGCTGGATCATGTCGGCGGCGAACTTCAGAAAATCGCGCTTCGCCGAACCGGCGCCGTCCAGCGCTTCCCATGAGATGAGGCCATCGACCAGCCGGTTGTCGCTCCAGTTGTTATCCTCGAGGAATTCCTGGCCCATGAATAATGCGGGGATTCCAGGCGCGGCAAGCAACAGGCCGGTTGCCGTCCTGCTTCGGCTGCGGGCGTACCAGGACGTTCGGTCCGACGAGTCCGCGAGCATGGCGACCCGCGCGGCATCCGAATGGGACGCGAAAGTCACGTCCTGATTTTCGAGGCATTGCACGAGACGCCAGCCCTCGGGAATGGCAGCCGGCACAACAAGGGCGTTCGCCACCGCGGAAAGATCCAGTGCCGCCGATGCACCAGCCGATGCCTGCCTGAGAAGATCACGCAGAGCATCCCGCAGACGGTCGCCAAGCTCGGCGTCGAAGCCGAGCCCCTCGGGAGGCGGATGCAGCGCGCTGGCGCGATCCTCGTTCCAGTACTCGGCAATCTGGATCGCCGCGGGATTGGTCGCGCGCACCGTGTCCGTCAGGCGCTGGCAGAAGCGCCGGCCGCCCTCGTTCTCGATCACCCGCACCTCATCGTAGCGAATTCCATCGATCCGGAACTCGGTCAAAAGGAACCGCGCATTGTCGACGAGAAACTGCGATACCCAATCATTCCAATAGGCGAAGATTTGACCGCCTGCCCAGCCGTGATCGGTGAAGAAAAGACTGTTGTTCTGGTTGTCCGGACGCTGCCGGTCGTAAAACCACATACTGCGATCGTCGAAGCCGCCCCCGGCATGGTTGTAGACCAGATCGAAAATCACGGCGATCCCGTGCAGATGGCAGAGGTCGACGAGGCATTTCAACTGATCGGCGCCGTACGCAAGCTCGGGAGCTGCCAGAGGCTGCTTGCCGAAGCGTTCGAGCCGTCGGTTGACGTTCGCAAGCCGCCAGCCGAGTTGCTCGGGGGAAACAGAATATGCGCCTTCGGGAGAAAAATAGTCGACGCCATTATAGCCCATGCTGAAGGCGGTTTCGAATTCCTGGATCGGGAGCAACTGAATGGCGTTCACGCCAAGATTTTGCAGGTGTTCCAGTTTTTCGATGACGTCCAGAAACGTACCACCGCGCAGCTTGCGGACATCGCGGCCGGTCTCGTCCTGCGCCCACCAGGTGCCGACGTGAAGCTGATAGATGATGAGATCGTTGAACCGCGGGGATTGCCAGCCTTCCGCGCGCCACGAATAGCTTTCGGGAGCGCGAACGACGCAGTGGCTGTCCGGAAAGGCGGGTGATAGCGTGAGCTCGCGCGCGTAAGGATCCCGCTTCCATCCGGAGCTGCCGACCCCCTCAATGAAAAACATGTAGGGGTCGCCGTCACCCACTCCGGCCAGAAAGCCGCCCCAGCTGCCGTCACCCAGCGCTGCCAAATTATCTTCCGGAGCCGGCCGCCAGGACGGTTCGTTGATCACGTCAAGTGCGCTGCCGGCGACCACGGAAACCGTCTTTGCGTTCGGCGCCCAGGTCCGAAAGCCCGTCCCAACGGACCGCACCGTGGCCCCCATCGTGCTGTTCTTGTTCACTCTGCCCAAATCGACTGCCATATGCGCGCCCGGTTGGTTATGCAGAAGTCGCTGCTCTCAAATAGTTTTGGGATAGGCGCCAGAATGCAAGGGCTGACCGCGGAAGTCTATTCGGTAGGCCTGGCTTGAACCCGATTGCAGCGCCGGCCGTATCTGTTAGAGCATGATCCGGAAAAGTGGGAACCGGTTTTCCCTCGCGACAAACGCGAAGCGTTTGCGCGGAGATCATGCTCAAACAAAAAGATAGAGCGGGATGACGATTCGAAGAAAAGTCATCCCGCTCTAGACGATTTCGGAAATGGGGTAATTCCACGGAAATGACCACGCCCAGCGGCAGCGACACGTTTTACGGCAGAATTCCGGTCTTTCGCGGGTTTTCCAGCCTGATGGACCCGGCGCTGTATTCGGCGTTGCCGGATGACTGGAGCATCGGCGTCGCCGATATCGTGGAATCGACCAAGGCGATCGCGCAGGCGCGTTACAAGGCGGTCAACATGGCTGGCGCGTCTGTGATCGCGGCGGTCGCCAATGCGCTGGAGGGACGCGAGTTTCCGTTCGTGTTCGGCGGCGATGGCGCAAGCTTTGCGGTATCGCCCGACGATCTCGCGCGCACCCGCGACGCGCTGGCGGCGACCGCCATCTGGGTCGAGGAGAGCCTCAACCTCATGATGCGGGTTGCGCTGGTTCCGGTCGCAGCGGTTCGGGCGCAGGGTCTTGACGTCCGCGTCGCCCGCTTCGGGCCGTCGCCGAATTTGTCCTACGCGATGTTTTCCGGCGGCGGCCTCGGCTGGGCGGAAACCGCGATGAAACGCGGCGAGTTCGCGGTGCCGGCGGCGGCGCCAGGAACGCAGCCCGATCTGACCGGGCTGTCGTGCCGGTTTGAGGAAATTCCATCCGTGCGTGGTCTCATCCTCTCGGTGCTGGTGGTGCCGGCGCGCGGCGCCGATCCGCTGGCCTTTCGCAAACTGATCGAAGACGTTATCGCGCTGGTTGAGCGCAGCCCAGATGCAGGCCGGCCGGTGCCGCCGGGCGGGCCGCCGCTGCGATGGCCGCCGGCCGGCGCCGATTTCGAAGCGCGCGCCGCGCGCGGCGGATCGCTGTTGAAGCGGCGCGCGGCTGTGCTCACGTTTACGCTGTTTGCCTATCTCATCATGCGCTTCGGCATCAGTGTCGGCGGCTTCGTGCCGAAAACCTATGTGCGGCAGGTGGTGGAGAATTCCGACTTCCGCAAATATGACGATGGACTGCGCATGATCCTCGATTGCACGCCGGAACTGGAGGCCGCATTGACACGGCGCCTCACTCTCGCCGCTTCCGCAGGCGTCGTGCGATATGGCCTGCACCGGCAAGACGCGGCGATGATGACCTGCTTTACGCCTTCGGCGCTGCGCAGCGATCACGTGCATTTCATCGACGGCGCACGCGGCGGCTATGCCTCGGCGGCGACGGCGCTGAAGGCGATGGCGGCTTGATGCGACCTGTTCCTCATGGTGAGGAGGCGCTCTTGCGCCGTCTCGAACCATGAGGAAACGCATAATTCATCCTTCGAGACGCGGCGAAGACGCCGCTCCTCAGGATGAGGAAAAGATCAGGCGTCATTTTCCGTAGCTGCTCAGCGCGCGGATCGGATCCAGTTTTCGCCGCCGCAGAGCGAGCCGCCCACGCAGCCTTCGACCTTCAACGCGTCCGGGCCCAACACCGAAATGTTGCTGGCATAACTGTTGCCGTCATCGGCGTTGTAAATTGGACCAGACCATTTGTTCGGGCCGTTGGGCCGCATGCCGCTGAATAGCGCAAGCCCAATTATTGGGCGTTTGGCCAAGGTTGGATTGGGATTCTTGTCATCGATCTGAGGTTTTCCGGTTGCCGGATTGATCGGGTCCTTCAGCCAGACCACAACCCCGCAAATTCCGCCGCCGCATTTGCTGACACGGACTTTTGCGTCGCCCGCCTGCGTCAGCCAGATTCCGCTGGGGTCAGGACCGGCCTGCGCTTTTGCGGGCGTCACGCCAAGCAACGCCGCGAAAATTGCAGTGATGAAGATTAGTCTGCAAGCCATAGATCTCTCCTCGAGAAGCAGGTCTGCATAGCAACAAATCGAATTTGCGCAATGCCATATCCGCCACTCGCGAAGATCATTTGTCCCAGCGCGTCAGGCGAATCGACAAGGCCGTGCCAAGGCCGAACACGACCATTGGGGCCGCGTCGAGCGGAGCGTCGATGGTCATACCTCAGCAGATATCTCGCAGCCTGCGGACACGCAATGGATTATGGGCAACATGTTATGAAGCCATCCGGGCCATCCGCCACTGCGGCCTGCGCATGGTCACCAAGGCTGGCCGCATAGGTCGATCACGCCACCCAGCGGCGCGCGTTTGAGTTTGTAGACATATGGCGCGGTGGCCTGGAAGCGAAACCGCCCCTCCGGCTGATCGCAATAGATTTCGCCGTCGAACGGCTTCCAGCCGCGGCCGACGTAAAACGGCGCGTTGTGCGGTTCGCAAAACAGCAGCGCGAAATCGGTGGCGCCTTCATCCTTCAAGGTCTGGATGGCGGCATTGAGCGCAACACTGGCGTAGCCGCGGCGTCGACTGTCCTCGCGGGTCAAGACGCCGCCGATGCCGCCGGCCCGCATCTTGCGCCCATTCCATGTGACCTCGCGGCGCTGGATACCGACATGGCTGACGACGCCTTCCGGGTCGGCCCGAACCAGCACCCGCCACTCCGGATGGGCAAACGCAAAGCGGCCCCACGGCAGCTTCGCGATGACGTCAGGCGGCCAGACCGCCTTGAACAGCGGCTCTACCAGAGGCCAGGATGCGTCTCCATTCAAAACGTCGATCTCGATGCTCATTGCATTCCTAGCCTCTCGCCCAGCGCCGCGGGACCTCGATCACGGACCAGGGCCGTGCGCCTTGCTGTCATGGCGGCAAATGGTATGATTTCGCGATCGGAATTCGGGGGCATCGATGCGCTGGCTTGCCGCCTTTGTCACCGCTTTTTTGGCGGTTTGCCTTGCCAATCAACCCGCCTTGGCGGGGAAGCGCGTCGCACTCGTGATCGGTAATTCGAGCTACCAGAACGTTGCCGCGCTCACCAATCCCGCCAACGATGCAACCGCCATCACCGAGATGTTCAAGAAGGCATCCTTTGATGTGGTCGAGTCGCGCCGCGACCTGAAATACATGGAAATGCGCCGGGCGTTGCGCGATTTCGCGGATAAGGCCCGGGGCGCGGATATCGCGGTGATTTATTTTGCCGGTCACGGCCTCGAGGTCGACGGAACAAACTACATCGTTCCGGTTGACGCCGTGCTGGAACGCGACGCGGATGTCGATGACGAAGCCATCGCTCTCAACCGGATTCTTCTGGCGGCCGAGCCGGCGACGCAGCTGCGACTGGTCATTCTGGATGCCTGTCGCGACAATCCGTTCACGAAGAAAATGAAGCGTACGATCTCATCGCGATCACTGGGGCGTGGCCTAATCGGCGTCGAGGCGAGCAAGCCGAATACGTTCATCGCGTTTGCCGCAAAGGAGGGATCGACCGCCGCCGATGGCGATGGCAGGAACAGCCCGTTTTCGGCGGCGCTGCTGAAACATCTCACCCGGCCTGGCCTCGATATCCGCAAGGCCTTTGGCTTCGTCCGGGACGACGTGATGACCGCAACCGGCAACCAGCAGGAGCCTTACACGACGAATTCGCTCGGCGGTAATGACGTTGCGCTGGTGCCCGCTCCCGCGCCGCCGCCGGCGGCGAACGGGAACGCCAACGCCGACATTCGCCACGACTATGAACTGGCCGAACGGGTTGGAACAAAGGAAGCCTGGGATTCGTTTGTAGCGGCAAACCCGTCCGGCTTCTACACGGATCTCGCCAAGGCGCAGCGCAACAAGCTCGCCGCCGAAACGGCGCGGATCGCTGCGACCGAAAAAGCCCGCAATGCTGCGGAAGAGCAGGCAAGACTGGCCGCCGAGGGCGCCAAGGCCAGCGAGCAGGCCAAGGCTGCGGCGCAATCGAAGGCCGCCGAAGAGGCGAGGCTGGCGGCCGAAAAGAAAAAGCAAATCGAAGACGCAAAGCTCGCGGCAGCCGAGCAGGCCAAGGTCGCCGAACAAGAAAGGCTGCCGAGAAGGCAAATAGGGAAGCCAGGATCGCGTCAGCCGAGCAGGCCACGCCAAAACAAGATAAGCCTGATGTCGATAAACCCGCTGCTGCGGCGGTCGCGGCGCTGACGCCGCCCGGCACGGCTGCTGCGGAGGCGCCAAAGTTCGATCGACCAGCGCAGCAAGACATTCCCCGGCTGCTGCAGTCCGAACTGCGGCGGGTCGGCTGCAAGACCGGCGAGGCCAGCGGCGAATGGAACGCATCGGCCCGCCGGGCGCTTTCGTCATTCAATGACAATGCCGGGACCAAGTTCGACGTGAAACTCGCCAGCCTCGATGCGCTCGGTGCGGTCCGCGCCAGGACGGGGCGGGTTTGCCCGCTTGATTGCGAACGCGGGTTCCGCGCCGATGGCGATCGCTGCGTGAAGATTACCTGCAATAGCGATCAGGTTTTGGGGCCGAATGGGACCTGCCGCCCGCGCCCGGAGCGTGCGCCAAGGGTTGTGACGCGTCAGGAGCGAAGGGCGCCCGCAGCGCCAGGGGGTCGGGGCAGGTGCTTTGCCTTCAACGGCAAGCAGGTTTGCGAATAGGGCCTGCGCGTACAGTCCGGGCGCGGCTGTTTTGTTCCGGCTGTCGCCCGCTCAATAAGCCTCACATTGGGTCCGCGTAATTTGCGGGTGAGAGCAATATGCGATCGCGCCCGATCCGCTAAAGAAAGTGTAAACGCGTTTGCCGGGCTTGAGTCGATCTTCGATCGTCATCTTGCAGTCGTTTCCGCGGATCGTCATCATCACAACGGTGATGTTGTTCGGGTAATCCCGAACGGCACGAAGCGAGTGCCTTCCCACCACGTTGAGAGTGGTCGAGCCGCCAGGCGCCTCCGTCCTGCGACCCAGGACGGCATTCAAATTGGTTCTTCCACTTGTGCCCGAGCTGACGTCAAGACGTGCCGTGCGATCGGCGGACAGCACGGCCGTGCCTTCAGCATGAAAACGAAAGTTCTGTATCGGCGGCTGCTGGCAATTGGCGATACCGTCATAGCTGAAGCGGCCCCGGATGATAGGGCTTGCCGCTTCGCTCGGGGCAGACGCCATGCATGCCACGACCGCGAACGCCGCAACTACGCAGGCCGACTTCAATTTCATGGTTTCGCCCCCTTAGGTATTTCATTCCCAATGGTATTTTGGACTTAATTCGATGCGGCGGCGTTTGACAATATACGCCCGCCAGCCGAGGGCGGCGTATTCCCAAATTGCTGTATTTAAGACCGCGGGAACCTTCTATAAGGGGTTCTCGTTAAACCACGTCTCCCACCAGTGCGGACATCATCCCATGACCTTCACGCTTCCCACCCTTCCTTACGCCTATGACGCGCTTGCGCCCCATATGTCCAAGGAAACCTTGGAATATCATCACGACAAGCATCACCAGGCCTATGTGACCAACGGCAACAATCTGCTGAAAGGCACCGAATTCGAGGGCAAGTCTCTCGAGGAGATCGTCAAGGGCTCGTTCGGCAAGAATGCGCCGCTGTTCAACAACGCCGGCCAGCACTACAACCATCTGCATTTCTGGAACTGGATGAAGCCCAATGGCGGCGGCGCCAAATTGCCCGGCCGCCTGGAAAAGAAGATCACCGAGGACCTCGGCGGGCTTGAGAAATTCAAGACCGATTTCGCCGCCGCCGGCGTCGGCCAGTTCGGTTCAGGCTGGGCATGGTTGTCGGTGAAGAACGGCAAGCTCGAAATCTCCAAGACCCCCAACGGCGAAAACCCGCTGGTGCATGGCGCCACGCCGATCCTCGGCGTCGACGTCTGGGAGCATTCCTATTACATCGATTATCGCAATCGCCGCCCGGATTATCTGAAGGCGTTTGTCGATCATCTGGTGAACTGGGAGTATGTCGACGAGCTGTTCTCGAAGGCCTGACACTGGCTCTGTCATTCCGGGATGGTCCGAAGGACCAGACCGCAGATGTGCAATTGCACATCGGGGAATCCTTGGATTCCGGGTTCGATGCGGAGCCTGTCATCGGGCCGCGCTTTGCGCGGACCCGTTGGCATCGCCCCGGAATGACACGATGGCTTTCGAATTAGCTTTTTGGGGCGGTAGCATCCAGCTGCCGCCCTTTCGTTTGCGCTGGGTTTTCCGATCCTTGCGGGGATCGCGAGCTTGCGGCAAAACCTGTGTCAGCTGGGTAGTATTCCGTCACTGCGGGGAAAAGCTAAGGATGAACTATCTCCTGGTCTTTATCGGTGGCGGTCTTGGTGCGTCGCTGCGTCATGCCATTAACATGCTATGCGCGCGCGGCCTCGGTACGGCGTTTCCCTACGGGACGTTCATCATCAACATCACCGGCTCGACCGTCATGGGCCTGATCGCGGGCTATCTCGCGTTCAAGGGCGAAGCGTCGCAGCCCTGGCGCCTGTTCCTGATGACCGGCATTCTCGGCGGCTACACCACGTTCTCGGCGTTCTCGCTCGATACAGCACTGCTCTACGAGCGCGGCGAGATCGGGCTTGCACTGTTCTACGTGCTGGGGTCGGTGGTGTTTTCGATCGCAGGCCTGTTCGCCGGGCTCGCGCTGGTTCGCCATCTGACGTGAACCGTTGGCCTTCATTGGCCCTCTCCTTGGCAATCCCGCATGGGCCTCCATGAGGCACGCATGGGTTCCGTCACTCTTCCATTTGCTTCGCTGCGCCGGCGAGACTAAGCAGGTCCAGCCCCATCACGCGCCAGACCGATTCCCTTGTCAGAACTGCCTCTGAAAGACCCGGCGCCCGCCGACGACGCCACCGACGAGCCGCGTCCCGGACGCATCCGCAAGCCGATCGGCTGGTCGATGATCGTGATCGCGGTGCTGGTCGCGGCCAGCGCCACACTGGTCTGGCGGCGCGACGGCATCGACGGCGTGCTGGAAATTCTGACCCACGATCTCACCCTGTTCGGCGGCATTCTGCCGCGCGTGCTGGCGGGATGCCTGCTTGGCGCATTCATCGCGGAGATCTTGCCGCACGAGAAGGTGTCGCGCTCGCTGGGGCCGAATTCCGGGCTGAAGGGATTGCTGATCGGAACCGCGTTCGGGGCGATCCTGCCGGGCGGGCCGTTCACCGCCTATCCGGTGGCGAGCGCGCTGCTCACGGTCGGCGCCGATTTCGGCGCCACCATCGCCATGGTCGTGAGCTGGACATTGATCGGCTATGGCCGGGCCATTGCCTGGGAATTGCCGATCATGGGGACCGACTTCACGCTGTGGCGCATCGTGATCTCGCTGCCGCTGCCGGTTCTGGCCGGCGCGCTTGGCCGTTTCGTCTATGTCCGCATGTATCCGAAGGCCGCGCCGTGAGCGCGCTGATCATCGACATCATCCTGTGGGCTTCGGTTGCGGCAGTTGGGTTTATCGCCTGGCAGCGTGGCCGGCTCATTCTGACGACGGCGGTGCGCGAAGGCTCCATGGACTTCATCAATATCGTGCCGCGCATCGCGCTCGGCGTGATCGGCTCGGGCTATATCGCTGCCGTCATTCCCCAGGAAGTCATCACCGGCTGGCTCGGCCCGGACTCGGGCTGGCTCGGCGTCCTCACCGCCGTGATTGCGGGCGCAGCAACCCCGGGCGGGCCGGTGGTCGGCTTTTCGCTTGGCGCGGTGGCAT
>Ga0193724_1000067_pt1 | contig 23365 bp, 19 predicted proteins | sample H2a1metaG_FD_146005 | JGI IMG/M metagenome (GOLD analysis project Ga0193724, IMG submission 146005) | Soil microbial communities from a riparian zone of the East river system, Colorado, United States - H2a1 | ecosystem: Environmental > Terrestrial > Soil > Riparian zone | place: USA: East River... | reverse complement strand
AGGCGTCATGACCTTCGGCCAGGCGCCCCAGAACAGCCGTGGTGGCCTGTTGTTGCCGCTCGAGGGCAACCGCTGGATGGCGACCATTGGCGGGCGCCACGGTGACGTGCCGCCCGGCGATGCGGAGGGCTTCCTGACTTACGCCCGGGCGATGCGGACGCCGACGATCTACAACACGATCAGCGGCGCCAAGCCGCTGGACGGGGTCGCGCGCTACGGCTTCCCCGAGAGCGTGCGGCGCCATTTCGAGCGGCTCGAGGTCTTCCCCCGCGGCCTTCTGCCCATCGCCGACGCCATCTGCCGCTTCAATCCCGTCTACGGCCAGGGCATGAGCGTGGCCGCTATGGAGGCGTGCCTGCTCCGGACGCTTCTCGAGAGATTAGGAGGAAACAGCGATCCCATCGCCGGATTGGCGCCGGCTTTCTTCGCCGAGGTGCAGGCGTTGATCGAGACGCCGTGGTCGGTGGCCATATTCGACTTCGCGTTTCCCGATACGAGAGGGCAACGTCCGGCGGATTTTGAGACCACGCTGAAATTCGGCATCGCCCTGACCCGGCTCGCCGCCGAAGATCCTGATGTCCACAAGCTGACCGCCGAAGTCCAAAATCTGTTGAAGCCGCGCAGCGTCTATCGCGACCCCGCCCTGGTGCAGCGCGTGCTCGCGAAGATGGCCGAGGCGTGACCCTTGCCGGGGAAACATGAGTTGGACGAGGCGCGATGCCATCTTGCATTGCACGCTTCAGCCGCGAGCTGAATCGAAAACGGCCCTCGCAACCGGACCCGAACCCGATTAGCTTGACGGCCGCCTAGCCGGATCAACCGGCCGGCGCATACATTGGGAGGATGTGATGACACGCGACGTGCAGCGCGATCCAGAGTCAATGATTTCACGACGAACGCTCGTCCACGGCTTGGCGATCGCCGCCGGTGCCACCGTGGCCGGGGCCAGCGGCGCCCTGGCCCAGCAAGGCGGCCAGTTGGGGCCGCCATCGACAATTACAACTCCGCCGCGCGATTTCGGCCCTAATGGCGCCCCGACCACCTATTTCTGGGACCCCGACATTATCGCTGTCGATCCGTCGTTCAATGACCTCGCCCAGCCCAACACGGCGATCAAGCGTCTCTATACCGGATTGCTGTGGGCCGAAGGCCCGGCCTGGAGCGCGCAGGGCCGCTATCTGCTGTGGAGCGACATTCCCAACAATCGGCAGATGAGATGGTTGGAAGACGACGGTCGCGTCACCGTGTTCCGCTCGCCGACCAACAACTCCAACGGCAACTCGTTCGACTTCCAGGGCCGGCAGCTCTCCTGCGAGCATCTCGCCCGCAGGGTCGTGCGCTATGAGCACGACGGCACGTCGACTGTGCTCGCCGACAATTTTGGCGGCAAAAAGCTCAACTCGCCCAACGATGTCGTCGCCCACCCGGACGGCAGCTACTGGTTCACCGACCCGCCCTATGGCGGTCAGCTCTACGAGGGCGAGCCGGACGTTGCGGGCGGCGCCAGCAATGCTGCCGGCAAGCTCAATCCAAGGATCGGCCAGCCGGCCGGCTTCGTGCCGGGCAAACGCGAGCTGCCGACCAACTGCTATCGGATCGATCCCAGCGGCCGCCTCGATCTCGTGGTGAGCGAGGATCAGGTGCCGGATCCCAACGGGCTGGCGTTCTCGCCCGATTACAAGAAGCTGTACGTCGCCAGTACCGGCAAAGGACCAGGCGATACCGGTCCGGGCGGCAAGGGCGACATGTTCGTGTTCGATGTCGGCGCCGACAACAAGCTCTCAAATCACAAGCGGTTCAGCGACTTCATGGTTGACGGCGTGAAGTGCGGTCCGGACGGCGTGCGCTGCGACGTCAACGGCAATGTCTGGTGCTCGAGCAATGCCGGCCGTGCCGTGGGCTATAGCGGCGTGACGGTATGGTCGCCGGACGGCAAGCTCCTCGGCCGGATCCGCCTGCCCGAGGTGTGCGGCAACATCTGCTTCGGCGGCCCCAAGCGCAACCGCCTGTTCATGGCCGCGAGCCAGTCGCTCTATGCCGTGTATACCGCCACCCAAGGCGCAGGACCGGGCTGACCCGTTCCGCCACCGCTCGATACAGGAGGCGTCGGCGTGACCCGCCGGCGCCTCTTTGTTACGGCGGTGCCAACGAGATCATGAAAGAAATCATCCCTCGGACCAACTGACGGCGACTGAAGTTATCGGGCGCTCCCGACTTGTTTACTGCTGTGTCGATACTTGGGCCGGTGACCGCTCCTAGAGCTGGATGACTTTTCTTCGAATCGTCATCCAGCTCTATCTTTTTGTTTGAGCATGATCTTTTCGGAAAGCCGGTACCCACCCCGCATCAAGTGCGGGGCAGGCTTTTTCCGGATCATGCTCTTGGTGCAAAGCGGGCATTGGCCGCAACGTAGACGTCTGCTAAGTGCGAGCACAGAAACGAGGAGCCAAAAAAATGCGGAGATTGTTGCTCGCCATGGCGTTCCTAAGCTGTGGAATCGGCTCGGGATCTTGCCAATCCATCACCGTTGCGCAACTTCGCGAGGATTGTGCCAGCGCCAACGGCAGCGGGGCACAAACTGCCTGCGCGGCATATCTCATGGGCATGGTACACGGGCTACAAATGGGAACCCTGTTCACCAAGCGTCGCAAGCCATTCTGCATTCCCGGAAGCATAAAATCTCCCGAAGCAATCCAGATGTTCAACAAGGCTGCAACCGAAAGTCCTGAAATGAAGACGGAGCCTGCTGACTTACTCTGGATGATGACCTTGTCGACTGCCTTTCCTTGCTCAAAATCAAGGTAGGACGCCTGGGGCCAACAGCACATTCCATCGACAGGAACGGAGTCGCGGCGGCTGGCGTGCGCGCCTAAACGCTGTGGCGCGCCACTACCGGGTGCGGCTTGCCAACGACTGCCAACGCGTCCGACGACCAGCTTGCGGCCGTCGCTTCGGTACGATAGCGCGGCAGATGATCCTCGAGCGAGTAGAACACGCACAGCGCGAGGCTGGCCCAGACCGCCGCACTGAAATAAAGCGACATCCAGGCAATCTCGTCCTTCCACTCGGCAAGGTCGTGCGTCACCACCCAACGCGTGCTCACGTCACGGAGACCCTCGAGCGGTCGCAGAAGCTTGCTGCCATGGCCAACCTCGGCCCGCCACCGGCTCAGATACATCGGGACGTCGATGGTCATGAGAAACGCCAGATAGCCTGCGATTCCAATGATCGTAATGACGAGGACCATGCGAACCGGACCATCGAACTCCGGTAGCAACCGGCAAAGGCCAATCCCAACGACGAAGAAGGCAACGGCCCATATCGAATTTTCGATGGCGTTGCCCAAATAGTTGGTGGTCAGCACCCCGTACCATGAGAAGCACTCCGCGATCAGGATCAACGGCACGATCACCCAGGCGGCGTTCAAGGTGGTGTCCGCTCCCGTCATCGTGCCCAGCTGGTGCAGGATAATCGCCCACTGCGCCGCGAAGCAGATCTCGGCCACGGTCGCTACCGACCGGCCGACGACAACGCTCGACAGCCAGGTGTCGAACAAGCAGATCCGCTGAACATCGGCGCGCGGAAGCAACGACCTGAATGCGCAGCCAAACACATAGGCCGCACAGAGGAGGAGCATGAGCTCGATGCCGGACGTGCTGCCGAGACTGCCAGTCGGCTGTTCGTGGAACTGGCGGTACAGCCAGAACCAACCCGCGATATTTGCGCCGCTGACCACGGTCAACAGACCCCACCACCAGGCCAGGGGATTTGACCAGGCCAGGGAACTTGGCCGCGCCCGCCATTCCAAACTCATGAACCGCTCCGCGTGTAACCGAACTGACATTTGATCGTAGTATTTCTGTCACAAATCGCGGCGAGTCACGACAACAATATGTGTGCGGCGGGGGTTTGTGGGGTGATGGCGAGCGCGTCTTTGGTCGGTGCCGGCAGCGTGGGTCGGTCCGGGACGTGGCGGGCCACGAGCGGGCTTGATGCGGGGTTCGGGTATGAGTGAAACGCTCCCCTACCCCGAGGCTGACGCAGGCGGACTCATGATTTCCCAGCCCCGGCTGTGCAAATGCACGCCATCCTGCGTCGGTTAGTGCGCCTGGTTCCGGCGCACCGCGACGACCTCACGATATAAATCGGCGTAACGGCTCGCCCGATTGCGCCACGATACATCCGTCGACATGCCGTTGTCCTGCAACCTTCGCCAGGCCTGCTTGTCACGGAATGCCATGTTGGCCCTGCGCAGGGCGCCGGCGAGATTTTCGACCGTGACTGGACCAAACTTGAAGCCGGTCATAGCGCTACCGGCAATGTCGGCTTCCTCAACGTCAATCACAGTATCCGCAAGGCCGCCGACCCGCGATACGATCGGGACCGCGCCGTATCTCAAGGCGCAAAGCTGAGTCAGGCCGCATGGTTCGAAACGCGACGGCACCACAATGGCATCCGCACCGGCCTGAATGAGATGGGCGAGAGCCTCATCATAGCCGATCAAAACCGCTATCCGGCCCGCATCCGCTTTTGCGGCCGCCTGATAGTGATCCTGAAGCTCGGGATCTCCACTCCCAAGCAACGCCAACTGCACTCCTTCGTTCAAGATCGTGGGAATGTTCTCAAGCAGGAGATCGAGTCCCTTCTGCCAGGACAGTCGACTTATGACGCCAAGCAGAAGCGCGTCAGGAGATGGATCAAGGCCAAGCCGCCGCTGCAGGGCCGCCTTGTTCGCCGCACGGAACTGTAGCTCTTGCGCGCTGAAACGAGCGGCGATCTGCGGATCTGTTTCGGGGTTCCAAACAGAGGTATCGATCCCGTTGAGGATCCCGCTCAGGACCTGCGAACGCTCGCGCAACAAACCGCCCAGCCCCATGCCCCCTTCATCGCCCTGAATCTCGATCGCATAGGTCGGAGAGACCGTTGTGATGCGATCCGCGAATTGCAGGCCCGCCTTCAAGAAGCTGATCATTCCGTAATATTCAACGCCGTGAATCGTGAAGGACTCGCGAGGTAGGCCGAACGTATCAAGCATTTGATGCGGAAACTTCCCTTGGTAGGCCAGATTATGGACCGTCATCACGGTCGCAGGTCGGGGACGATTGCCATAGTGCAAGTAGGCCGGCGCGAGTCCGGCCTGCCAGTCATGAGCATGTACGACTTCCGGCACGAACGACGGGATAACTCCTTGGCCGATTTCGGCCGCCATTCGCGAAAGCGCGGCAAAGCGCAGGCCATTGTCCGGCCAATCCGCGCCGTCTGGCGTTACATAAGGGTTTCCGGGGCGGGCAAACAGATGCGGTGCGTCGAGCACAAGCAAATCGAGCTTGTCGTATGAACCGCCGAGCACGCGCGCAGGTCCACCGTAAAAATCTTGCAAATGGACGAGTTCTTCCACTGCCGAAAGCGCCTTGAGCACATCGGGATATCCCGGCACCAGGGTTCGCGTTTCGATTCCGTGAGCTTTCAACGCGGCCGGGAGTGCGCCGACGACGTCGGCAAGGCCGCCCGTCTTGATGATCGGGTAGATTTCCGAGGCGACCGAAAGGACACCAATGGACGTCATGCGTTCAGCCTGTCGATCATCGGCTGCGTAATGAGACAGATGCCTTCCGGGGTGATTCGAAACCGCTTGGCATCGAGTTCGGGATCTTCTCCGACCACCAGACCTTCCGGGATTTGAACGCCACGATCGATCACGACATTGTTCAGCTGCGCATTGCGACCCACGTTCGCGTAAGGCAAGATAACCGCATTTTCTACGCTTGCGAATGAATGGATGTGCACGCCAGTGAAGAGCAGAGAGCGACGCAACGCCGCGCCGGATACGATGCATCCTCCGGAGACAAGCGAACTCACGGCCTGTCCGCGCCGGCCCTCCTTATCGTGAACAAATTTGGCGGGAGGCGTGATTTCCGCATAGGTCCAGATCGGCCACTCGCGATCGTAAAGATCAAGCTCCGGCAGGATATCCGTGAGATCGATGTTGGCGGCCCAGTAGGCGTCGACGGTTCCCACGTCTCGCCAGTAGGCGCGCGGATCATCGCCGGACCTGACGCAGGAGCTGGAGAATTGATGGGCCACCGCCCGGCCGTTTTTCACGATATAGGGAATGACGTCCTTGCCGAAGTCATGGCTTGAGTTCGGGTCATTCGCGTCGCGCCGCAGCTCGTCGAACAGGAACTTGGAATCGAAGATGTAGATTCCCATGCTGGCCAGTGATTTGTCAGGCTTGCCGGGCATTGGCGGCGGATCGGCCGGCTTCTCCAGGAAGGACTGGACCACGCCATCGTCGTCGATGTGCATGATCCCGAAGCCGCTCGATTCCGAGCGCGGCATCTCGAGGCAACCGATCGTGACGTCCGCGCGTTGCTCGACATGTTGCCTCAGCATCAGCTCGTAATCCATCTTGTAGATGTGATCTCCTGCGAGCAGCACGACGAATCTGGCTCTGTGCGGCTCGATGATATCGATGTTCTGATAGACGGCGTCGGCCGTGCCAAGATACCAGTTCGTCTCCGAGATGCGCTGGCTCGCCGGCAGGATATCGAAGCTCTCGTTCCGCTCGGGGCGAAAGAAGTTCCAGCCCATCTGCAGATGTCGGATCAGGCTGTGGGCCTTGTATTGGGTCGCAACCGCGATGCGGCGGATTCCCGAGTTCACCGCATTGGAGAGGGCAAAATCGATGATGCGCGATTTTCCGCCGAAATAGACCGCCGGTTTGGCGCGCCTGTCGGTAAGCTCCAAAAGCCGGCTTCCGCGCCCGCCCGCGAGAACGAAGGCAAGGGCGTGGCGTGAAAGCGGTTCGTTTAAAACGGTGGCCATTTCATCCTCCCGGTAGCCTCAAGGCATGACCCTCGAAACCTTCTCTTGTCCGGAAGGCGAGGTCGAGGGCCGCGGGACGGATTGTAGCGGGACGAATGGTCGATCGGAAAGTAGTATGTAGTACCTGCCGCTACTGGATACCGACCATCGGGACGAACTTGAAATGAGCCAAGCTGCATACGCCGCGGTCGATTGGGGCACGAGCAGCTTTCGGCTTTGGCTCGTCGACCGGGGCGGCGGCGTCCTGGAGGAACGACGCAGCCAGGAAGGCATGATGGCGGCAGCCAAGCTTGGCTTCGCGGCCGTGCTGCAATCGCATCTTGATGCCGTCGGCGCCGCAAATGACTTGCCTGTTGTGGTCTGCGGCATGGCGGGTGCCCGGCAGGGATGGGTTGAGGCTGGATACATCGACACGCCGGCGCATCTCGCATTCATCCTGGAGCGTGCCGTCCCGGTTCCGGGACAGTCTCGTGACATCCGGATACTCCCAGGGATTGCGCAGCGAAACCCCAAAGCTCCGGATGTTATGCGGGGCGAAGAAACCCAGTTGCTCGGCGCCCTGGGTATAGATGCGGCGGGTGAAGCGGTTGTCTGCATCCCGGGTACTCATTCGAAGTGGGCCAGGGTGAGTGGTGGGACGGTCGAACGCTTCGCCACGTTCATGACTGGAGAACTCTTCAGCGTCGTATCGCGAGAAACGATATTGTCGCATGCGGTTACCGGCGCGGACGAAGCCGAGGATACCGAAGCATTCAAATCGGCCGTCGTCGCAGCCTTTGAGACCCCTGCGCTCGCTGCCAACCTGCTGTTCCGGGTGCGATCGAGCCAACTTCTATATGGTGGCAGTCCTTCCTCGGCCCGCGAGAAAATATCGGGAACCCTGATCGGACTAGAATTGGCGGCGGGGCTCGCCGGAGATCAATCGAGCAGCGGCATCACGTTGGTTGCGTCAGGCAGGCTTCAGGGGCTGTATCGATTGGCTTTTGACACCCTTTCGGTTGCGGTGCAGTCAATCGATGCCGAAGAAGCGGTCCGTCGCGGCCTTTCCATGGCCGCTGAGGCTATTTGGACATTATAGAAGGATCAGACGAATGAGCGTTGTCCCCTTCCCTCCGATGAAGCGCCCGCTGATCGCGATCCTGCGAGGTCTGAAGCCCGAGGAGGCCGAGGGCGTCGTGAGCGTGCTGATCGAAAATGGTATCACTGCGATAGAGATCCCGCTCAACTCGCCAGATCCGTTCCGTTCCATCGAGATCGCAGTCAAAAAGGCCCCTGCCGAGGTCTTGATCGGTGCGGGCACAGTCTTGACGCCAGAGGCGGTCGAGCGGCTCCATGACGTTGGGGGCCGGCTTATGGTGACCCCGAACGTCGACCCGGAAGTCATTGCCAGAGCCCGGCAACGAGGCATGGTCACAATGCCCGGCGTCTTTACGCCAACGGAGGCGTTGCTTGCGGTTGAGGCGGGGGCCTCTGGCCTCAAATTCTTTCCGGCTAGTGTCCTTGGGGCATCGGGGATTTCCGCGATCCGCGCCGTTCTTCCCGCTGACTTGATGATCGCAGCCGTGGGCGGAATCTCCGACAAAGATTTCGCGGAATACGCCAGGACCGGAATTTACGCGTTCGGCCTGGGCAGCAGTCTTTACAGACCAGGAATGACAGCGGCCGAAGTAGCGGCGCGCGCAAAGGCAGCGATCCACGCGTACGACATGTCCATGCAAGGATTGAAATAGATCAGCGCACGGCATTGGCGCACTCTCGGCCGGTCGGACATCTCGCCACGGAACAGTGAAGCGGCTTCGGAGTCTTCATCGGGTCAAGAGGCGACCTTTGCCGAAACGGCCGCTTCTAGTGCAAAGCGGTCAAACCGTCGAGATGTCGATGTCAGTTCAGTGCCAAATTTGAAAGCGATCTCATTCGTTCGCGAATTGGCGTTCCAAAAACCGGTTTCCATGTTTAGATCGTTGGATTAGATTCAAGCAGGCAATTGCGTTTCCACATCGCGCGACGATGCGATCCGCGCGCAAAATAATCAAGGCTTGTCGGTACAAGGCTTGCCTCGGCGTGTCTGACGGAAGTAAGTTACTGGCGAACTCCCTCGCGCATTGAGATTTCGTCGATGCGGCACCTCATTTCGCTAGTTGCGGCTTCCGCATTCTTGCTGCAAAGCGACATTGTCCCGGCCCAGGTTGGGCAATTCCCCTTCGTCTTGACGCGAGAAGAACAGGTGCTCGGGGTAGTTCAAGCGGGAGTGGCTTCCTTTAAGGGGATTCCCTATGCCTCGGCGCCTGTCGGATCTCTCCGGTGGCGTCCTCCGCAACCGGCGCCTGAGAGTTCGACGATCCGCACGGCGTATGAATATGGTCCGGCTTGTCAGCAGCCCTCGATGCCCGGGCCAGGGTCGTACGGCACGAATGAGGACTGCCTCACGCTCAATGTTTTCAGACCCTTCGAGATCGAAGATCCGTTGCCGGTCATGATATGGATACATGGCGGATCCTTCGTCGCCGGTACCGCAGGAGATCCCCTGTTCGACGGGTCGAAACTCGCGCAGGCGGGGGTCATCGTGATCACGCTGAACTATCGGCTGGGAGCGTTCGGTTGGCTCGCACATCCCGCGCTTGTTGAAGGCTCCTCCAACAGCCGTATCGCAAATTACGGCATGATGGACCAGATCGCAGCACTTCGTTGGGTTCATGAGAACATCAGGGCGTTCGGTGGTGATCCGAACAACGTCACCCTGTTCGGCACCTCTTCGGGGGCAACTTCGGTCGCGCTGCTCATGCTCTGCGAGCAGTCGCGAGATCTGTACCAGAAAGCCATTCTTGAATCGGTACCCGGTCGCGAGCGAGTGCGCTCGATGGAAATGGCCGAGGCCGTTGGCGAACAGTTTCTCCAAGCTGTCGGGTACGACCGCAACGGACCAGATCCGCGTGCGATTAATTCGAAGGTGATCTTAGCTGCCGAACAGATTCTGCTCTCCAAACCGTCGCAAAGCTTCGGTCCGACTGAGGACGGGATACTGGTGAAAGAAGACATTGCCGCCGGTTTCGGGGCAGGCCGACAGAACCGCATACCCCTGATCATCGGCTCGAATGAAGACGAGACGGGTTTCGGTAGCGAACCTGATTTCAATGAGGAGCTTGGCCTTACAGGCGCTTCCGTCGACGAACTGCGAAGGTTCTATCCTGAAGCCTCCCGCAATCTCGCAGAGCTCGCGGCAAGGTTATACACGGACAGGGTCTTCACGGAGCCCGTCAGACTCGTCGCACGACGCCATGCGGCGACCGGCTCGCCCACATTCCGATATCGTTTCTCTTATGTGCCCGAAGCCCAACGTCCAGGCAGCGACGGAGGTCGCGGACGAGAGCTTCAATTCATCTTTGGCGCCGAAGGCGTGCCCGGCGCCGGAGTGTTCACGCATCGCGACCGAGAAGTTTCAAATCTTCTGAGGGCCTATTGGACCAATTTTGCGAAAACCGGAGATCCTAACGGACCAGGTCTGCCGCTCTGGGAAGCCAGTTCGAACCGCGAACAGTTGCTGCTTATCTCGAACGCTGGGACATCTAGCGGCGGCGACCCCTGGTCGGAGCGGCTGGACCGGCTTGAGCGTCGAAGCCAGAAATGGTAAAGGCGGTTCGCAGAGTTCAACGCTGACCAAGTTCATCGACTGGTGCAACGGCTCCGCGCGACAAATGGATGACCGCTGTCGGCACATTGCGGGCATTCCGGCCGCCTGTGCCCGAGGCGGGGCGCTCGGATCCTGAAGGATGCCGTGAACACTCCGCTCAAGTCGCGGCAAGAACCCAAGCTGCCAAATCCAGAGCTTGGATTCATCCGACCTGGTGATCCGGCGATTCTAGAGCGGGATGACTTTTCTTCGAATCGTCATCCCACTCTATCTTTTTGTTTGAGCATGATCTTTTCGGAAAACCGGTACCCACTTTTCCGGATCATGCTCTAGATAGAATCGCCGTTGCGGATCGTCGCCACGTGTGCGACGCTCTGTAGCGTTACAGCAGGACAAACATCACAAGGTAGCAGATAATGGACGATAGCCTGCCCGCTCTGGGTGACCTCGAACGAGAGGTAATGCAACTGGTTTGGGCCAACGGTCCGGTAACGGCCGAGGCCGTGCGTGAACGGCTTTCTCGTCCTCTGAAGGAATCGACCGTTCGGACCGTGCTGCGAAGGCTGGAAGACAAGGGCTACACGACACACACGGTGGACGGGCGAACCTACGTCTACCATGCGGCGGAGCCACGCGGACGAGTTGCGGCGAAAGCGGTCCAGCGCATCGTCGATTGGTTCTGCAACGGTTCGGTCGAAGAGGTTTTGGTTGGCATGGTGGATACGGCCATGCTCGACCAACGGCAGTTGCGTATGCTTGCCGACCAAGTTGCGAAGGCAAAGGCGAAGGGAGGGAAAAAATGATGCTGGCGATTCTGGCGGAGTCGGCGCTGCGCTCCTTGTTGCTCGGAAGCGCCGTGTGGGTTGGCTTGAATCTTCTTCGTGTACGAAATCCACACGTGCATATGACATGCTGGGTCATGGTGCTGGTGGCGTCGTTGTCGATGCCGCTTCTGATGCATTGGACCACGGTGACCATCACCTTGGCCCCCTTGCCGGTGCCGACACCGGAACATCTGTGGCCCGCCAACAGTCCGTTGCCGCAGCTACTGCGCTCGTCGCCGCCACTGGAGCTCGGCATGCCCGTCGCAGCTCACGGCGGGAATTACGAGGCCGTCAATTGGTTGACGCTGGCCACGGCAATCTACGCATTTGTTGCCGGGATGCTGTTGCTGAGATTGGCAGTCGGCATCTTTCTGACGTGGCGTCTGGTCCGCGCCGCAAAACCGATCAGCGAACCCTGGGCTGCCAACTCGAACGTGCGCGTGAGCCATGTCATCGGCGGGCCGGTCACCTTCGGATCGACCATTCTGCTTCCTCCCCAATACGTCGATTGGGATTTGCCGAAGCGCCAGGCGGTGCTTGCCCACGAGGGTGCCCACGTCGCCAACCGTGATTTCCATGTCCTGCTGCTGGCCTCGCTCAATCGAGCGGTGTTCTGGTTCAGCCCTTTTGCGTGGTGGCAGCTGATCCGGATCGCTGAACTTGCCGAAATCATCAGCGACGCCCGGGCGCTTGAAGTTTTCGAAGACAGGCTGTCTTACGCGGAAATTCTCCTCGACCTCGTGCAGAATGTTCGGCGGGCGCCCGCAGGTTTGGAAATGGCGAGAGCGTGTACGGTCCGCGCGCGCGTTGAGCGCATTCTTGCCGCCACCGCAGCGCCTGCAAAGGCAGGGTGGCGGAAACGGCTCTGGACGGCAGCGGCTATCCTGCCGGTTGTCATCGTGTCTGCCGGAACCATCGCCTACACTAGGCCGCCGGTGTCCACGCTGGCGATTGACGGCGCCGGAGATACGACGTCCGCCGTGCGCAAGCCGCAACTCGTCGACTTCTATTCATTGGGTCGAACATCGATCTTCGCCGTTTTCCGCGAAGGCGACGATCTGTTCGGGCAATTGACCGGGCAGCGCAGGCTCCGATTATCCGCAGCGGCTGATGGAAGGTATTCCTACCCGGCCCAAGCCGGCCAGATCACCCTCGCCGTCGGTGACGAACGACAACCGTCAGAACTGATGTTGAGCCAGAATGGTCGCGACGTGCGAGCCGCCCGGATCGCCGAAGTGTCGTGGCAGGGCGTCGAGGCCGACGCAAAGCCCCTCGATTCATACGTCGGCTGGTACCAGTTGGCTCCGAACCGCGTGCTCACCGTCACGCGCGACGGCGATCGGATGGTTGTGCACGAGACCGGACGGCCGAAATTCGCGGTCACGGCCCATGGCGCCGATGCCTTTTCCAGCAACCATGACGATCTCGTTATTTTCCTGCGCGACGGTCAGGCAAAGGTGTCCCAGGTCCTGCTTCAGGAGCCGACCTCCGGAGCGCGCCTGGCGCCGCGGGTCGACGTTGCCAAGGCAAGGATGATCGAGGAAGAATTTGCACGGCGAATTGCAGAAGTTCCCGATCGATTTAGAGAACAAGCCCCGCTGCCGGGCAGCAAGGAGGCAATCCTGCGAGGGATCGCGGACATGCAACGCGGCGCCCCGAACTATGACCGAATGAGTGCATCGCTGGCTGCCAAGGTCCGTCGCGAGGCTTCCCAGACACAGTCAATGTTCAAGGCACTCGGCGCGGTCGAGTCGATCTTCTTTCGCGGCGTCGGTCCTGGCGGTTACGACATTTATGGCGTGAAGTTCGCCAATGGTTTTGCGGAGTTTCGGCTGCTGCTGGGGGCAGACGGCAAAGCCGACGACGTCATCTTCCGGCCCGACGGCAATGATGCGCTCGGCGGGGTCGTCGCTTGTTCCGACGAGCAAAGTTTGAGATCTCAGGGCGACACCGCGCCGATCAAGTTGTTGCTTTACAACGGAAGCGGAACAGACATCCAGCTGTACAAGCTGGACGCCGAGGGAAAACGCACCGCCCAAGGCATGATCGCCGATAATATGTCGTCCTCCATCCTGACCTACGTCGACAGCCCCTGGGTTATCGCCGACACGTCGGGGAAATGTCTTGAGATCGTGCAGCCGGGACAACGCACGCGTTATCATACCGTCGAAAGGTCTCCGGCAGGTCATCCGCCGGAGCACGCGGCGCCGCCACGCACCGCTCCACTGGCTGGAAGCGATGAGATGCTGCGCCAATACATCGAGGCCCTGGGCCGCGGCGAGCCGAACTACGATCGCATGACCTCTGAAGTCGCGGCTCAGACGCGGCAGCAGCTTCCCTTCAACCAGGCCATCCTGACCAGGCTTGGCGCGCTGCGCGCCGTATCATTTCGCGGCGTTTCTGCCATGGGCAGCGATATCTACATGGCGCATTTCGCCAACGGCACGGCGGAATGGAGAATAGGCCTGGTCAAGGACGGCACGATCGGAAGAATTGCGCTCGGTCCGCAGTACTAATCGTCCAAATCTGACATTTGGTACCCGGCCCGACCGGCGGGCGGCCGGAATCGACCCGAAGCGACAATTCAGGACGGCTGTGTTCATGCGGAGATGTCAGGATGAAACTCATCGCATCGATGTGGACGATTCCAATCGCGCTCTGCCTGTTGGGGGCGGCGTTCGCCGATGAACTCACGACATCAGGCGATGCAAAAAGCCTGGGATTCTCGGCCGCGCGTCTGGCGCGGATCGCGCCGTGGTATCAGGCGCGCTTCGATTCTTTCCCGCCGTCAGACGGCCTTGTACCTGGCGCCGTCGTCGCAATCGCCAAGGGCGGCAAGCTCGCCTATTTGCAAGCCATCGGATTTCAGGACCGCGCCAAGACGATTCCGATGAAGACGAATTCCATCTTCTGGATCGCCTCGATGTCCAAGCCGGTGACCAGCGTCGCCGCCATGATTCTGGTGGACGACGGCAAGCTCGACCTCGACGCGCCCGTCGCCAAGTATCTGCCCGAAATCGGCGACATGCGGGTCGCGTCTGAGAAGACCAACCCGGCCACCGGCCAGACGGAATACGGGCTCGGTCTACCAGAACGACCAAAACGTCCGATGACGGTTCGAGATCTGTTGCGCCATACGTCTGGCCTCATCTATCCGGAACTGGATTTTGCATATCCGGAACGGGGGCTTGCGGACGCAACCGCCGATTTCGGGATTCGGGCGATCCATATGCTTTACGGCCGGACGGATGCGACCGCATACCGACGCGACACGACGCTGGCGGATTTCGTGTCCGCTCTGGCGCGCTTGCCGCTCGCCCATCAGCCCGGCGAAGTCTGGGAATATGGCTTGAGCGCCGACGTCCTCGGCCGGGTCGTCGAGGCGGCCTCCGGCGAGCCGCTCGACCAATTCCTCCAAAGCCGCATCTTTGCGCCGCTGCATATGGTTGACACCGGCTTCTACGTGCCGGAAGCGAAGCTCGGCCGCCTCGTCGATGCCCCGATGCCGGAACGGCCGCGAATCTGGGACGTCGCCAAGCCGGCGAAACTGTTTTCCGGCGGTGGCGGACTCGTTTCGACCGCGCCCGATTATCTCCGCTTTTGCCAGATGCTTCTGAATGACGGCGAACTCGACGGCGTGCGCGTGTTAAGCCCGCAAGCGGTGAAGCAGATGACGACGAACGCGCTGCCGCCTGACATTCGCATCTTTGGAAACGAGGTTGGACCGCTTGCTGGAAGAGGCTTTGGACTTGGCTTCGCCGTTCGCAGCGATCCTGTCCACAGCTGGACGCCGGGAGCGGTCGGAAGCTTTTCCTGGGCTGGGCTCTGGGGCACGCAGTTCTGGATTGATCCGGCGGAAAAACTGGTTGGCTTGCAGATGATCCAGGCAGCGCCCGGCAAAGGGCGCGCAGCGGTCCCGTTCCTGGGAATCCATTATTTGGCTTACGGCGCCCTGACGGTTCCCGAGTCCTCCTCTGTCGCCCCGCCGGCGATCGTCGGCCCGGAAACTCTCGCCGATTATGTCGGGACCTATGACTTCGGCGGCTCGGTGAGTTCGCGCGACAGGCAGGGCCTGGCCGATGGCAAAACCGGATGGCTTGGAATCGAGGCGTTCGTCGCCATGGAGCAGGAGGGCCTGAGGATCAACAGGCCGGACCCTGGCAGCCCCGCAACCAAGGCCGGCGTGACAGCGGGCGATCTCATTACTGAACTTGACGTGCCGCTCAAAGGCCTCTCGCTCGCCGATGTTTTGGCCAAGCTGCGAGGGCCGACCAACACGACGATAAAGATGAAAATCGTCCACAAGGGTCAAGACGGCGCAAGCGATCTCAGCGTCGTGAGAGCCGCCCGCCGTGTCAATGCGGTCCAACTTCAGGTTCGCGTCGAGCAAGGCAAGCTCGTCGCGGAAGCGACGGGGGCGTGGCCGATCCTCGAATTCGAGAAAGGCAAGGCGACGCCGCTCGTGGCGACATCAAGCAACGAATTCACCGCAGACGACGAAGATCACACCCGGATCGCCTTCGTCAGGGATGCGGCAGGCAAAGTCGCTGGGCTCATCCTGAATCCTGGGCCTTGGGAGCAGAAAGCAGCGATGATCGCGCCGGGGCCAAAATAGCGTATCCGCCACCGATGCAGCATATGAAGTTTGCAAGGGCGCTTTGGCTTGTCGTGCAACCGGTTTGGCGAGCCGAGATCGTATTGTTGAGTGCGGACGGGGTCGGCACCAACGAAAATCAAGCGCCGGACCGGCAACTCCAAGCTGCACGACGTGGTCGGGCTCTATGTCAATCCAACGGAATCCCTTCCGGGACTCAAATGTCAGATTTGATCCACTAGGGCGGGAGTCTGCGCACGACCGTTGCCGATCGTTCAAGGATTATTTGAGAGGTCTTTCTGCATGAAGACGCTCAGCGGGTCCACGCGGTAGTCACCGAACGGATTACACCGCTTGAAGCCTGCTCGCGTGTAGAGGTCGAGAGCCGCATGATTCTCGACGCCGGTTTCCAGCCTCAGGGTCCCTACCCCCTCGCTACGAGCATGCGCTTCAAGTGCTGTCAGGAGGATGATCTTGGACACGCCCAAGCGACGTGCCTCCGGGACCACCCACATCCGCTTTAGTTCCGCCCAGGCTCCGTTGAGCGCGATCGCGCCGGTCCCAACCGCGCGACCGTTTCCGTCACGCGCGACCAGGAAACGCACGTTCGAAGCGCGCAGCGCAGTCAGTGGCATATGATGATTGTTCTCGGTCGGGTAGAGTTTCGCCGAATAATCTTCTCCGTCGCGCAGGAGCATGAGGATTTCTGGCTGCGAAGGATCTTCCCTGGCAATTTTCAGCTATGTTCCAACGGTCATTTCTGTTTGCCATACGTCAAGATGGTGCAACTCAAGTTTCGCGGTGCATCCCCCTGCGCCCATTTGCACAAATTTCAAATTAAGTTGGCGAAAAAGTTGCAGACTGTCGGGTAAATTCACAAGCGACGATGTCGGAGGCATCCATGAGCGATCGTATTGATTTGTCAGAGCAGCTGGCGACGTTTTCCGAGCACTGGTCGCCTCGTGTAGTCGCCCAGTTCAACAATTGCGATGTCATGGTCGTGAAAGTGAAGGGCGAATTTGTCTGGCACAAACATGACGACACCGATGACTTTTTCGTCGTCCTGAAAGGCGTGCTCGACATCCAACTTCGAGATCGAACGGTCACCCTTGGGCCGGGGCAAATGTACATTGTACCGAAAGGCGTTGAGCATTGTCCCGTCGCGAAGGAAGAGGTGCATTTGCTGCTGATTGAGCCAACCGGGACACCCAACACCGGTGATGTCAAGACAGCGGCACCGCGCAAGACAACTGCGCGCGCTCATGAGTCCGCGCCCTAGCCAGGGCGCTTACTCACGAATCGAGGTCTTGCGGTGAGATCTTGTTGATGTGCGCGCTGGCACCCGCCTCCAGGAATTGCAGCATCTGATGCCACGCATCGGCACCAGCCTCGGCGTCGGTCCTCGGCGTGCCACCCTGCGCGTACACAAGGCCGCTAGACCAATCGGCCTTGAAACCGATGATGTGTGTCGTTCTCGGTCCCCAGGGCAACAAAATGAGATGACCCGCACCTTCATATTTCAGATGCCGGAATGGAAATTTGAAACCATTCGATTCCAGACGGCGCATCGCGATGTCGGCGAGAACCGATGACGGCCACATTTGATCGTCAGTGCCAGACACCAGCAGGACCGGGCCGCGAATCTTCTCGACCGGGATCGTGGCGCGTTCGACGGCGCGTTCATCGCGAAGGTGCCGGAGATAGACCGGCGTGTATGCCGTGGGTTGTCCGGGCTGCTGCGGCGGCAGCGGTTCGACGCTGCCGTTGTTCTCTTGCAGATAGGGGCAGCGGCTTGCCACGCCACGTCCACGACGCGGGTGGCCGCGTATCGCCCTGCTCGGCAAGGCCGATCGGCCAGAACATGACGCCGCTCGGCACCCAGGCGCTCACGGCATTGATATCCGGAAAAGTGGCGCCGAGCAGCAGCGCGAGCTCGCCGCCGCGCGATGGCCCCCAGACCGCCAGAAAACCGTCGCGCAGCCAGGGTTGCGCCCGCATCCAGCGGATCGCGTGTTCGAAATATTCCAGCGGAATATTGACGAGACCCCGTGGCAGGCCGGGCTCGGAGAAATACGCAAGATTGAACGCAGCGTAGCCGCGCGACGCAAGCATGGCGCCGGAATACTCATCCATGCCGCCGCCGCCACCATGGAGAATGAGAACCGAGGGATGTGGGCCCTCCCCCGGCGGCAGAAACAATATGCCCACTAATCCGTCGATGCGAATAACCCTCCGCGTGACACCGGGACCGGCCGAGCGACGTGTGATCGTGAGCTCCGCCCGCTGGTGGTTGGGGCCGACGGCTTCAAAATGGATAAACGAGGGTTGCAGAACCCAGTCGTCGGGAAATGGCGGGCTCGGGGGTGACACGCGTTCCGCAGACCAGATCAATCCCATCGCAGCGACGCCTTCGTAACTGCCCGATATCGGCGCCTGTCGCGCGATGCCGACCGCGCCGCTCTCGTCGGTCATGAAGGTAGCGTGGGCCTGCCAGCGCGAATGGCTCGGAAAGCTTTGAGTAGCTGTAACGGTGACCGCCTGACGCGGCGTGAATTCCCTGAGTTCAATGGCGACGGGCACATCCATCAACGCGTCGGGCTGGTCAACGACGATCATGGGCCACCGCTCCGACATGCCGCGGGATCAACCGCGCCGGTTGGGTTTGATGCCCTGCCCTCAGGGCTCCAACGATACTTGCATGGAAAACTCATCAATGCTACAATTCGTAGCGCTACGGGATGTAGTCAGGTTTCAGAGGCTGTCCGCGTCAGCTTGTCACTGGCGCGCCGTGGCTTCGTGTCGTTCGGGGCATTGTCATGAGCCGTTCCGCAAAGGCTGAAGCAGTACTGGCCCTCCATCGGTTTGGGATGGGGCCGCGGCCGGGATCGATTGCGGCGATCGAGGCAGACCCGCGTTGGGCGCTGATCGCCGAACTCGAACGGCCGTCGGCAAGCCAGTTGGTGGCATCCGCGTTGGCTTCGAGTTCGAAGGCTTTCTGCACCGTCAACGAGGCCAATGCGAAGCGGCGGGCCAAAACGATCATCGCCGCGAAAGCGCAACAGGAAGCGAAACGACAACAGATGTCGGACGCGCCCTCCATGATGGAGGGCAGCGAGCAGGATGCCAATGCGATGGCGGCAAAGGTCGCCGCCGAAGCCGTCCCGGATCCGGGGCGACAGATCTATCTTGACGAGGCACGGACCCGCACCGAAGCCGCTCTCGGCACCGAGATCGGATTTGTGGAGCGGCTGGTCTGGTTCTGGTCCAACCATTTCTGCATCTCGGCCGACAAGATTCAAAGCATGTCCGGGGCCTATGAGCGCGAGGCCATTCGGCCCCATGTTGTCGGCCGGTTCGCCGATATGCTGCTGGCCGTCGAGGGCCATCCGGCGATGCTGTTCTATCTCGACAACATCGATTCGATTGGGCCGAATTCGATCGCCGGCATCAATCGCACCCGTGGCCTCAACGAAAACATTGCACGCGAGATCCTGGAGCTGCACACGCTGGGTGTGCGCAGCGGCTACAGCCAGGATGACGTCATCAGCTTCGCCAAGGTGCTCACCGGATGGACGCTGTTGCCACCGGCCAATAATCCCGAGCATGGCGGCGAATTCTCGTTCAATCCCCGTTTGCACGAGCCCGGCGCGCAGAAGGTGATCGGAAAGGTCTACGAGGACGAAACGGTGGAACAGGGACGCGGCGTGCTTCGGGATCTGGCCGCGCATCCGGCGACCGCCACGCACCTCGCCACCAAGCTGGCCCGCTACTTCATTGCCGATACGCCTCCACCTCCACTGGTTGAGAGGATGGCAAAGGTTTTCGTCGATACCGCCGGCGATCTCAAGGAGGTCGCGAGGGCGATGGTGTCGTCGGACGAATCCTGGACGCAGCCGCCCACCAAGCTCAAGCGCCCGAGCGAGTGGGTCGTCGGCATGGTGCGGGCCGCCGGCATTCTGCAAGCGGATCCTGCGCGGTTCACGGCCGGGCAAGCGCTGCTCGGCGAACCCTTGTGGCGTCCCACGTCGCCCAAAGGTTATCCGGACGACGAAGCATCCTGGATTGACGGCATGGGGCGGCGGCTGGACGTCGCCAATAACTTCGCCGAGCGCGTGTCGAGCCGGACCGATCCCCAGGAGGTCATCGAGAGCGTGCTCGGATCTTCGGTTTCGCCCGAGGTGATGCAGGCGGTCGGCCGCGCCGAGACCCGCCAGCAAGCACTTGTGCTGTTGTTCATGTCAGCCGAATTCCAGAGGAGGTGAACATGACCCCTTGCCACCACCTGCCCAGCCGTCGCGAGGCGCTGCTCGGCTCCGGTGCTCTGTTTGCATGGAGCCAAATGCCCAGGCTTGCGCGCGCGGCGGGCCGCGACCCGCGCATGCTCGTCATCGTGCTGAGGGGCGCTCTCGATGGATTGGGCGCGGTCGCACCTGTCGGCGACCCCGACTGGATCGGCCTGCGCGGAGATCGGGCCCTGATGCTCGACGGCAAAACACCCGCGCTGCCGCTGGATACATTTTTCGCACTCAATCCCGCGATGCCGAACCTGTACCGAATGTACAAGGCAGAGCAGGCTTCCATCGTGCACGCCACGGCGACGCCATATCGAGAGCGCTCGCATTTCGATGGTCAGGACGTTCTCGAGAGCGGGATCGCCCAGCCCGGCGCGGTTGATACCGGCTGGCTCAATCGTGCCCTGGTCGCGCTGGCGTCGGACGGACAGGTGGATCTGCGCGGCAGCCGCGCCCTTGGCGTCGGCTCGGTAACCCCTCTGGTGGTGCGCGGCAAGGCCCCCGTCATGTCGTGGGTCCCGCAGCAATTGCTCCCCGCCAGCGACGACACGCAGGCCCGCTTGCTGGATTTGTATCAGCACACCGATCCGAGACTTGCAGTTGCGCTTGAGGCGCGGATACGCCTTGCCGCCCTTGGGCCCGCCCGAGGCCCCAACGATTCAATGTCCGACGGCGCTTCGCTTCCACCGCCTGGCATTGCGCGCGTGCGTGCCTATTTCGCCGACGCCGCTGGCACAGCGGCGCGCTTTCTCGCCAAGGCGGACGGCCCGCGTGTCGGGGCGGTGGGCTTTGTCGGGTGGGATACGCACATCAGCGAGGGCGCGGCCTCCGGTCAGCTCGCCAATCTGCTCGGAGCTCTCGACGGCGCGTTGGCGGCCATCGAGACCAACATGGGCGACGCCTGGCGCGAGACGGTGGTCGCGATCATCACGGAGTTCGGACGCACCGCGCGCATCAACGGCACCGACGGAACCGACCACGGTACGGGCACCGTTGCCTTTCTCGCCGGCGGCGCACTCCGGGGCGGACGCATGGTCGCCGACTGGCCGGGACTGAAGCCCGCCCAACTTTATGAGGGACGCGACCTCAAACCAACCACCGATCTGCGCGCCGTACTCAAGGGTCTGCTCAGGGATCACTTGAGAGTTGAAGAGAGCGTGCTCGCAAGCACCGTGTTTCCCGACAGCGCCGAGGTCGTGCCGACCGCAGGTCTTGTTGGCTAAGTCTTGTTGGCTAAGTCTTGTTGGCTAAGTCTTGTTGGCTAATAGGAAGGTCCGCCATGAAGCCACTGACCGTTATCTTGTCGCTCGCACCATTCGGCATCGCTCTATCGTCCGGGTTCACAACCGCGTCGGCCAGCAGAATGGACGGCAAGTGTTGCGCGTCGTCCGATGGCGAACGCTCTTATAAATACAGGATGGCCATGAGGAGGGCTGCAATCCCCCACACCTGCAGCGCGTATGCGGAATCGTGTATTCGCGATTCCAGCACGCGGGCGGACAGGTTCCAGATGTGCCTGGTCGCGACGTAGTGCTCGACTTCGGTATTCGGTCCCGGCCCTAAACAGGCGTTCTCATGTCAATTTTCACCGGCCGCGAACTCGAATTTCTCGCCAGCTTGAGGACAAGCTGGCGGAGGCTCTATTGGAACGAGCTCGCGCGTCTCCTGAAAGAGGATGACAACGCATGCGACCGACACGAAGCCCATTCCATCGCGCCGCAGTCCGAAGGCTCGAAAGGCTTGGTTCCGAACCAGGCGACCTGAGGATTACTCCGCGGCCGCTTCACGCACATAGCGCGCCGTCGGCGTGCGCATGGTCACGAGTTCTTCGGCCGCGGTTGGATGCAGCGCGAAGGTGGCGTCGAAATCGGCCTTGGTCGCCTTGATCTTGACGGCGATGCCGACGGCCTGCACGATTTCGGCGGCAGTATCGCCGACGATATGGCAGCCAACCACGCGATCGCTGCTGCCATCCACGACCAGCTTCATCAGAATCCGGGTATCGCGGCCTGACATCGTCGACTTGATCGGCCTGAAATCGGTCTTGTAGATATCGACGCGGCTGAACTGCGCGCGCGCCTGCGCTTCCGTCAATCCCACGGTGCCTACTTCCGGCTGCGAGAACACCGCGGTCGGAATGTTGGTGTGGTCGACCTGAACCGGACGCTTGCCGAACACCGTATCGGCAAACGCGTGGCCTTCGCGGATCGCGACCGGCGTCAGATTGATGCGATGGGTGACATCCCCGATCGCGTAAATGTTCGGCACCGAGGTCTGCGAGAAACCATCGACCGCTATGCCGCCATTGCTGGGATTGATGGCGACGCCGGCGTTTTCCAGGCCGAGATTGGCAACGTTGGGATGCCGGCCGATCGCAAACATCACCTTATCGGAGGCGATGCTGGAACCGTTCGACAGACGCGAGATGAATTCCTTGCCGGGCTTGTCGACCTTGTTGACCGTGCAGCCCGTGAGAATGGTGATGCCTTCCTTCTCCATCTCGGCGCGCACATGGGCGCGGACGTCCTCGTCGAAGCCGCGCAGGATATTGTCGCCGCGATAAACCAGCGTCACATCGGAGCCGAAGCCGGCAAAGATGCAGGCAAATTCCAGTGCGATATAGCCGCCGCCCTGAATCACGATGCGCTTGGGCAACTCCCGCAGATGAAACACTTCGTTCGATGAGATCACGTGTTCGATGCCTGGAATCGCCGGTCCATGGTTGGGCGCGCTTCCGGTCGCGATCAGCACGTATTTTGCCCTGACAGCTTCGCCATTGGTCAGGCGAAGCGTGTGGGCATCCTCGAGCACGGCGCGGGTCTTGACGATGCGCGCGCCGGACTTTTCGACATTCGTGGTGTAGATACCCTCCAGCCGCGCGATCTCCCTGTCCTTGTTGGCGACCAGCGTCGGCCAGTCGAAGGTCACCGGCGGGATAGACCATCCAAAGCCCGCGGCGTCCTCGATCTCGTGGTGGATGTGCGATCCAATAACGAACAGTTTTTTCGGCACGCAGCCGCGGATCACGCAGGTGCCGCCCATCCGGTACTCTTCGGCGACCATGACCCGCGCGCCGTAGCCCGCGGCGATTCGGGCGGCGCGAACCCCGCCCGAACCTCCTCCGATGACGAACAGATCGACGTCGAACTCAGCCATATTCACCCCGACCGAAATTAGGTTTCCGGGATCAGATTTCTCTTAC
>Ga0193724_1000066_pt1 | contig 23375 bp, 13 predicted proteins | sample H2a1metaG_FD_146005 | JGI IMG/M metagenome (GOLD analysis project Ga0193724, IMG submission 146005) | Soil microbial communities from a riparian zone of the East river system, Colorado, United States - H2a1 | ecosystem: Environmental > Terrestrial > Soil > Riparian zone | place: USA: East River... | reverse complement strand
TCCTCGATGGAAGGCGGCGGAGCGCCAAATGCGCGTTGCGCCAGCGTCGCCGCCATGAATTCGTCGAGGTCGCCGTCGAGCACGCCTGATGTGTCCGACGTCTGCACGCCGGTACGAAGGTCCTTCACCATCTGATAGGGCTGCAGGACATAGGAGCGGATCTGGTGGCCCCAGCCGATGTCGGTCTTGGCCGCCTGGTCGGCGGCGGCCTGCTGCTCGCGCTTCTTCAGCTCGATCTCGTAGAGCCGCGCACGCAGCATGTCCCAGGCCTGCGCCTTGTTCTTGTGCTGCGAGCGTCCGGCCTGACACACCACCGCAACACCGGTCGGAATGTGCGTCAGCCGCACCGCGGATTCGGTCTTGTTGACGTGCTGGCCCCCGGCGCCGCCCGAACGCATGGTATCGACCCGAACGTCGGACTCGGCGATATCTATCTTGATGCTGTTGTCGACGACCGGAAAAATGGCGACGCTTGAGAATGAAGTGTGCCGGCGCGCGTTGGAATCGAACGGCGATATCCGCACCAGCCGATGTACGCCGGCCTCGGTCTTCAGCCAGCCGTAGGCGTTGTGACCGCTGATCTGGATGGTCGCGGATTTGATCCCGGCCTCTTCGCCTTGCGTCTCTTCCAGATATTCGATCTTAAAGCCGTGTTTTTCCGCCCACCGCGTGTACATGCGCAGCAGCATGGAGGCCCAGTCCTGGCTCTCGGTACCACCGGCGCCGGCATGAACCTCGAGGTAGGAATCGAACCGGTCTGCCTCGCCGCCAAGCAGCGCTTCGAGTTCGCGGCGCGCGACTTCCTTCTTGAGGGCTTTCAGGGCGGCCTCGGCTTCCGCCACCACGCCTTCATCGTTCTCGGCTTCGCCGAGCTCGATCATCCCGATATTGTCTTCAAGCTCGCGCTCGACCTTGCCGATGCCGCCGAGCGAATCCTCCAGCGAGGTTCGCTCCTGCATCAGCTTCTGGGCTTTCTGGGGATCGTTCCAGAGATTGGGGTCTTCCGCGAGCTTGTTCAGCTCCGCAAGGCGCGCCGTGGATGCATCGACGTCAAAGATGCCTCCTCAGCAGCCCGACCGACTGCTTGATCTCTTCAACGAGGCGTTCGACTTCAGCGCGCATGTACTTCTCTGATCTGCGGCGCAAGGCCGCTTCGTGTGATGTTGCGAGGGATGTAGCGGCGGGCGCCGCAAAGCGCAATCGGCTTGGGCCTCTTCTCAAGCGTGTTTCTGGCGCCAGACGATGCTAATAGAGCCCGCCGGTTCCTGGACGCATGATATCGCCTGCGTCTGGCGCCGTGCCCTGTGGGATGCGCCCCTCGTCGTCGGCAACGCCGATGATGCTGTAATTATCCGGTGGCGCGGTTCCCGGCTTGAAGGCCTCCAGAATGGTTCGGCCGCTGTCTCCCGGGCCGGCGCGCATGCCGGTTTTGGGATCGACCCTGATCAGCTTGATTCCGGCGGGCATCCGGAACGGAATCGCCGGCTTGTCGGCGAGCGCAAACTTCATGAAATCTCTGGCGATCGGCCCAGCCGTGTGGCCTCCTTGAGCGCTTCTGCCCAAACTGCGAGGCTTGTCGTAGCCAAGATAGAGACCGACCACGAGATCGGGCGAAAAGCCGACGAACCAAAGATCTTTTGCATCACTGGTGGTGCCGGTTTTGCCGGCGATCGGCTTGCCCACTTCGCGCATCACCGTCGCCGTGCCGCCCTGGACCACGCCTTCCATCATCGAGGTGATCTGATAGGCCGTCATGACGTCCAGCACCTGCTCCCTATGATCGACAAGCTGGGGCTCAGGCTGTTTCTTCCATCCCTCGGGGGCATCGCAGCCACGGCATTCCCGCGCATCGTGCTTGAAGATGGTATGGCCGTAACGGTCCTGAATGCGATCGATCAGGGTGGCCTTCACGCGCCGGCCGCCATTGGCGAACATCGAATAGGCCGTGACCATCCGCATCACGGTGGTTTCGCCGGTGCCGAGCGCGTACGATAGATAGTTCGGCAGTTCGTCATAGACGCCGAAACGCTTGGCGTATTCGCCGATCAGCGGCATGCCGATATCCTGCGCCAGTCGCACGGTCACGGTATTGAGCGACCATTTCAGGGCTTCGCGGAGCGTCGTGGGGCCTCGATAACGGCCGACCGAAAAGTTATCTGGACGCCAGACCCCAGCGCCCTGCCCCTGATCGATTTCGATCGGCGCATCGACGAGGACGGTCGACGGCGTATAGCCGTTGTCCAGCGCGGACGAATAAACGATCGGCTTTATGGTCGAGCCCGGCTGACGATAGGCCTGTGTCGCGCGATTGAACTGACTCTGGTCAAACGAGAACCCGCCGACCATGGCCAGCACGCGGCCGGTCCATGGATCCATCGCAACCATGGCGCCGGAGATTTCCGGCAGCTGGCGCAGGCGGAACTGGCCCTCGACCAGACTGCCATCCTTTGCAATCAACGGGTCGGCATAGATGATGTCGCCGGGGCCGAGAACCTGCGAAACTGACGTCGGCGTCTTGCCGCGTGTCGGGCCGCTGGCGGCCTTCGCCCACCTCACGCCGTCAAGCGTAATGTTTCCGGTCTGTCGTTCCTTGGCGACGGCGCCGCCCAGTTCGCGGCCGGGCTGAAAACCAATCCGTGCGGACTGGTCGCTGGTCTCCAGCACCACGGCCAGCCGCCACGGCGAGATATCCGAAAGCGATTTGACATCGGCGAGCTTGACGCCCCAATCGCCTGTTATGTCGAGCTTGTTGCCCGCGCCGCGCCAACCTTGCGCCTCGTCAAAGTTCACGAGGCCGGCAGCCATTGTTTTGCGCGCCACCACCTGCAGCTTGGGATCGAGCGTGGTTCGTACCGAAAGGCCGCCTTCATAGAGCTTCTTTTCGCCGTAGCGCTCGAATACGTCGCGGCGGACTTCCTCGGCGAAATACTCGCCGGCGAAAATGTGCGCGGCGTTGGTTCGGCTGGTCACGGCCAGCGCATCCTTGCGGGCCTTGTCGGCATCCGCCTGCTTGATCCAGCCATTTTCGAGCAGCCGGTCGATCACGTAATTGCGGCGTTCAATGGCGCGGTCACGGTTCTTCACCGGATGGAGCGACGATGGAGCCTTGGGCAGCGCAGCCAGATAGGCGGCTTCGGCGACGGTGAGTTCATTCACCGATTTATCGAAATAGACCAGCGATGCCGCAGCGATGCCGTAGGCGCCAAGGCCGAGATAAATCTCGTTGAGATAGAGCTCGAGAATCTTGTCCTTCGAGTAGGCGCGCTCGAGCCGCATCGCCAGCAAGGCTTCCTTGATCTTGCGGGTGAACGACACCTCATTGGTCAGAAGGAAGTTCTTTGCGACCTGCTGGGTGATCGTGGACGCGCCCTGCGGGCGCCGGTTGGAGCCGAAATTCTGCGCAAGCAGAACTGCCGCACGCGCCATGCCGGTAAAGTCGATGCCGCCATGCTCGTAGAAATTCTTGTCCTCGGCCGCCAGGAACGCGTTGATCACCAGTTTTGGAACCGCCTGGATCGGCAGATACAGCCGGCGCTCCTTGGAATATTCGCCGAGCAGCGCGCCATCGGCGGCATGGACGCGCGTCATCACCGGCGGCTCATAATCCTGGAGCTGCGAATATTCCGGCAAGTCCCTGGAGTAATGCCAGATCAGCCCCGCGACGGCGGCCACGCCAACCAGAAACACCACGGTTCCGACAGTGAACAGGAAACCGACGAACCGAACCAGCCAACGCATTCTCGAAATTCCGTCTCAGCCCTTTGCGCCGAAACGTTCGGCGTTTTCATCAGTCCTGCAACCGACGCGCGATGGTTCCGCTTTTCCTAGTAAAGGCCGCCGGGACGGAACAGGCTGCGATCCGCATCGGGAGGCGGCAGCATCGACCGCCCGTCGGCGTCGGCAACCCCGATGACGCTGTAATTATCCGGCGGCGCGGTTCCCGGCTTGAAGGCCTCCAGAATGGTTCGGCCGCCGTCGCCGGGACCGGCGCGCATGCCGGACTTGGCGTCGACCCGGATCAGCTTGATTCCGGCGGGCACCCGGAACGGAATCGCCGGCTTGTCGGCGAGCGCCAGTTTCAGAAAATCCTTGGCGATCGGCGCCGCGAGGTGGCCGCCGGTCGCGCCCTTGCCGAGATTGCGCGGCTTGTCGTAGCCGACATAGATGCCAACCACGATGTCCGGCGAGAAGCCGATGAACCAGGCGTCCTTCTCGTCGTTGGTGGTGCCGGTCTTGCCGGCGATCGGTTTGCCGACTTCCCTCACCACCGTCGCGGTGCCGGCCTGGACCACGCCTTCCATCATGGAAGTGATCTGATAGGCCGTCATCGAATCCAGCACCTGCTCGCGGCGATCGACCAGCTGGGGCTCGGGCTGATTCTTCCAGCCGCCGGCGGCGTCGCAGCCGCGGCACTCGCGGGCGTCGTGCTTGAAGATGGTATGGCCGTAACGGTCCTGAATGCGATCGATCAAGGTCGACTTCACGCGGCGGCCGCCATTGGCGAACATCGAATAGGCCGTCACCATTCGCATCACGGTGGTTTCGCCCGCGCCCAGCGCATATGACAGATAGTTCGGCAATTCGTCATAGACCCCGAAGCGCTTGGCATATTCGCCGATCAAGGGCATGCCGACATCCTGCGCCAATCGCACCGTCACGGTGTTCAGCGAGCGCTGCAGCGCGTTGCGCAGTGTTGTCGGCCCGTAATATTTGCCGGTCGAATAATTCTCCGGACGCCAGACGCCGGCGCCCTGCCCCTGATCGATTTCAATCGGCGCGTCGACCACAACGGTTGACGGGGTATATCCGTTATCCATGGCCGCCGAATACACCAGCGGCTTGAATGACGAGCCCGGCTGCCGGTAGGCCTGTGTCGCGCGGTTGAACTGACTCTGGTCGAACGAGAATCCGCCGACCATGGCCAGCACCCGGCCGGTCCATGGATCCATCACCACCATGGCGCCGGAGACTTCCGGCAGCTGGCGCAGGCGGAACTGGCCCTCGACCAGACTGCCATCCTTTGCAATCAACGGGTCGGCATAGATGATGTCGCCGGGGCTTAAAACCTGCGAAACTGAAGTCGGCGTCCTGCCGCGTGCCGGGCCGCTGGCGGCCTTCGCCCACCGCACGCCATCAAGCGTGATATTTCCGGTTTGTCGTCCCTTAGCGACGGCGCCGCCCAGTTCGCGGCCGGGCTGAAAACCAATCCGTGCGGACTGGTCGCTGGTCTCCAGCACCACGGCCAGCCGCCACGGCGAGATATCCGAAAGCGATTTGACATCGGCAAGCTTGACGCCCCAATCGCCTGTTATGTCGAGTTTGGATGTTGCGCCGCGCCAACCTTGCGTCTCGTCAAAGTTCACGAGGCCCGCGGTCATCGTTTTGCGCGCCATCACCTGCAGCTTGGGATCAAGCGTGGTCCGTACCGAGAGACCGCCTTCGTAGAGCTTCTTTTCGCCGTATCGCTCGAATACATCGCGGCGGACTTCCTCGGCAAAATACTCGCCGGCGAAAATGTGCGCGGCGTTGGTCCGGCTGGTCACGGCCAGCGCATCCTTGCGGGCCTTGTCGGCGTCGGCCTGCTTGATCCAGCCATTTTCCAGCAGCCGGTCGACGACGTAGTTACGCCGCTCGATGGCCCGGTCGCGGTTGCGCACCGGATGCAGCGCCGCCGGCGCCTTCGGCAGCGCAGCCAGATAGGCGGCTTCGGCGACGGTGAGTTCGTTCACCGATTTGTCGAAATAGACCAGCGATGCCGCCGCGACGCCGTAAGCGCCAAGGCCGAGATAAATCTCGTTGAGATAGAGCTCGAGAATCTTGTCCTTCGAGTAGGTGCGCTCGAGCCGCATCGCCAGCAAGGCTTCCTTGATCTTGCGGGTGAACGACACTTCGTTGGTTAAAAGAAAGTTCTTCGCGACCTGCTGGGTGATCGTGGACGCGCCCTGCGGACGACGATTGGAACCATAATTTTGCGCGTAGAGAACCGCGGCGCGCGCCATGCCGGTAAAGTCGATGCCGCCGTGCTCGTAGAAGTTCTTGTCCTCGGCCGCCAGGAACGCGTTGATCACCAGTTTTGGAACCGCCTGGATCGGCAGATACAGCCGGCGCTCCTTGGAGTATTCGCCGAGCAACGCCCCGTCAGACGCATGGACCCGCGTCATCACCGGCGGCTCATAATCCTGGAGCTGCGAGTAGTCCGGCAAATCTCTGGAATAATGCCAAATCAGTCCCGCCGTGGCGGCGACGCCCACCAGGAACACGACGGTTCCGGCGGCGAACAAGAAACCCATGAACCGCACCAGAAAGCGCATTATCGAAGTTCCGTTTCAGCGATTGCCGTAATATCCCGGCACTATCCTCAGCGCAAAAATTGCCGCGGGACGATTTGCCAGTCCACGCAGGCACATAATACATTGGCCGTGAGCGTAGTTCGATCGATTCCAAAGATCTCGCGGTAGCTTTTTTATAGTGCAGTCGCTGTGGCCAAACTAGGGCTTCCACGATCCGACGGGCCCGTTTTCAGTTTGACGACCCAGCCTTCGCCAGGCGTTTGGCAAAGAAGGCATCAATCGCCTGCCCCATCGATCCGACGATCCGGGCGCGCCAGCTCTCCGATAGCAGGTGTTCGAGGTCTTCCTTATTCGAGACGTAGCCGAGTTCGACCAGGACCGACGGCACGTCGGGAGCTTTCAGTACTTTAAAACCCGCCGATTTCAGGGGGTGCTTGTGCATCCGCGCCGTCGTCTTCATCTCGCCCATCAGCAAGCGCGCGAATCGGTTCGAGAATGTGCGGGTTTCGCGCCGCGCCAGATCGATCAGAATGTCGGCAACCTCGGTCGGCTCCTCGGTGAGGTTGACCCCGCCGATGGCGTCAGCCTTGTTTTCCGTCTCGGCGAGCCTTTCCGCCTCGGAGTCGGAGGCGCGGTCGGACAACGTGTAGATCGTGGCGCCCTGGGCGTCACCTTCGCCACGCGGCAGCGCGTCGGCATGGATCGATACAAACAGCGCCGCCGACTGAGTGCGCGCGATCCTGACCCGGTCGGCGAGTGGAACGAAAGTATCGTCCTCGCGGGTCATGACGACACGATATTTGCCGCTCTTCTCGATGCGATCGCGTAGCGCCAGCCCGAATCCCAGCACCAGGTCCTTTTCGTTGTTTTCGCCGCCGCCGGCCTGCGTGCCATTGTCGACGCCGCCATGGCCCGGATCAATCACCACCACCGGACGCAGATCCACGGCATCCGCGGGCCTGGGCTCCGCCGCGGCCTTCATGGCGACGATGGGGTCTGCAGCATCCGCGATTGCGGGCCGCAGCTGGGGCCGGCTTTCGACGGCGAGCGACTGGACGAAATTGGTCCGATCTACCTCTTCCAGCTCAAGCACCAGCCGCGGCGGTTGATCGTTGGCCGCATCAAGCACGTAAGATTTGGCGATCCTGGCGGGACCGGTCAGATCGAACACGATCCGCGAACCGCCCGGCATGACCAAGCCGTAGCGGAATGCCTTGACCAGACCGCGCCCGGTGATGCCGGCTTCGGGAGGGAGCTGAAAACTGACTTGAGGAATATCCACCACCACCCGGTACGGATCGGCGAGTGCAAAGGCACGAAACTGGATGGACTTGTCGAGGTCGAGAACGAATCGCGTGCGCTTGCCGTCACCGGCGAGGCGGGCGTCCGAGGCGACCGGAAAGTTCGAGGAAGCGATCGAACCCGAAGATGGCCCCTCGGCCGCGCTGACGTCAGCCGCGCCGGAGCATAGCAATGCTGCAGCGCACAACAGCACACTTCCCAGCAAAACACGGTGATTTGCGCAGCTCGCCAACGAATCCCTGCCTCCGAGCAGCCCTCTTACCGCAATAGATCCACAGGGTTAACTGCAGCTTAAGCGTCGTCCCCAAATAAGGCGAAGTGTTGCCGCCCCGTGACGCTTCGCTTGCGCGGAGCGGCCAATCAACGTATGTACAGGAGGCTGACGGCTAAAACTCCCGGTTGTGTCGCGTTCAGCCTCCCGGTGCAGCGCCGGAGCCTTCGAAACTTCGGAGATTCCAGCGTCTTTCCGATCCCTCCGCAGCCAGCGCAGCGCGCGGCTGACAAGGAGCGGCGGTTTCGAGCCCGAGCGGCGTCCAGTCCCAGGTTACCTTCTTGCTCCAGGGACAGCGTTAGACACGGCATAACCGATTATCCGGACCCAACCGGGCCCGATATGCGATGGCCGGCGAGCGCTTTGGCGCCGCGCCGGGCTTTCAGCGACAGACAAGGCGGCGCCTTTTGCCGCCAACGTGTTCAGACGGGCCGACGCTTGATGCGCCAAACAGTGTTGCCGACCATGGTCCACGGAACAATAGCGCCGATGCGGGGCGAAAGCCCCGCGCGTCGTCTTGCTCCGCCGGGATCCCGTTCGGCCCGGCGCCCCGGGTTGCGTTTTGGCCTTCCCCTCACCCCCGAATCAGGTGGACCGTCGCGTCAACCGGCCGCGCGATACGCGCTCACGGTCATACGCGTCCGCCGCCGCCATGAGTTCCAAAATGCCCAACAAAATGTTGATCGATGCCACCCATCCGGAAGAGACCCGGGTCGTTGTGGTCCGCGGCAATCGCGTCGAAGAATTTGATTTCGAGACCGCTCAGCGCAAACAACTGCGCGGCAACATCTATCTCGCCAAGGTCACGCGGGTAGAGCCGTCACTGCAGGCGGCCTTCATCGAGTATGGCGGCAACCGCCACGGCTTTCTCGCCTTCAGCGAAATCCATCCGGACTATTATCAAATTCCGGTTGCCGATCGCCAGGCGCTGATCGAGGCGGACGAACGCGCCCATCGCGAGGCCGAGGAGGAAACCGAAAACCGCTCCAACCGCCGCCGTCCGCGCCACCGCAACTCGCGCCGCCGCGGCAATGGCGAGCGCGTCCAGAGCGAGGTCATCGAGAACGCCAGCACCGATCCGTCACAGGCCGCCCAGCCGCAGCAAGACCACGCGGAAGACCCGCACGACGAAAACGGCCACGCCCACCCGCACGACACCGAGCATCATGCCGATGCGGAGCATCATGATGATACCGGGCATCACGATCATGACGGGCATTCGCACGATCACGAACATGCTCACGACGAGCACGATCATGCCCACGATGAAAACGGCCACATCCACGCCAGCGAGACGCTGGCGGCGGTGACTCTGCCCGACACGGCCGCCCTCGAGGCATCCGCGTCCACCAACGAGGCTCATGAATATCCCGCGCCTGATGAGCATATCCACGACGAGCGCGCGCGGGAAAACGCAGCCCATGCCGACGACGCGCCGCGCGCCGAAGACGGCGGCGCCGAGCATGCCGAACACGCGGGTTCCGAGCACGCCGCCTCGGATCACGCCGAACATGCCGCCCCGCATGGCGACGACAACCACGATGATGAAGATGACGGCGACGACGCCGAGGAGGAAGTTGTCGAATCCGTCGGCGGCGACGACGTCATGGAAGAGGTGCCGGAGCGCGCCTTCCGTCCGCGCCGGCAGTACAAGATCCAGGAAGTCATCAAGCGCCGCCAGGTGATGCTGGTGCAGGTCGTCAAGGAAGAGCGTGGCAACAAGGGCGCCGCGCTGACCACCTATCTCTCGCTGGCCGGCCGCTATGCGGTATTGATGCCCAACACCGCACGTGGCGGCGGCATCAGCCGCAAGATCACCTCGGCGCAGGATCGTTCGCGGCTGAAGGAAGTGGTGCAGGATCTCGACGTGCCCGAGGGCATGGGCATCATTCTGCGCACCGCGGGCGCATCGCGCACCAAGCCGGAAATCAAGCGCGACTTCGAATATCTGATCCGCATGTGGGAAACCGTGCGCGACATGACCCTGAAGTCGCAGGCGCCGACCCTCGTCTACGAGGAAGGCTCGCTGATCAAGCGTTCGCTGCGCGACCTCTACAACAAGGAAATCGACGAAATCCAGGTCGCCGGCGAAGCCGGCTATCAGGAAGCCCGCGATTTCATGAAGATGCTGATGCCGTCGAATGTGCGCGCGGTCCGGCAGTATCGCGACGGCCAGCCGCTGTTCTCGCGGATGGGCGTCGAGAGCCAGTTGGATGCGATGTTCTCGCCGACCGTGCAATTGCGGTCCGGCGGCTACATCGTGATCAACCAGACCGAGGCGCTGGTTTCGATCGACGTCAATTCCGGCCGCTCCACCCGCGAACATCACATCGAGGATACCGCGCTCAAGACCAACCTTGAGGCTTCCGAGGAAGTCGCAAGACAGCTGCGCCTGCGCGATCTCGCCGGCCTGATCGTCATCGACTTCATCGACATGGACGAGAAGCGCAACAACCGCTCGGTTGAACGCAAACTCAGCGATTGTCTGAGGCAGGACCGCGCGCGAATCCAGGTCGGGCGCATCTCGCATTTCGGCCTGCTCGAAATGTCGCGCCAGCGCATTCGCGCCAGCGTGCTGGAGAGTTCGACGGAACCCTGCTCGCAGTGCGGCGGAAGCGGCCACGTGCGCTCGGTATCTTCGGTGGCGTTGCAGTTGCTGCGCGGTCTCGAGGAAATCCTGATGAAGGGCGCGACCCACAATCTCGTGGTGCGCACCCGGACCGATGTCGCGCTCTACGTCCTCAATCACAAGCGCGGCCATCTGCGCGATCTCGAAAACAGCTTCAAGGTGACGCTTGCGGTGATCGCCGATCCGACCGTAAGCGGCCAGCAGTCGTTCATCATCGATCGCGGCGAACAGGTGCATACGCTGGAGGCCGCCAAGGCGCTGCTGGCGGCGCAGGTTGCGGCTTTCCCGACCTATGTCGAAGAAGCCTCCGACGACGAAGAGCCGTTCGACATCGAAACCGAGTCGGAAGTGGAAACCGAAGAGACCGAAGGGCTGGCCGGCGATATGCCGGTCATCGAAGCGAGCGACGGCGAAACCGATGCCGATGGCCACAAGCGCAAGCGGCGGCGGCGGCGGCGCGGCCGTCCCGGCGAGGCGCGTGACGGCGGGCCCGCGCGCGACGAGAGCGAAATTCCTCTCGTGGTGTCCGAGACCGCAGGGATTGCCGGCACGGCCGGCGACGAGAGCGAATCCGACGAGGACGAAGGCGAGGAGCAGCCCGGCGTGGTTCGGGCCGATCAGGGGCCAGGCGGCGAGCGAAGGCCGCGCCGTCGCGGACGTCGTGGCGGTCGCCGCCGGCGCGGCGGGCCGGAAGATGGTCTGGCCGGATCGATTGCGGACGAACTCGGGCCGACCCCGGTCTCGGAAGCGACCGATGCGGTCGCCGATTTCGATGGATATTCGGGCGAGCCGTCTTTGCCGGTTGTTCAACCCGAATCCATTTTGCCGGCCGTTCAACCCGAAGCCATCGCACCACCATCCGAACGACAACCCGCGGATCATGGCCAGCAGGATCAGCAGGAAGCATCTCGCCCATTCGTGCAGGAGGACACCGCTCAAGAGGCCGAAAGAGTTCAAGAGGCCGAAAGAGCTGCGCGGCGACGCTCAACCGTGCGCGAGAAGGTGAGCTTCCTGGTCGAGGCCCGGCCTGACCCAGCGCCGGCACCTGTCAATCATAATCCGCCACAGCCATCGGTGGCCCCTGCCCCGGCACAGCCCGCTCCTGAGCCTGAGGCAGCAGATGATGGCCAGCCGCGCCGCGCCGGATGGTGGTCGCGCCGTTTCGGCAGTGGCGAATAACAGCAAGGACCTCTGAACAACAAACCGCCCGGTAGAACCGGGCGGTTTTTTGTTGAGCCGCGGCTAACCGGTGGTGATGGCCGTTCCCACGTCTGCTGCCGCTATGGGCCGTTGCCGCGAGGCTTGGTCTTTGGCGCCTCTTCCTTCAACTTCTCCAAGGCATCGGGCATCATGCGTCCGAACATGGAGCTCAGCATCGCCGTCGGGATGAGGCCGCCATTGTTCTCCTGGCCCTGCGCGCCGGACATCAGAAATTGTGGTACAAGCGGTTGATTGATCTTGGTCAAGGCGTCGGCGAAGCGAGAGAAGTTCTGCTCGGCCAGCCGATATTCGGGACCGCCATAAGCATCGACGGAGAGCTTGGTGGCCTGGGCATTCGCCGTACCGATCGCCAGCGCCCGGTCCGCCTCGCCTTGCCCCTCGAGCCGCGATCTCTCGCCGACCGCGGCTGCGGTCACCTTCACGGTCTCGGCATCCTTCAGCGCCCGCGCCAGCGCCGCGGCGCCTTCGTTCTCATGCACCTTGACCTGAATCAGCGACTGCGTCAGTGCGATCTGCGCCGCCGCAGTCGCCTTGGCCTCGTTCAGAGTCCGCTCTTGCACCGCCGCCTTCTCTTGCTCCTGATAGGTCGTCACCTGTTCCCGTGCAACTTGGCGTGAACGCAGTTGAATAAGGATATTCTCAATGGTTTGGTCGCCAGTTGCGGCGCGCGGCGTGCCGATCAGCACCTCCTGCAATTCGAGCGAGTAGGCCTCGAACCTCGCTTTCATTTCGTCCCCCGATTCCTGTTGGATCGCGGCCCTGTTCTGCAACAGTTCGATGAGCGTCATCTTCTGCGCGATGTTCTTGAAAAAGGCGCTGACCATCGGGTCGAGCGTCTGTTCGACCAGCTTCTTCACATCGCCAAAGCGCTGAATGATCATCGGCGCCTTTTTATAGTCGATATGCATGACGACGGACAGCGGCAGCGTCGGCTCGAACGCGTCCCTGGTGATGAGCGAAATCTCCGAAAGGTTTTCGTCGAGCTTCAACGCGCCGACTTCGCCGCGAACCCATTTGAGGATGAAGTTGACGGTGGGGATGATCTCGATCTTGCCGGCGTAGGTATTGAACGCGTATTTGCCGGGCAGCATGGGATCTCTCCAGACGCCGCGGCTGCCGTTCGTGACGAGTTCGCCATGACGATATTGCTCGCCGGAGACGTCGGCGGTCTTCGGCCCGGTATAGAAGATCACGACGCCGACATTGCCGACCGGGATCACGGACTTGGGGACGGCTTCGATAGTCGCGAATAATCGATTGATGTACCAGGTGCCCTCGACCACGACCTGCAATTGACGTCCGCGAAATCCCCCCGCCTTCAAGAATTTCTCCGGCTCTTGAAAGTTGTTATGAAACGTCGCGGCCTCATTAAGGTCGGTGCCAACCTCCGGTGCGATGATTTCACCGGGGGGCAGCGAGGGGCCATCGTGCACTGTAACGATGCCGACCAGATCCTGACCGGCGGCAAGGATGACCGGGGCGAATCCGTCGCGATCCGCGATCGTCTGCGTCATGTCGTCAAGAACGCCCTGTTCCTGTTGACTCAAGGCGTGGCCATAGACCCGCTCATCGGTGATGACGGCAAATTGCGTGGTGTTGATCGCGTAGGTTCCCGCGCGCAGAACCTTGCGCTGCGGGCCTTTCTGGCCACCGCTCACGAGAAATTTCCGCGCATCCTGAAAGTCGGACTTGTCCTCGGTGTCGTTGGCTGCGAGTGCCTGGGAAGCCCCTAGCGAGGCCCCGTCGCGCGCGAACACGTAGGCGATTTTGCCCTGTCCGACGGTAACGAGGTCGGATTTGTGGATTCGATAGGTGAAGGGAAAGAACACGTGGACGCCGCCGCGCAGGATCTCGGGCTCGAACCCGGCCTCGCCGTGGAGCGCGATGAAGCCCGATTGGATGGACCCCTTCACCGCCCACATTTTCTCCACGATCCCGACCTGGTTGTTCGAGATGTAGCGAAAGATATTGGCCACGCGCAGCAAAATAAGGATCGCGACCAGGCACCCGATCCAGATGCCGGGTGTGACGAGGTTGGTGATGTCCACGCTTAGTACTCCCTAAGTGCCGATATCCGCCCGCGCCAAGACGCCCGGGCTGCCGGTACCATTGTAGCGATGTCTTCAGGCCTCAGCCATCCCAGCGTTGCAGTGGTTAGCCTTGAGCGCGGAGGCCTTGAATGGGAGTATCGGTGGCTCCTTCGGCCGGACTTTGATCTTTTTAACAGATCTTCATGACATCGCTCGCGCCCTGCTACCCCGTCGTGATCGCCGTTTCCATGTCGGACGGATCGATCTGTTTATTGAGATTGGCATGCAGCTTGTCGTGATCGAGTTCCCCCTCCCACCACGAGACCACCACACACGCGACACCGTTGCCGCAAAGGTTGGTCAGGGCGCGGCATTCGCTCATGAACTTGTCGATACCCAGAACGATGGCCATGCCGGGCACCAAACGCGGATCGACGACGGCCAGCGTCGCGGCGAGCGTGATAAAGCCCGCTCCCGTAATGCCGGACGCCCCCTTCGAGGTCAGCATCGCCACCAGCAGGATGGTTAGTTGCTGGCCGAAGGTAAGGTCGAAACCCAGCGCTTGCGCAATGAACAGGGTTGCGAGCGTCATATAGATGTTCGTGCCATCGAGATTGAACGAATATCCGGTCGGCACCACCAGACCGACGACCGACTTGGAACAGCCGAGCCGTTCGAGTTTTTCCATCAAGGACGGAAGCGCGCTTTCCGAAGATGATGTGCCGAGCACGATCAGCAACTCGTCCTTGATGTAGGCAAGGAACTTGAAGATCGAGAAACCGACAATTCGCGCGATGATGCCCAGCACCACGAACACGAAAAGCGCGGCAGTGAGATAGAACGTCGCGATAAGACCGATCAGGTTCAGGATCGCGCCGGTGCCGAACTTGCCGATGGTAAAGGCCATGGCTCCGAAAGCGCCGACCGGTGCGGCCTTCATGACGATGGCGATGACGCCAAAGACCCCGTGCGCCGCGTCGTCGATGAAGGCGCGCAGGGTGTGGCCGCGCTCGCCAAGGCCCATCAGGGCAAAGCCGAAAAGAATTGAGAACAACAGAACCTGCAGGATCTCGCCGGCCGCGAAGGCCCCGACGACCGTGTCAGGAATGATGTGCAGGAAAAAATCTACACTCCTCTGGGCCTCCGCCTGCTTGGCGTAGGTGGCCACCGCCTGAGCATTGGCCATCGCGCCACCGAAGCCTGCGCCCGGACGCGCCAGATTTCCGACGAGCAGCCCGATCACAAGCGCGAATGTAGAGACGATCTCGAAATAGATCAGGGCTTTGACGCCGATGCGGCCGACTTTCTTGGCATCCTGGATATGCGCGATTCCGGAAACCACCGTGCAGAAGATGATCGGCGCGATCACCATCTTGATCAGCTTGATGAAGCCATCGCCTAGCGCCTTGATCCAATCGTTCGTTGCATAGGCCGGCTCAAGCCAGCCGAAAAGCGCGCCGAGCACGATCGCAATCAGCACCTGAACATAGAGAACCTTGTACCAGGGTTTCGCCGCGCGAGCCGGCGCGGCGGTTGCGATCGTTGTTGCCGTCATGACGTCCACTCCCCCGTGAGATATGCGGATTGGTCCGTCGTTCTTGCGCCGACGGCCGACCCACCGGATACAGCCAAAATCCATTGGGTCGGCGGAGTCAATGGCGTTGCTTTGACCGCCAGCGGGCTTATCCGCGGCGCTCGAGCATATGCCTGATCGCCGGTACAAATGCCGCACCGAGTGCGTTCTTGATCACTGACGCGGCGACGAAGGGTGCTATTCCGACCAGCCAGGCCATCGAACCGCTGGACAAGGACGTCTCCTGAATTGCGTGAGTTTTCGGCGTGGTTACAAAGAATCGAGATGTTCGCGTATCTATCCGAACCACCGCGCGATCCGGGCAACGGCCTCGCGCATCTCGTCAGCCGAACGGGCGTAGGAAAAGCGGATAAATTGATGGCCGTGAACCGGATCGAAGTCGATGCCGGGAGTTGCCGCGACGTGTGCCTGTTCCAGCATCTGCTTGGCGAACTCGAAGCTGTCGGAGGTGAATTTCGAAACGTCGGCGTAGAGGTAAAATGCGCCGTCGGCGGGCAGGAATTTGTCGATCCCGGCTTGCGGCAGGCCTGCAATCAGGATGCGTCGATTCTCCTGGTAGCCGCGCTTGACGTCCTCCATCTCGAGGCGGCCTTCGAACGCAGCCTCGGCGGCAATCTGCGACAGCGTCGGCACCGAAATGGCAAGATTTTGCTGCAGCCGTTCGACCGGCCGTACCAGCGGTTCCGGCACCACCATCCAGCCGACCCGCCAACCGGTCATGCAGAAATATTTCGAGAACGAATTGATGACGAGCGCATGCGGAGAAAGCTCCGCCGCCGTCACCGCCGGAAACGCATAGTCGAGGCCATGATAGATTTCGTCGGAGACGAACCGGATTCCCGCGCCTTCCGCCGCCGATATCAGGCTGGCGAGCGCCTCTCGCGACATCATCGTACCCGTGGGATTGGCCGGGCTGCCGACCAGCACGCCCTTTAGCGGCGTTCTGCGATGGGCGGCGAGCAAGGCTTCGCCGGTCAGCGCATGACGGGTTTCGCTCGACGTCTCGATCAGCACCGGCTCGCAGCCGAGCGCGGTGAGGATATGGCGATACGGCGGATAACCGGGGACCGTCACCGCGACGCGATCGCCCGGCTCGAACATGGCAAGAAAGCCCAGGATGAATGCGCCCGATGAGCCGGTGGTGACGACGATCCGCTCGGCATCGACGGCGCAGCCGTAAGTCTCGCGGTAGTGCCTGGCGATGCGCTCGCGCAGCGAGGGCATGCCCAGCGCCGAGGTGTAGTCGATCCGCCCGGCATCCAGCGCCGCATGAGCGGCCGATATCGCGGTTTTCGGCGCTGAAGCCGCCGGTTGTCCCACTTCCATGTGAATGACATGGCCGCCGGCCGCTTCGATCCGCGCCGCCGCCGCCATCACATCCATCACCATGAACGGCGGAACATTGCTGCGCCCCGACGCCGTCAGCAGGCCCCTGGCCCGTTCTCTCAAGGTCGCATCCAGCATCGATATCTGCTACTTGTCCCGGTGCCCCAGACTAGCCGCATTCCACGGTTTGGTAGGGCATAACTTGTATCCGGCCCGCCGCCAACGATTAAAGACCGCTGAATGTTGCCTTGCATGGCGCTACGACGAAAAACCTCGAAACTGACCGCTATTGCCACCGCGGTCTCGCTTGCCATGGCGCCGATGTCAGCGCTTGCGCAGCAGGCCAAGGGCCCACCGATAATCCGCGATACCGAGGCCGAGCAGTTGCTGCGCGAATATACCAGGCCGATCCTGCGATCGGCGGGGCTGGAAAAGCAGAACATCCAGATCGTGATTATCAACGAGAGCGTTTTTAACGCCTTCGTCGCAGATGGCCGCCGCATTTTCGTGAACTACGGTGCAATGATGCAGTCGGAGACCCCGAACCAGATCATCGGGGTGATGGCGCATGAAACCGGCCACCTCGCCGGCGGTCATCTCTCCAAGATGCGCGAGCAAATGGCGCAGGCGCAGACCCAGATGATCATCGCCATGCTGCTCGGCGCCGGCGCGATGGTGGCGGGCTCACGAGGCGGCAACAGCAATGGCGGCCTGGCCAATGCCGGCGCGGCCGTGGTCGCCGGGCCGCAGGAAATGATCAGGCGCACCCTGATCTCCTATGTGCGCCAGCAGGAGGAAAATGCCGACCGCGCCGGGGTGAAGTTTCTCAACGCGACCGGTCAATCTGCCAAAGGCATGTACGAGACCTTCAAGCGGTTTACCAATGACAGCCTGTTCGCCGCACGCGGGGCGGATCCTTACGTGCAGTCGCATCCGATGCCCGCCGAGCGCGTCGCGGCACTCGAGGAAATGGCGCGTTCGAGCCCCTATTGGGACAAGAAAGACGATCCGGCCCTGCAGCTGCGCCACGACATGGTCCGCGCCAAGATCTCGGCGTTCATGGAGCGGCAGGACACCGTCTATCGGCGCTATCCGTTGTCGAACGACAGTCTGCCGGCGCGCTACGCGCGCGCGATCACGACCTATCTGCACGGCGATTTGCGCTCCGCGCTCGCCCAGATCGACGGGCTGATCCAGGTCCAGCCCAATAACCCGTATTTTTATGAATTGGGCGGCCAGGCACGGCTGGAAGGTGCCAAGCCCGCGGAGGCCATCGCGCCGCTGCGGAAGGCGGTTTCGCTCTCGAATAACGCGCCGCTCATCGAGATGTTACTTGGGCAGGCGCTCGTGGCAACTGATAATAAAGCCTATACGGAAGAAGCAATTGCGATTCTGCGTGCGGCGGTGGCACGAGAGTCCGAGGCTCCGCTCGGCTATGCCCAGCTCGCGATGGCCTATGGCCGAAAGGGAGATTTCGCGCAGGCCGATCTGGCGTCGGCGCAGGCCGCCTTTCTCCGCGGCGACAACAAGACCGCGCGCGAACTTGCGTCGCGCGCAAAAACCCGTTTCGCCGTTGGCACGCCCGGATGGGTCAAGGCTGACGACATCGTCGCTGCAAAGCCACTGCCCGGCCAAAACAGCAACTAGAGCATGATCCGGAAAAGTGGGTACCGGTTTTCCGAAAAGATCATGCTCAAACAAAAAGATAGAGCGGGATGACGATTCGAAGAAAAGTCATCCCGCTCTAGAATTAAATTGAGCCGGCGTCCGAAAGTCTTCGGAAGCCGGCTTTCACCAAGAGGATTTTCCCATGGCTTCGTTCCGCTTGCTCGCCCCCGCACTATTTGCGCTCGCACTCTGCGGCACGCCCCCGGCTGCATCGGCGCAGAGTTTCTCGGACGGCCAGCGCGGGGATATCGAGACCATCGTCCGGAATTATCTGCTCGCCCACCCCGAAGTGCTGGAAGAGGCGATGGCCGAACTGAGCAAGCGCCAGGCCGCCGCCGAGAGCGAGAAACATGAAGCCAGCGTCGGCAAGAACGCGGAGAAGATTTTCAACTCGCCGCGCGGCGTCACCATCGGCAACAAGGACGGCGATGTCACCTTCGTCGAATTCTTTGACTACAATTGCGGCTACTGCAAACGCGCCATGACCGACATGCTCGACCTGATGAAAGCCGATCCCAAACTGAAGGTCGTGCTGAAGGAATTCCCGGTGCTTGGACCCGGCTCGGTCGAGGCCGCGCAGGTCGCGGTCGCAGCGCGCATGCAGGACCCCGCCGGCAAGAAGTATCTCGACTTCCATCAGAAGCTGCTCGGCGGCCGCGGCCAGGCCGACAAGGCGCACGCGATGGCGGCGGCGAAAGAAGCCGGATTCGACATGGCGAAACTCGAGAAGGATGTTTCGAGCCCGGAGGTACGGGCGACCCTTGAGGAAAACTTCAAGCTCGCCGAGGAAATGGGCATGAACGGCACGCCGAGTTACGTGATCGGCAAGCAGGTGGTGATCGGCGCGGTCGGTGTTGACAGCCTCAAGGAAAAAATTGGCATTGCCCGCTGCGGCAAGGCGACCTGTTGAGGCGTTAACGGAACCGCTAAGGAGCGCGAGCGACGAAGCGATCCGTTTCGTAGCGCCTCTGTTGCTCGCAACAATAACGGCAAGACTTTTTCCGTCGAGGCTCGCCGGAATCGGTTCGCACTCTAGGACGAGCCAATCGGCTCGTCCTAGGATAGCGCATCAACTATGCCGCCGATATCGTTGGAATCTTCGCAAGCGCTTTTCCAAGCTTCTTTTTCGCGACGTGCAGATCATAAGCGCGCTGCAAATCAATCCAGAGGTCTGGCCCGTTGCCAAGCAGCTTGCCGAAGCGAAGTGCCATCGCAGGTGTCACCGGTTGTTTTTCACTGAGGATGTCGAACAGGGTCTGACGTGAAATCCCGAGCAGGCCGGCAATCTCGGTTTTGGTCTTGCCGAGAGCCGGCAGCACATCCTCGCGCAGCATTTCGCCGGGATGCATGGGCTTTAGCCCCTTCAACAGCGAATTCGATGCCATCAGTGATAATCCTCCAGGTCAACCTCGATCGCATCTTCGCCATCCCAGCCGAACGTGATCCGCCAATTGCCGGAAGCATCTACGGCGTAGCGACCTTTACCCTCGCCCTTGAGCGAGTGAAAGCGAAGGCCCGGCAGATTCATGGCATCCGGAATTCTGGCGCCATCCAGCGCCAACAGAATACGGCGGATCCGCGCCGGGTTTTGAACACTCAGTTTCGAAGCGTCACCGTCCGCCGCAAATTTGCGAAGGGATTTGCTCCGGAACGATCTGATCATGGCATAGTGTAAGTCATCACCTTACAAAATGTCAAGCGCTGCCTTTCAACGCCCTGCCGGGAACGCTCGGTTCCGATCCTGCGAAGGATTGGCTCAAAGCCGCGGGTTCATCTGGCATTCACAAAACAAACCCGATGGAACCGCGATTACGAGGGAACATCGCACATCTGCTTTCGTTGTTGGCGCGGGCAATGCAAACACGTGAGGAGACAATTCCATGACTAATCGTTTTATGATCTCGGTGGCCGCGGCGGCGCTGATTGCCGGGACCGGGTTCGCCAACGCGCAGGGAACCGGGACCAGCCGCGAAGCGCCGTCGGCGGGCTCCACCGTCCAGCAGAGTGCGCCGTCGTCCGATCGAGGCGCGCCGTCGGCAGCCCCGATGAATCGGGATAGCGCCGCGGAGCACAAGGGTGCGGACAAGGGTTCCGATAAGGGCATGAAGTCCACCCAGTCCGACGAAAAGATGCAACCTGGCGCCGCCAAGAACCAGCGCGCTCAGGACGACATGAAGCCCGGCGCGAAGGGCGACAAATCGGCCCAGGACAACAACATGAAGGGCGAAAGGTCGAAGGGCATGAGCTCTGAGACGCATGAAAAGGGCGCCGCTGGCAAGGACATGAAGGCCGAAGGCCGCGAAGACCGCAACGGCATGAAGGCTGAAGGCCGCGACGGCCGCATGAACGCGGAGACGAAGGGTGGCGTGGATAGCAAGTCCCAGACGACTACCCAGTCTCAAACCAACCAGTCCCAGACGACTGGTCAGGCTGGCGCGGGCGCCAAGCTCTCGACTGAGCAGCGCACCAAGATCACCACGGTGATCAAGGAACAGCACGTTCAGCCGGTGACCAACGTCAACTTCTCGATCTCGGTCGGTACCCGCGTTCCGCGCAGCGGCATAACCTTCCATGCGCTTCCGGCCGAAATCGTGACGGTTTATCCGCAATGGCGCGGTTATGAGTACATCCTGGTCCGCGACCAGATTCTCGTGATCGATCCGCGCACAGGTGAGATCGTGGATGTCATCGACACCTAAGACTGGACGTTAGCAACCCAGTCACGGGGCGGGCAGCGATGCCCGCCCCTTTTGTATGGGCCCCCGCCGGTCACGGAACCAGGCTATGCACAGGAGGTTGCTGGCAGCCGATGGCCGATCCTTGGCATTGGTTAACGAGTGATTTCCGCAGGTTCCACGCAGCTTTTTACGAACCGGGTGAGGCATTCGAGGGATCTCCGGGAGGGCCTAAAGGCTTCCCCTTGGTCCTGTTGTTACCTATAACCGCGCCACCTACCGCCACATTGCCGGGATTTGGATGGCCAAGACAGCTGCCGAGACGATTTACGTGCTCAACGGCCCGAACCTCAATTTGTTGGGGACCCGCGAGCCCGAGACCTATGGCCATGCGAAGCTTGCCGACGTCGAAAAACTTTGCGCCGAGACCGCCGAACAATTCGGTCTGCAGGCCGATTGCAGGCAGTCCAACCGCGAAGGCGAACTGATCGATTTCATCCACGAGGCGCATGCCAAAAAGGCGGCCGGGATCATCATCAATGCCGGGGGCTACTCGCACACCTCGATCGCGCTGCATGATGCTTTGGTGGCCGTGAAGATTCCCACCGTCGAAGTGCACATCAGCAATATTCACGCCCGCGAGAGCTTCCGTCATCATTCCTTCACCGCCAGAGCCGCGTTCGCAACGCTTTCCGGCTTCGGCATCGACGGCTACAGGCTCGCGATCAATGGCCTCGCCGCCAGGATCGGCGCCAAGGCAAAAGCCTGACGCGCCGGCCCCTCACCAAACAGAAACTTTCGGATCAAGATCATGGCGCGCCAGCCTGACGATAGACCAGCCGCAAAATTCAAAAGCGACGACAGCGCGCTTATCCGCGAACTCGCACTGCTGCTTGACGAGACCAGTCTCACCGAGATCGAGATCGAGCGCGAAGGCCTGCGGGTGCGGGTCGCCCGCAACGTCACCATCGCCGCATCGATGCCGGCGAACTTTCAACCCGCCGCTTCAGCGCCGGCGGGCGCCGCACCGGCCGCCGTTGCCGATCTCGCCAAGCACCCGGGCGTCGTGCCCTCGCCCATGGTCGGCACCGCCTACTGGGCTTCCGAGCCCGGCGCCAAGCCGTTCATCGAAGTCGGCACCAAGGTGTCGGTCGGACAGACCCTGCTGATCATCGAGGCGATGAAGACGATGAACCAGATTCCATCACCGCGCGCGGGTACCGTGACGCAGATTCTTGTCGAAGACGGCCAGCCGGTCGAGTTCGGCGAACCGCTGGTGATTATCGAGTAGCGCGAATGGCGAATAGCGAGTGGCGAATGGTTTCTCACTAACTATTCGCTACTCGCCATTCGCTACTCGCCCCCTAGGACAACATGTTCGACAAGATCCTGATAGCCAATCGCGGCGAAATCGCATTGCGGGTTCTGCGCGCGTGCAAGGAGCTCGGCATTGCCACGGTCGCGGTGCATTCCACCGCCGACGCCGACGCCATGCATGTGCGGCTCGCCGATGAGAGCGTCTGCATCGGCCCGCCGCCGTCAAAGGACAGCTATCTCAACGTGCCGGCGCTGCTCGCCGCCTGCGAAATCACCGGCGCCGACGCGGTGCATCCCGGCTACGGCTTTCTGTCGGAAAACGCCCGCTTTGCCGAAATCCTCGCCGATCACAATTTGCATTTCATCGGGCCAAAGGCCGAGCACATCCGCCTGATGGGCGACAAGATCGAGGCCAAGAAGACCGCCAAGAAACTCGGCATTCCCGTGGTGCCCGGCTCCGACGGTGGCGTCGGGCCTGACGACGACGCGATGGCGATCGGGCAAGCCATCGGTTTTCCGGTGCTGGTGAAGGCGGCGTCAGGTGGCGGCGGGCGCGGCATGAAGGTCGCGCAGACTGCCGACGACCTGATGCTGGCGCTCTCCACCGCCTCCAATGAAGCCAAATCGGCGTTCGGCGACGCCTCGGTCTATCTCGAAAAATATCTGCAGAAGCCGCGCCACATCGAAATCCAGGTACTCGGCGACGGCCGCGGCGGCGCGATCCATCTCGGCGAGCGCGATTGCTCGCTGCAGCGACGCCATCAGAAGGTCTGGGAAGAAGGCCCTTCGCCGGCGCTCGACGCCGCCTCGCGCCAAAAAATTGGCGCGACCTGTGCGAAGGCCATGCAGGAGATGAAATATCTCGGCGTCGGCACCGTGGAATTCCTCTACGAGGACGGCGAATTCTATTTCATCGAGATGAACACCCGCATCCAGGTCGAACATCCCGTCACCGAGATGATCACCGATATCGACCTCGTGCTGGAGCAGATCCGGATCGCGGCCGGCGGCGACCTGCCGGTGACGCAGGATGAAGTGTTGATCAACGGCCA
>Ga0193724_1000065_pt1 | contig 23463 bp, 20 predicted proteins | sample H2a1metaG_FD_146005 | JGI IMG/M metagenome (GOLD analysis project Ga0193724, IMG submission 146005) | Soil microbial communities from a riparian zone of the East river system, Colorado, United States - H2a1 | ecosystem: Environmental > Terrestrial > Soil > Riparian zone | place: USA: East River... | reverse complement strand
CAGTGCTCACGCATCGCCGAAATATGCCTCCCGTGTTAGGCATTTTCCAGCCCGGGAAATGGCCTTCTGCGTTATGCGGTGTGCGCATGACTCAAGAAGGTGCCCCTGTTCCAGATGCAAACGCAATGAATCGCTGCATGTATTCTGTCGCGCTTGGGGGCAACCATAAGCCCTGATGGATCGATTGCCTTAAGGCGCTGCCGATTTTCCTGTGTTCGATTTTTTGGAACATTTCCACATAAGCCTCCAGCAATTCGGGCGAGACGTCGTCGACACTGGCCGCCAGCGCATCGAAACAAGATGCGGATTCGGGCTTTCCGCTCTCATGTCTCGCATAGTGTGCGAAGGCTTCGAATTGCATCCTGAGGACTCTTCTGTCTTCGATTATATTTCGCATGTTAATTTCCTCCGCGAGATTTGAGTGGTCCCGGGCGCCGAACGGGTGACCGCTGGCGCCCGGGTTGTCGGCGTTAGATCACTCGGGCTTGAATTCCTCCGCATAATAGTGCTGGCGGAATCGCTGCACCATTTCCTCGAGTTGTGTAACCGCGAACAAGAAAAGTTCGGACTGGTCGAACACTTCCATGGCGAGCGTTGCCGCGTGCGCCAGATCGCAGACGTGCGGCTCCATATCGCCGTAGGCCTTCGCCCGCTTCGCGTCGACCGCGGCGCGATCGATCGTCGCGGGCTTTGCTTTCGCCCTGGTGGCTGCCTTTTTGCCCTTAGTTGTCCCCCTGGGTCGAGAGCAGAGCGGCAACGATCGCTGCGGTCAGCTTGGTGTCCGCAGCGGAGAAAGGCGAGGCCCAAGGGCTGATTGCGTTAAAATCCGTCCCCTTTCGGGGCAAATCCGCTTGCACGCGCGCACTGACGTTGCGACCATCCTGCCGGGTGTGGTCGACTAACCCTCACCGCAAACCCTCACGGAGATTCTCTATGCCGAAGGTCGACGATGTAGCTTGGATGAGCCAAAGACACGGCTTTTTGGTTCGCCAGGATAATGATCAGCCCATCGCCTCATTCGAGTTCACTAACGAGGCCGAGGCGCAGGCCGCGCAAAAGAAGATGCAAGAGATCTTGGCGACCTGCGTTGAGGCGATGGGCTACACCTGAGTCCCGAGAGCGCGCGCTCGCGAACGTCCCTCAAGTTGAGGAAACATCCGCCGGCTGGTCGAGCTGGGGTTGAAGGTGAGAAAATGAGGAACCACTAGGAGGCTCCGCGATGCAATATGCGCATTGGTTGATGGTAGCTGGAGCCGTCTTGGTGATGCTCGGATTTATCAGCTTTGCGCTTCATAAAAACGACGCCGCGACGGCTGAGGGTCATCTGACGCGAGACACATCCTCGGAAACTGTCCAGGCCGCCGTAGCCGCCATAGAAAGCGAGATGGAAGGCGAAGGGGAAATGCCGCCAAAACGGCAACGACTGCCTAACGGAATATTCGGCGGATCGTAGCTCACACCGGGGCTGAAGGCGAAGGGGAAACCATGACCCTCTATGATGCCATTTTAACCGGCTCAGATTTGAGCCCGTCCTGGTTTCGCCCGTCGGACTACATCGACGCCAAGGTCGAGCTCGGGCTGAAGGGAAAGCGCTAAAGGCAAGTCCTTCTATGCGGGCGTTCATTGTCGCTTTCATCGTGTTCGGTCTGACATGCGGAATAAGTATTCTCGTGCTGGGCAGGTTTGGCATGAGCGATAATCAATCACTCCCTCCAAGCAGAGCAGCCGAAATAACGTTCACTGTCGGAACGCTGATCGCGTGCGCTGTCGCCGCATCGCATTGGCTGCTTCCGCAGCCCGGATGGTGATTCCGACTCGCTCATGTTCATCTACAAGACGTGTGGAAAAGCGCGAGCGGAAGGGGCCGCTGACAGACCGCGCCACAAACCTCAACGCCGCCGCGAGGGAAATTTAGAAACGTTTCCCGCCGCCGCTGGCGGAGCAGCCAGCTGTCGAGGAGTACGGTCCCCCAATTCCTCCGCCCACATCATGTTCTGCGTCCGCGAGACCGCTGCCGAACAATAACCCCGCTCCTTCTTTTCAGCGTTCTCCCAGAACCAGTGCATGCAGCCCTGTCCGAGACAAAAATGTCCACGATAACGCATTTCGCGCGCGTACCAGGGAAAGAACTTCCACAGGAAGTGCCATTGAAGCCAATCCCGGTATGTCCATCGCCCGCGGTCGGCGACCTTCATGACGCACATTCGCATCCGGGCTTCACTCGGCGGCAACATTCCGCGCATGTCGAAAACCCTCCCGTTCCGTGTGAGGCCTTCGTACCGCAACAAATAGTACATGCGCTACGTCGAAGTCACCACACCAAAGTTGCTGGCATCGCGATGCGGATCGCGCGACGCCTCGTGGTGCAGCGCGATTGAACGCGCGCTTGGGCAGGGCAGCGGCGGGCCAGATAGGCGGCATCCTGCTGATGGTCGGGCGAGCCGAAAGGCCGTCCTAAGAGCGGGACCGTAGAATTACGGGATTACTTTATGGCGTGACCGCGCTTCAATGCGGGCATGCCTTGGACGATCCCGAACCTGGTGCTTGACGATAAGCCCGTGCGGCTGGCCAACATGCGAACGCACGGGCGTCGCCACGTGTTCGTCAATTGCGGCAATCCGGACTGTCATCACAACGCCAGGCATGACCGTGACGTGATCCAGCTACGCAAGAGATCCGAAGCAGTTGTAAGGACCTCTCCTATCGTGGCCGCCTGCAATGAGACTGCTCGGTTCCTGGAGTGGGCCATGACATTCCGCCTCTTCGCTTCCTTGAACCAGGTTATTCCGCTCCTCGACGGCCTTTCCACGGTACCAAGTCTCGGACATGTTGAGTCTTATGTAACTGGTTCGTTCGGATGATATCGCGCGATAATCTTATTCACCGGTCAGTGTATCGAGAGGGAAGACAACTTTCATTGCGTATTAAATTGCAATTAGATTGCAGCGCGAAGATTTAGGCGCATTTCCCATGGGCCGGTTGAAGCCCGGCGGGTCGCAGAGACCAGCGAGCAAGCCCCTCTGCATCTCCTGCGCGTTTTGCGACGCGGGCCAGGCGTGTATCCGGGAGGAGGACACCGGAAAATGTCCAAATCTCACCATGACGAGCCACTCCGATGGCATTGGCTTTATATTCCGCTCGTCGCTTTCTTGGTTTTCGCCGTCGGGCCGTCAGTCCTCGCCCCGATCTTGTTTGTACTGAGCTTGCTTGTTGACATCCCATTTCTCGGCCCGGTGCAGCGGGCACCCGACCTGATTTCAATGCTAATCTATCCACTTCTCCTGGGCCTTACATGTTGGCCCTTCCTGTGGCTGCATGGTTTCGCTCGAGACGCATTGATCGAAGACCTGACCCCCTTAGGCGGTCCATATAGACGCCTCCGGGATGGCTTGCCGAGCGAGCCCTGTAGCCAGCCGCCAATAACTCAAGTAAGCATATGATTTTGTTGCAATCTTTATTTGTTGATGCTTGTTCCCCCAACATCCAAGCAGCCAGTGCGGCTCAAGACCCCTGTTGCTCAAAAACATCAGTCGGATTCCGATTTTCGGAGCAGCGCGAAAACCTTTTGACAGCGCCGTGCGGCATATCGTTCTGTTCGAGCGGCGCAGGACAACAGCCGCAGGTGTACCCATGCGCAATCATGACTTCGTGTCCGACGGATTCCTGGCAATAATCGCAGCCAGCCTTGTGCTGCTTTGCTCGGGCTTGCTCGCTATCGCATTTAGCTAGTCCATCCAGGCGCGCCCGATCCTGTCATCGTCGGAATGAGCACATCGGCGTGAACCACGGACCTTAAGCCATGGGAATGCGTTGCTGTGATGTTGGGGCGATCCGGCGGGAACTCTAACTATGAGCGCCATTCCTCTTCACATTCAAAGACGCCTCGAGCAGCGATGGGCTTCTCGTTTCGCTCCACCGGCTGCGTCAAACGGACCAAAGAATGCTGGAACGAAAGCCTCACCATCAACGAGTCGCAGCACGCGGCAAAAGACGAAAGAAAAACCCACCGGGTTGAGACGGTGGGTTTAGTCAATGCTCTCGCGAATGAGTGACGAGATCCGCGATTGATCTAGACGGTAGCTGGTCGCGGCTGACAAATATCCCGGGCCGGCCCGCGAACGGCTATTTCAGCGAGCCGTTGAGGGCGCCTCGCTCGCTCAACATCAAAGCATTTCGATGCTGCCCGGCAATTCGGCCTTGGCTCTCAGCGGCACGGTAATCGAGCAATGGCTCAAGGAAATCTATTCGGCCGTTCAGAACGATTCACGGCGGCTCGCGGTCAACTGACCAACAGCTGACCCCTCGTTGCATCGCGATTTGCGGAATTTGCTCTGGCCTGCTTCCAGCTATCGCGCTATTTTCGGTGTGAGCCGGTCCGGACAAAGGCTCATCCATTCTTGTCAAGGAAAATGGCGATCACGCTGCCGTCAATCTCTTGGCGTTTGATCTAAATCAAGCTCAGCGCCTCCAATCTGTTTCGAAATCTGGCTGCACTCTTTTGTAGTTAAGCTGATCCGATGCAAACCTGGGTCCGAACGCTGATTGCCATTGTCTTGGCGCTTACCTCATTGAGCGCGATCTCCGAGCGAGTGCGCGAACAAGGCGCGACCGACACTGAAATTCGCATCGGGAATGTTATGCCTTACAGCGGGAGTTTGCAGGTCTTCGGAGCAATTGGAAAAGCCGAAGCAGCGTATTTTGATTTGATCAACGAGCGTGGCGGGATCAATGGCCGTAAGGTGCGCTTTATCTCATATGATGACAAATCCGATCCGTCGGCCGCCCTGGAGCTTACGCGAGATCTTATCGAGAACGACAACGTCCTCTTGATGTTCGGTTCTTTCGGAACTCCGGGAAACTTTGCCGTTCGCACATACTTGAACGAAAGACAAATTCCTCAACTCTTTGTCGCCTCCGGAGACGACCATCTGAGCGATCCATCGTTGTTCCCGTGGACAATGGGTTGGCAGCCCTCAATTCGGGAAGAGGGGCGCATCTACGCCAACTACATACAGGCGTTTTACTCCGGAAAAAGGATTGTAGCTCTTTGGCAGAACGATCATTTCGGTCGAGAACTGTTCAAGGGGTTGGAAGACGGGCTCGGTGACATCGCACGGATGATCAGGGTCGATATCGCCTACGATATCGCAGATGAGCATCTGGACACGCACGTATCGATCTTAAAGCGATCGGGAGCCGAGATTTTTGTATTTGCAGGCGTGCCTGCCAACGCGGCGAAAGTAATCCGAAAAGCGGCGGATCTCAATTGGCATCCTGTGTTCATAACGAACTATATGGCGTCATCGATTGCGACGGCGCTAAAGCCTGCCGGCTTGGAAAACGCCTTGGGCGTAATTACAGCCGCGTTCTTGAAGGATGCCAATGATCCGGCTTGGAAGGACGAACAAGCCACCAACGACTGGCAGGCATTTGTTGACAAATATAATCAGGCCGGTGGCAAAGACGACAGTGCCGCCGTCTTCGGCTACGCGGCCGCCGAGACATTGGCCCAAGTGCTCAAACAGTGCGGCAATGACCTGTCTCGCGAGAACGTCATGAAGCAAGCGGCGGCCCTCGAAGACTACCAAGGCTCCATTTTGCTACCTGGGATCAAAATCAACACTGGACCTTGGAACTTTCGGCCGATCAAACACCTACGACTGGTTCAATTCGACGGCCGCACGTGGCAACCGATTGGCGAAGTGCTCGAAACGGCTTTCTCCAACGCCCAAAAGTAGCATGCTCTAGTGTCGGAACGCTTCGGCCGGCTCGAGCGCGGCAGCGCGCGAGGCAGGGTAGACTCCCGACAGCAGACCGATCACGCCGCCGACGGCTGGCGCGAGCAAGGGAGCGAGCGGGTCGAGCACCGGAGTCCAGACCTGATACGCCGAGACACCCACCACGATCAGCACTCCGACGCTGGATCCGAGCAGTCCCCCCACGACACCCATGGACGCACTCTCAATAAGAAACTGTGCTGCGATGTGGCGGCGAGTCGCGCCAATGGCACGGCGCAGTCCGATCTCCGCCGTCCGCTCCATCACGCCCACCAGGGTGATATTTGCGATCCCAAGCGCGCCGACCACGAGCGACAGGCCGCCTAGCAGCAGGAACATGACATTGAGGTCGGTTTGCACGTCATCGCGTACGCGCCGCGGCTCCTGCGGCAGTTGCACGCGAAGCGCGCGTGGATCGTCCGGCCGCAGCGCCGCCCGCGCCTGGAGCGCGATCAGGGAAGCGGCGCCGATCTTCGTCTCCACGACAACCGTGCCAGGTCCGAACAGGCTGAAATGCCGTCGCGCCGTACCCTCGGGAATGATTACCGAACCAAGCAGTTCAGGCTTTCGCACCACATCGCGGAGGATACCGATCACGAGGTAGAGTTGATCGCCGACATAAATCGCGGGCAGCCGCTCGACTCCACTGATGCCCAGGCGGCGCGCGGCATCGGGGCCGAGTATCGCGACGCGATCGGCGCGGGTAGAATGCCCGCCGTCGAGAAACCGTCCCGAGCCGAGTTCGGCGCGCACCGCGCGGAACAAATCCGGCGAGGCGGCGCGCACCGCCAGCCTGAGTGCTGTCTGATTGACCGGATCCACCACGGGTGAGGCGCTGACGAGAGTGTCGTGGACATTGACGTCGCTTAGCAGGCCCGCGGCCACCACACCGTTCAGCCGGGCGAGCCGTTCCGGCGCGTCCCACGGAATGGCACGCGGATCAATCGTGCCGGTCGCGATTCCCGGCCGCGCCGAGATAAAAAGTTCCGTGGCTGCGAGTTGATCGAACTGACTGATGATGCGGTTGCCGGCAGTTCGAGTGAGGCCGATGGTGGCCACCAACGCCGACATGCCGATTACGATGCCAAGCACCGTCAGCGCCATGCGGGCCGGCCGCGCGATCACCCCGGCGATTGCCTCGGCGAGAAGGTCGCGCGCTGTGATCCCCGAAGCCGTAATGACCGCCCTGGATGAAGCTGCCAATGCCGGCTCGCTTCCGCCAAAGAGCGCGCCATCCTTCATGTTGACCCGGCGCGAGCCCCGGCGCGCCACGTTTTCATCGTGCGTGACGACGACAATCGTCATTCCTTCTTTGTTGAGTTCGGTGAAGAAGTCCAGGATCGACTCGGTGTTTTTGGAATCAAGATTGCCGGTCGGTTCGTCGCACAGCAGCAAACTCGGCGAGCCCATCAAGGCCCGCGCGACCGCCACCCGCTGGCATTCGCCGCCTGACAATTTGGACGGCGGAAAATCCGCGCGATGCGCAAGGCCGACGCGGCGAATTTCCTCCATCGCCCGTTCGCGCCGCCCGCGTCCGGTGTGCCGGCGGTATACTTCCGCCAGCATGACGTTCTCAAGGACGGTACGATACGGTAGGAGGTGAAATGACTGAAAGATGAATCCGATGCGCCGGCTGCGCAATCCGGCCCGCTCATTCTCGCTCAGCGTCGTCGTTTCGATACCATCAAGAAGGTACTTTCCGCGGGTTGGACGGTCGAGGCAACCCAGGATGTTCAACAGCGTCGATTTCCCCGAGCCGGACGGACCGGTTATCGACAGCCATTCGCCGCGCCGCAACACCAGGTCGACATCGATTAATGCGTCGACCGCGGGATCGGTCCCGAATTGCTTGCACACCTTACGCAGGTCAAGCACGTGATCGGGATTGGCGGCAACCGCTTCGATCGGCAACGCCTGCCGTATGTCTTCGGCCTGCCTCATTTCACCGCTGCCGACTCCGCCGCTTTGTAGCCCACCACCACGAGTTGGCCGGGGGCGAGTCGCCCATCGGGGGTGCTCACCTCGACATAGCCCCCCGTGGAAAGCCCCGGTTGTACGGTGACGTATTCCTGCCTGCCGCCGCGATCGACCAGCACGCGCGATGTTCCGTCGGCAGCCAGCGACACCGCGCTCGTGGGGACCGCGATGACCGCGCCCTTCGAAGTTTCGATCGGGATTGTCAGCCGGACGGAAAACCCTGCCAGGAGCACAGGCGTGCTCTCGACCCTGACCCCGAGGTAGAAGTGGTACCCGTCCACGCCGCGCGTGCCGGGTGTGTTCGCCACCGTCTCAACGATGCCAGTCGCCTTGATTCCAAGAGCCTGCTCGTCGATCGCGGCCTTCATCCCGGGCTTCACCAGCGGCGCGGCTTCAATTTGCAGCTGCGAGTCGATACTGAGCTGGTTGTCCGTAACACTCATCACCGGCCCGGAAGCGTTGGCGGCGACGGAAGCGGTCACCTCGTGGACGCGGATCGGGAGCGACGGGATGAACACGACCTCGTCCGCCGGAACCTGCACGCCGATCCTCGCGCGCGCCGCCGCGAGTTCGCGGTCCAGTCGCTCGGCTCGTTCGCTTGCGACCTTGACATCGAATTCGGCGAGCGTTTGCTGTTCCAGCGCCGCACGCACGCTGCGCTCGCCTTCCAGGCGGGCGGCCTTTACGGCTGCCTCGGCGACCTTGATTCGTTCATCGGCCAGACTGGCCTCACGCGCCGCGGTCTGAATCGCCAGATCGGCTTCCAGCTTCGCCTTGCGTTGCGCGGCACGTGCCACTTTCAGCTTGGCCTCGGCCGCGGCACGCGCCGTTTCGGTCTGGCGCGGATCGAGAACGATCAGGGCCCGATCGGCGATCTGCGTGGCGACATCGGCGCTGGCCGCGGTCGCGGAATGCGTGGCTCGCGCGCGTTCGGTTTCAAGCGCGAGGGATTTGCCGGCGCGCGCGTCTGCCAGCTGACGGCTGTCGCCAGCACGCGCCGCGCTGTCGACAGCGGCCTGGCGCGTGTTCTGCTCCGCGATGGCCCGCGCGGCGGCGACCGCTCGCACCGCTGTTTCGTGCGTGGCCTCGGCCGCAAGTCGGCCGCGCGCTGCATCCGACCAGTCTCGCTCGAGCGCGAGGATGGCAGCGCGTTGTTCGCGCGTCGGTCCGAACGGATCCCACCCCGCCTTTTGATACCAGCGCTCGACCGCGGCGGATGTCTTTTGATCATAGTTGCCATCGACTGTGCCCGGATCGAAGCCGAGACGGGCCAGAGCTTCTTCGAGCTGGCGTACGTCGCCGCCGCTCGTTCCGGGCGCCATGTCGCGAAAAGCCGGTGTCTCGCCGCGCAGGACGAAAACCGGACGGCCGGATGCTGACAGAATTACCTCGCCTTCCCCAAATCCCGTATTTGGTCGCGGCAGCGACGAGATCAGTCCGATGCCGCCTTTGACCGTGGAAGGCGCGATCGAAATCGGCTGCGGCAGCCCGAAGCGGACCGTGCCGCGGGTGACGACATCGGAACTCAATACACGCGACTCGACAGGCACGAGGATCGCGGATGCCTCGGGCGCTGCGGTGCGCGCCGCCATTTCCGCCGGCGACTGGATCCTGGAGCCCATGTACCAGGCGCCAACCGCCATGCCGCCAACCACGCCCAGAATGGCCCAGAGAACATTTACGCGTTTTGTGACCATGCCGTAATCCTTCCAGCCATTGACAGCGCGCGGGCCATCTTCGCGAGAAGCGTTGCGTCGGCCTTCGTCACGCGATGTCCGGCCGCGAAAGGAGGTTACTCATCGCCGCCGATCCGTGGAAGTACGGAAAACTGATGTCATGATCGATCTCATTGCACCTTCCGGGAAAATAATTCCTCTTGGATGCGCTCCTCGACCGGCGTCAACACCTCCTCTTGCATTTTGAAGCTTTTGGCCGCGACCACGCGCTCGAAATCCTGTAGTTTCCGCAGAGCGGCTTTTTGGTCCGCCGACATCTTGGCAACCAACAGCTTGCCGCCCTCGGTCAGCGTGCTGAGACGGTTCCGCAGGTCGGGTTCAATTTCGTCCGGGTGGCCGTAGTCGAAGCTGGCCTTCTTCATCTCCCGCTGCCAAAACCCAAGCGCAGCCTTCATGCGCTGGTCCTTGTTGATGAGCGCGTCCTGGGGATTGTAGTGACTGGCCTTCAGCTGATCGGGTTTGAACGTTTCAGCGATCGCCTTGCGCGTGCAACCACCGGTGCGCGACAAATCCTCGGTCTCCAAAGCGACCGCGAAGGTGCTGGTCACGTCCTCCCCGAACAACGCGCGATTGTAAGCGACCTGATCTGCGGGAGAAAGGCCGCGGAAAATTTGCACATTGCGTTCGCCGAGACCGACGCGGGCGGGGCTGTAGTCGGTGGACAGCTGAGGCGGCAAACCGGTATAGAAGGTAGATACACCAAAACCATAACGACTGACGAACTCCTCCTCGCTGAGGCCTGGAAGGCGTTTGTCCGCCGCCATGCCCGCCCGCACCGTGTTGTGGTCGGCCGCGACGTACTGGAAGCCTTGTTCGCGCATGCAGCGCGCGATCAGTTCCTCGGTCTTCTCGATCGCCTGAACCAGCTCGCGAGGCGACATGCCGAATTCCTCGGTGCCAAGGCCCTTCGGCGCCTGCGCCGTGGCGATCGCTGGCGCGAGCAGGACGGCGAACACACCCGCGCAAATCATCTTCTTCATGACGCTATCCTTTCCAATCGCTATCCCCTGCAATAACGAACCTCTTAAGGATCGCATTCCGTTCAGTCGCTACCTTGGCGCACCGGAATCACGCGGGACGGCAGGCCCCTGATCCACGATTTCGCCACCCGCGGGAGGAAAACCCGAGCGATGAAAATCGTAGATCAGGGCGTTCGCCCGCCGGTCCGTGTCAGTCCGTGCCGACGATCTCTCCGGACTCGATGTCGACAAAGACGTCCTTCTCGCCTTGGTCCTTGGTCTGGATCTCGATCACGTAGACATTCTTGCCTTTCTTCCGCTCAATCGTCACGTCGGTGGCCTTGCCGGGGATTCGCGCAAGCGCGATCGTCGTTGCCTCCGTGCTCGAGACCTTCGCCACGGGCGGCGTATACTTCAACGGCTTGTCGCGCAGCTTCCCGACGCTTGAAACGTCCGAGGCCGGGTTGTCCTTCGGCAGCGCGTTGGAAACGATGAGCTTGCCATCTGAGGTGTCGTGCACGAGCCCAACGATCGGACACCAGATCTTGTCGGTGATGTCTTTCAGATCTTGCAAACCCTGCTCGCGAACCCGGACGCAGTCCTTGAACGTTCCCGCCGGAACCGTTATTTCGATGCCGGCTTCCATGTTCTCGGCGCCGCCATAGGCCGCGCTCTTGCTGCCGTCGAATAAATATCGGCCACCGATCGTGAAAGTGCCGGGCATCAGCAGACCCGGTCCGGCGAGACCTTGACCGTCGGGGTCGCCCGCCCGCCAGGTGCCACCGAAAACCGGTTTGCCTTCCTGGTTGATCTCCCAACTCACCTCGCCGAAGGCATAGACGGCGTTGGTGGTTTTATCGACGGCGAACCAATTGTGCGCGCGTTGTGTCAATACGCCATCAAGGTACTCTTCTTCTTGCACCACCGCGGTCTTGAATTTGCCGATGCCAGGAAGGTCGAAATCCTCGGTGGTATCCAGGACCACAGTCTCCTTGCGATATTTGCCGTCCGGGTGATCGGGCCGCTCATGCACGTGTTTGTGTCCCGGCGTGATCGGGAAATAAAGCGGGTTGACCCCGTACGGGACGATATTCTCGCCCTTCAGATGCCAATCCTTCTGCGACGAGAAATCCTTGTCGCTCTTCCATCGCGGTTCTTCTTTGACCTCGCCCGCGACTGCGCCGCCTACGAGCACGAAGCCGGCCGCCACCAGAACGGTGCCCGCCTGGAGCGCGGCGCGCCACCTGGCGAGCCGGCCAGATTGCCCCCTCGCTGTCTTGATCTGTCGCTCCAAACGCTGCTTGTCGAACATCTCAATGCCCTCCAGTTGCGGACGACAGTCCGGCCAAATGTCGCCCAAGGTTGCGGAAGTTTTCAGCCCGATTTGGCCGTTGGGCCGATCTGACATTTCGCGAGCGGGCGGGTTCATCGAACCCTCGCGGTGGTGAAGCCGGCTTCGATGAAGGACCGATTGCCGTCCTTCGCTACCGTCCCGATCGCGAATTTGTAGGCCTTGCCAGCGCGCAAGAATCCTTCAGGTACCGTGAAGGATTTTGCCGAACCTGGCAGCAGCGCCCGGATTTCGTAGGGGGCGCCGGCTTGCTCGATAACGATGGCGCAGGACTCGATCCCTTCCGGGACAGACCATCGCAGGGTCAGCGCGGTGGCGGCTATGTCTTTCTGGTCAGGCCGCGGATATTCGAACCTGGCCGGTTTCGGAAACACGTGGCTCAACCGGGCCTCACCGCGCAGGCTTGCCCCTTTGGTGGTTGTTCCCTCAAAACGATATGCGCCCGCCGGGAAATCAGCGCGCACAACCGCATCGTCAGCGGGCTCTGGCGATTCGAGCGTAAGACCCCGAACCCCCAGCTTCGAGTCCGGCGTTCTGAGGTCGATCACCGTACGCTCGCCCGGCGCCGATACCTTCAGCGCGGCCAGCCCATCCTCCGCGCCGACTGCCTCGAACCGGATCTCGGCATCGTGATCTTGTACATTGCGTTCGAGATAAACGGAGAGCTTTTGAAAGCGGCCATCTTCGGCCATGGCCCCCGTCACCGGATATGCAAAGGCGGACAAGGTCGCAACGGCGGCGACAATCCAGCCGTTGTGGCGACGCACGGTTTTCATATCACGCACTCCCAGATACTCAGACCGATTCTGGAACAGCCAGACGATCCGTCGACAGGCCCGTACCGCGGCCGAAACGGAGATAAAATGCGGGTAAGATAAACAGGTTGAGCAGCGTCGATGTCACGAGGCCGCCCAGAATGACGACCGCCATCGGATATTCAATCTCATGGCCCGGCAGGTTGCCGAAAATGATCAGCGGCAGAATCGCGAGCCCGGCGGCTCCGGTCGTCATCAGGATCGGTCGTAACCGCTCGCCCGCGCCGCGAAGCACGAGCGCCATGCCGAACGCCTCTCCTTCATGGCGTTCCAGATGCTGGAAGTGGTTGATCATGATGATCCCGTTGCGAGCGGCGATGCCAAGCACGGTCAGGAAACCGATCAACGAGCCAAGCGAAAGCACGCCGCCCGCAAGCCATGCCGCCAACACACCGCCCACCAGCGCCGAAGGAAGGATCAGGAAACTGAGCGTTGCCAAGCGCCAGCTGTTAAAGGACTGTTGCAGAAGTACGAATATGCCGACGAGCGCCAGCACGGCGAACAGTTCGAGCCGCCTGCGGGCGGCGCTCAGTTCCTGATATTCGCCTTGCAGCACCGCGTAATAGCCAAGTGGAAACGCCAACTTCTCCAAACGCGACTGCACGTCGCTGGCGACCGCGCCGAGGTCGCGGCCCCGGACGTTCGCCTGCACGTCGATGCGACGGGAACTCGCCTCACGCCTGATGACATTTGGCGTCGGCCGAATGCTGACATCGGCTACTTCCGAGAGCTGGACGCGCTGCCCGGTCGGAGTGTCGATCAGCATCCCGCGGACCGAGTCAAGGCTGTGGCGGGATTCCGGCGCGGTCCATACCTGCACATCGTAGGTGCGTCCACCGATGAAGATGTCGCCGACCTCGGTGCCGGCCATCAGCGAGGCAGAGGCACGTCGGACATCGCCCGGCTTCAGACCGTAGCGTTGCGCCTCGGCCAACTTCACCGTCACCTGAATGTGCGGCACCTCGACCATCAGCTCCTTGTGCAGGTTGACGAGATTCGGAACGTTCTCGAGCGCCGCGCGGACCTCCTCCGCCTTGTCCCGCAGAACGTCGAGGTCGGGGCCGAAGATACGGACGACGATCGCCTCGCCGGCGCCGGTCAGGACCTCGCGAATGCGTTCCTTCAGATAGGTCTGCACATCGCGGTAGAGGCCGGGATAACCCTCCACCATTTCCTCGATGCTGGCATGCGTCTTGTCGTAATCGGCGTCGCGGCTGATGCTGATCCAGTTCTCCCCGAAATTGACGCCGACGACCTCATCGGCGGCGAAGGCCTGACCGATATGGGCGCCGAAGTTGCGTACGCCTGGAATGGCTCGCAGTTCCTTGCTGGCGCGGGTGGTGATGCGCAACATCTCGGGAAGTGACGCATCGGGGGTGGTGACCCAGTGCATCAGGAAGTCCCGCTCCTTGAACGCCGGCAGCAGCGAGTGCCCGAGCAGCGGCCAAACGCCGATGCCCGCGAGCGTCACTACGCCGATAGCGATGAAGGCCACGCGTGGCGTTCGGGTGGCACGCTCCAACAAGGGCGCGTAATGGCGCAGCAGCCAGACGATCACCGGTGATTCACGCCCTTCGAGTTGCGCGTTACGCAGCAGGATCAGGCAGAGCGCCGGCGTTACCGTCATCGCCAAGACGAGCGAGGCCGCAATCGCGAGCACATAGGCGGCAATCAGCGGCTTGAAGAAGGACCCGGTCAGACCTTGCATGAACAGGACGGGCACGACCGCGGTGACCACGATAAGGGTAGCGTAGACGATCGGCGCCCGCATCTCGAGCGAAGCGTCCAAAACGATGCGCGCCGTGCTTCTCGCATCGCCTCCCCGCCGCGCCAGACGCAAGCGGCGCATGATGTTCTCGACGTCGAGGATCGCATCGTCGACGACGATCCCCAACGCTATTACGAAGCCCGCCAGGGTCATTGTGTTGACCGTCGCGCCGGACATGAACAGGACGAGTCCAGCTGCGAGCAGCGACAGCGGGATGGCGACGATGCAAACGATCGCGGTACGCCATTCGTAAAGGAAGATGAGTATGATTCCCGTGACCAGCAGGCAGCTCAGCAATAGCGCCCATGATAGATTGTTGATCGAGTCTTCGACAAAAGTCGCCGGCCGGAAGATGGTGGTATCGATCTCAACCCCTGGAAGGCCGGGCTTCATCCTCTCCAGCGCCTGCTCCACCCCGCGGGTGACGGCGAGCGTGTTACCCCAGGGGAATTTTTCGACGATGAGCATGAGGCCTGGGCCGTCGTTGATAACAGCATCGCCAATCATGCCCTGCGGCGCATAGACAAGATTGGCCACATCGCTCAGCAATAGCGGCGGTTTCCGTGTGGTCACCGGCACCCTGGCTAGCGTCTCGGGTGTAACGCCGGCGGCGGCGAAGCGGAGTTGAAAGCGCTGATTAGGTGTTTCGACGAAGCCGCCGGTGCCGATATGCGCGCCGCGGGAATAGCGCAGCAGGCCAACGTCGAGGGCATCGGAAACCGCTTCCTGCACCTGGTCGAGCGTAACGTCCGCGGCTGCCAACCGCTTCGGATCTACCATGACCTGAAGCATCTTGAGCTGCTCTCCCCAGATCGCGATGTTCGCAACCCCGGGAACTCCAAGCAGCCGCTGCCGGATGTTCCAATAGGCAAGCATCGACAGGTCCATGACGGACTTGTCCTTTGAGGTAATGCCGATCTTCATGATCCGGCTGGTCGAGGACAGCGGCGGCATCATGAAAGGCGGCGCAGCCCACGTCGGCAGGCTCTTGGTCGCGAGCGCCATTCGCTCACTGACGAGTTGCCGCGCGCGGATCCCGTCGACGCCGGACTTGAAGATCAATAGGATTGACGACAGTTGCGAAACCGACTTCGAACGCATCACTTCGATGTCGGGGACGCCGTTCAGTGCGTTTTCCAGCGGCACAGTGACAAGTTGTTCAACTTCGGCGGATGAGAGCCCAAGGCAGATTGTCTGGATCTCGACCCGTGGCGGCGCGAATTCCGGGAATACGTCCACTGGTACGTCCCGCAGGCGCGCCAAGCCAAACCAAGCGAGCACCACGCCAAGGGCGAGGACGAGATAACGAAAGCGCAGACTGGACCCTATGATCAGCTTCATCATCGGAAAACACCCCCCACTCAGGCCAGAGCCGTCATGGAAAAACAATTTCGGCGGGAAGCTAGTGGCCTACCCGCACCTCAGTCCCGAAGACTTGCGGCACACCGGCCGCAAGCACCTTCGTGCCGGTGGGCGGCCCGTCACTCAGGTACACGTTATCGCCCTTGATGGTGTCGATCTCCACCGCTCCGCGGAAGAAGGTCAGCGGATCGGCGCTGATATAAACCCACGTCTTTCCAGTCAGGTCGTAGAGAACAGATGCATATGGCACGATCCGGCGGCCCGACGGATCCACACGCACCTCGTCGATCAGGATGCCGAGCCGTTCGGCCGCTTTCGGCGTGAGCGTCACCTTCATGATCTTTGCGTCAAGCGTGGCCTCGACTCGCGCAGGCGCGCTCTTGACCGCCGACTCCGCGGCCAGGGCTGAGCCGCAAGACATTGCAAGGCACGCGGTAGACGCCGCGACCACCAATACGTTGAAGCGGACCATGACGCGTTACTCCCCCTTGATGGCTTTCGAAGCGAAAAGCGCGGTAATCATGACGCAGTGTCCATTTCAAGATCGAGCCTGTCGGCCGTCCAGCCGGCGCCGAACCGTGCGTAAAGCGCCGGAAGCACGAGCAGTGTTCCGAGCGTCGAGGTAACGACACCGCCCAACACCACGACCGCGAGCGGGTACGCGATTTCGAGCCCGGCGACATCGCCCATAATCGCGAACGGAAGTACCAGAGCGATCGTCGTGACCGATGATGCCATAGCGCCCGGGAACTGCTCCTGGACGCCGCGACGCACCAGCGCTTCCCCAAATGGCTCACCCTCGTTCAATTGCAGATGTTGGAAATGAGCAACGAGACCGACACCCTGCCGCACCGTCAATGCAAACACCGCCCCTAGACCCAGCAGAGAACCGAGCGAGAAGGTACCGTCGGTGATTGCGATCGCCGCCAGACCGCCCAGTACAGCGATCGGGACACCGAGCAGCGACAGCGCGGTGAGTGCCCAACTGCGGAGCGCCGCCTGCGTCAGCAGGAACATCAACCCAGCCGCCGCCGCCATGTAGCTGTATATTGACCGTAGGGCAGCACGCTGTTCCTTATATTCGCCCAGTACCTCGGCACGGTGCTCGAACGGGAATGCTACCTGCCTGACGCTCTTGGTGACATCATCCGCCACATCACCAAGCGCCCGCTCGTCCACTTTCGCCGAAACATCGATACGGCGCGAGGACCCCTGGCGCCGGATGATGCTGGTGGCCGGCGCAATGCGGACGTCCGCGACCTCAGCCAGGCGAACCTGAGCCCCGCTCTCGCTATTGATCATCAGATTCCGCACGTCATCGATGTTATCGCGCAACTCCGGGCGACCCCAGACAACCACGTCGAAAACTTTCTGGTCCTCGAAAAGCGCACCGACGGTAATGCCGCCGACGATCGCGGAGGTTGCTCTGCGGACGTCGCCCGGTTTCAGGCCGTAATTAGCCGCGCGATCGACATCCACCTTGACCTCGATCGCGGGCTCTTCGATCTGCAACTCAACCAGGGGATTTTCAATGCCGGGGATCTTCGCTATCGATGCGCGGATCTCCTCCGCCTTGGCGCGAATGATGTCGAGGCTGTTGCCATAAACGCGCACGGTAATGGAATCCGGGTCACCGGTGAGCGCCTCACGAAGCTTGGTTGACAGGTATGTCCCAACCTGGCCGCGCATTCCGGGATAGGCAGCGACGGTAGCTTCCACGGCATCGACCATTGCTTCGTGGTCAGCCTTCGGATCGATGTTGACCCACACTTGCCCCGCATTCACGTCGGTCGCGCGTTCGCAGTTACAAAGCAGGGCTCGTCCGAGATTGGCGAAGGCGTTCTGCACTCCCGGGATTTGCCGCAGGTCGCGGATCAGGCCCTCGGTAGAGCGGGTCATCGCCTGCAGCGAGGTGCCTGGCGGGCCCTGCCATTCGACGACCAGATCGGTCTCTTTGAAGCTGGGCACCATATTATGTTCGAGCGAGCGCCAGAGCGCGAAGCACGCGATCGCCGCCGCGACGCCGGCGGCGATGCAAGCGATCGGCGCGCGGACGACGGGGCCACCAATTCGATCGAAAAGCCCGGCCAATTTATTCATGGCCCAACCGCCCTTTGGGGTCAGCGGCGCACGGGCGAGAAGCATTGCGGCCAGCGCAGGGGTCACGATCAGCGCCACCAACATCGAGATCGACACGGCGGCGATATAAGCCCAGGCCGTCGGCTCCAGGAACGCGGCGGACCGGCTGCGCATGAACAGAACGGGCAGCACTGCGAGCAAGGCGATCAGCGACGCGTACAGCATCGGCCGGCGCGTTTCGAGCATCGCGCGGGCGATGACCAGGAAGTCGGACCGTCCGTCGCGTGGCGCGCGCAAACGGCGCAGCAAGTTGTCGGCGTCGAGAATGCCGTCATGCACGATCACGCCGGACGCCATCAGCAGGCCGCCGACGACCATCATGCTGAGCGAGATTCCGGCGGCCTGTAACAGCAGTCCGCCGGAGACGAACGACAATGAGATCGCGGCCAGGGCGATAACCGCGGTCCTCCAGCTCCCCATCAGAAGGCCAAGTACGATGGCGGCCAAGATGATCGAAATGATCACGGCCTTACCCAGATTGCCGGTCGCGCGTTCGATGAAGCTTGCGGGATGGTAGACGGTCGTATTGATCTCGATGCCGGGCAGCCCAGGTTTCAGTTCGTCGAGCGCACGCTCAACGCCGCGCGTCACGTCTAATGTGTTGAAGCCGGGAAACTTCTCAATCGCCACCATCAGGCCGGGCCCTTCGCCGATGATGGCGTCTCCGATCAGCGCCTGGTGGCCCTCCACGAGATATGCGACGTCGCCGACACGCACGGTCGTGCCGGACAGCGGCACTTTGGCGAAGGTGCCCACGGTAGCGATCGGCAGCTGGTGACGGATACTGAGCCGCTGGTTCGGCGTTTCGATGAAGCCGCCGGTGCCTGGCGTGGACGAGTTCAGGTAGGTGAGTGGCGAGGACCACACCGCCTCACCGGACGTCTTGATCACCTGCTCGAGCTTGACGCCCTTGTTTCGCAGGTTCCGGGCATCGACAAGCACCTGCACCTGCCGCTCGCGCTGACCCCATATGGAAACATTCGCGACGCCAGGAACGCCGGCGAGGCGCGGCGCGATGTTCCAGCGCGCCTGAACGGACATGTCGATCAGCGAGACGGATTTCGAACTCAGGCCGATATTCATGACTCTGCTGGCCGAGGAAACCGGCTGAAGCATAACCGGTGGGCTGGAGACGTTCGGCAGTGCATGCGCCTGCGTCAGCCGTTCCTGCACCATCTGGCGTGCTTTCATCAGATCGGTGCCGGGCGCGAAGATCATTTCGATCGTCGAAAGTCCCGCCATCGATTCCGACTGGATGACCTGAAGCCACGGGACGCCATTAAGAAGGTCCGCTTCCAGCGGCACGGTAATCAACGATTCAACCTCGGCGCTGGAGAGGCCAAGCGATTCCGTCTTTACGGTGAGCGAGGGCAGCGCGAATTCGGGGATGACGTCCAGCGCCTTGTCCCTGACGCTGACGACTCCGAGGACCAGCAGGCCCGCGGCGACAACCACAACAAGCGTGCGCAAACGCATGCTCGAGGAAATGAGCCACGCCAACATCTCGACGCCCCCCTCTTTTGACTTCCAACCCAAGTCCCAAGGGCCCGTTTAAACGCGGGATTTTCTGGCCGCTATCTCACTCGTAGGGCAACGCAGTTATTTCCCTACGAGTCAGAACCTTTTCAGTTGCACCTCCGCCGTATCGCCACAGCACTTCGGTCTCGCGAACGCCATGGTGAGCATCGCGGTGATTTAGCGGAGACCGAAGACTGAGCATTCTAGACCAAATCAGGGCAATACGGATATTTTGATGTTGAGCTTTTGGCGACACAATGTCGCACCCTAAGGTAGCACAACTAATCGATTACTGCTCCCCCTTAATTCGGATACATCACTTCGTGGCGCTTGAGTAATTCGCCGTCAGTGTCATTGTTGTCCAACGTTGTTGAGGGGCTTCCGGCAATCATTGGCTTCGTCTTGTTGAGCGGGCTCTTGTCTGCAATCGACTTGACGGATGAAACGCCGGCTGAGAGAGTCTGGTTACGCGAGCGAAATTGTTACGAGCACGTTAGTTCGGCTGTTTGAGTGACGTCGGACTACGGTGGTGATGAGGCCGCGCATGATCTCGGGTAAGCGGGATGAGTTCGTTGCCGGATCCAGGCGACATCAGCATGCGGCAAAAATTGCAACGGTGGAGTTAACGGAGCGCGGTTGGCATCGCATCTGCGCGGTGTACCCATTGATCTTTCGCGCTGCGCCGGCATTGTTCAGCCTCGTCCTGCTTGTCCCTTCTTATGCCGCCGCCGCGGAGAACGAGGACATGGCAGTTCTCCGGCGCATGCTCGGGGAGCTAAAGGCGGAGAACCGCAAACTTTCCCAGCGTCTCAGTGCGCTGGAGGGCGGGTCGGCGGCTCGGCATACCAAGCCCGCTGCGGCGCACGAGAGTCCGGCGCCTGCCGCAGCCGCGGCGATACCCGCTCCGGCGGTTGGCTCGCCGCCCGTCGCTCTGCCCGCTCCAGATCTGTCCGAAGCCGCGACGAAAAGGCCGCTTGACCAGCGTGTGAAAGACCTTGAGATCGGCTGGGCGGCGCAGGAGAACGCGACGCAGCAGATCATCCGGGACACGCTTTCAAAGACCGGGCCGAAGATCAATAACTACCTCGCGCTTAGCGGTGTGGTTGAAGGGCTGGCCTCGCGGACCGGCCAATTCGACGGCCCCGCCAAGGAAAACCTGGCTCTGAGCACGGCGGAACTCGATTTCGATATCAAATTGAGCGACTGGTTGACCGGCGCTCTGGTTCTCCACTTCGACAATGGCACTGGCGCGATATTCCCGACCGGGAACAATCCAGTTGTGCCTACCACCCCTGGCGTAGGCGTGGATCGCTTCACGCTTGATCGGACTCACATTTCAATAGGCGATTTGATGCAATTCCCGATCGCTGCGCGATTCGGGGTGGAGACTTTGCATTTCGGTACGTCAACGGGTGTGGCACGCTTGGATACGCTCTCGATCGGCACTCCGCTGACGACCGAGGTGTTCGAAAACCGTCAGACGGCGGGAGGCTTGGAATTTGCCTGGCCAACCCCACCGCGGCAACCGCCGCCAGCGCCTGTCGTTATTCCACGCGTTAGTCCGCTGGTCGTCGCACCGGCCGTGAGCCAACTGGCGCGTTGGCTCGGCTACACTCCGTTGCCTGAGCGTCCGTTCCGGCCTCAGCCGGTCACATTCCCCTTCGACCCGCCACCCTTCTACGGCTCAGTCATGACCTACAAGGGCAGCGATAGCATCATCCCCAACCGCACCAAGATCGACGATTACAATGCCAGTCTCGGTTTCCGGACGAGGGGCCATTGCGGCGTGCCGTATGACCAACTGACGAACTCGCCGATTTGTCCATGGACCCTTGACTTCCATGTCGACTATGACACCTCCGTTTTCGAAAGCAGATTTCTGCATGCGTCCTACCTGCCATTCCTGAGTCAGATCGGCCAGATTCCGGGAGTGGCCGCCAGCGTCAAAGCCAGCTTCGGACCATTCGCGTTCGTGGGCGAAGTAAATGCCGCGCTCCAGCAAGCCAGGTTTTTGGATGGTCTCGGCACCGCCAGGAGCATGACGCCGATGGCCTGGCAGGCTTCGATTGCTTACCAGTTCGATTGGAACCCGTGGATAACGGAGATCGGCGCCCAGGGCGACTTCATCTCGTTGGGATATTCAGGCAGCAAAGACATGGCGGGCGTGACAGGCTTGGTCAACGGCTTGCCAACCCGGATCGGATTCGTCCCGCAAAACCGGGTTTTCCTCACCGCAGGCGAGTGGGTGATGGACGGGCTTAAAGTGGCCGTAGAATATTCAGCCAACTGGGACTATCCAGTGAGCAGCGGCGGTACCGGAAAGGTCGCTCATGGTGGTTTCGGACTGGTCCAACTCAATTTTTGATCCGTCTTTGCTCAGAGCGGGATGACTTTTCCTCGAATCGTCATCCCGCTCTATCTTTTTGTTTGAGCATGATCTTTTCGGAAAACCGGTGCCCACTTTTCCGGATCATGCTCTAGCGCTTTAAGGACGCGTGTGCCGAAATCCTAGAAGCAATCGTCACGACGGATGGAGTGAGCAGGCCGCTTCCACCCTGCCCCACACCAGCACGCAAGATCGATGACTCCGCGTTAGCGGCAAATGCACGCCGTTGACATTGACCTTGTCGCGGTCGAGACCGAGGTCACGGACGAACTTCTCGGCCACCGCCGCAAAGGCCTCGTGATCTCGAACAGGTCGATATCGTCCAGCGAGAGCAAGGGAGCTCTGGAGCGCTACAACGTCAGGCTAGGCAGATCGAGCCCATTGGCATGGGCACATGCAATCGCACTTTCATAACCCGCGTCGGCATGACGCATGACCCCCGTCGCAGGATCGTTCCAAAGCACCCTCTCGATGCGGCGCGCTGCCTCTCGCGTTCCGTCGGCGACAATCACCATGCCGGCGTGCTGCGAATAGCCTATGCCGACGCCCCCGCCGTGATGCAGCGAGACCCACGTCGCCCCGCTGGCACAGTTGAGCAGCGCATTGAGCAGCGGCCAGTCGGACACAGCATCCGAGCCGTCGCGCATCGCTTCGGTTTCGCGGTTCGGGCTCGCAACCGAGCCGCTGTCGAGATGATCGCGGCCGATGACGATCGGCGCCTTCAACTCGCCGCTCGCCACCATTTCATTGAACGCCAGGCCCAACCGGTGGCGATCGCCAAGGCCGACCCAGCAAATCCGCGCCGGCAGCCCCTGGAACTTGATCCGCGCTTTCGCCATGTCGAGCCAGTTGTGAAGATGCTTGTCGTCCGGCATCAGCTGCTTGACCGCGGCGTCGGTCCGGAAGATATCTTCGGGATCTCCCGAGAGAGCGGCCCACCGGAATGGCCCGACGCCGCGGCAGAACAGCGGTCGGATGTAGGCCGGAACGAAGCCGGGGAAGTCGAACGCGTTTTTCAAGCCCATATCCTTCGCCATCTGGCGAATGTTGTTGCCATAGTCGAGCGTGGGAATGCCCTGGGCGTGGAAGTCGAGCATGGCCTGGACGTGGCCGACCATGGAGGTCTTGGCCGCCGCTTCAACCGCTTTCGGATCGGCCTCGCGTCTGGCCTCCCACTCGGAGAGCGTCCAGCCCTTCGGCAGGTAACCGTTGATCGGATCGTGCGCGCTGGTCTGGTCGGTGACAATGTCTGGCCTTACTCCGCGAGCAACCAGCTCGGGAAAAATATCGGCGGCATTGCCCAGCAGGCCGACCGAGATTGGTTTTTTGCTCTGGGCCGCCTGCGCCATGATCGCGAGCGCTTCATCAAGCGTGCTTGCTTGCCGATCGAGGTAACCCGTGCGCAACCGCATCTCGATGCGGCTCGGCTGGCATTCGATCGCGAGCATCGACGCACCGGCCATCGTCGCGGCAAGTGGTTGGGCACCGCCCATACCGCCGAGACCCGCCGTCAGGATCCACTTGCCCGCGAGGCTGCCGCCGTAATGACGTCGCCCCACCTCGACAAACGTTTCATACGTCCCCTGCACGATGCCCTGGCTGCCGATGTAGATCCACGATCCCGCCGTCATCTGCCCAAACATCATCAGCCCGAGCCGGTCGAGTACATTGAAGT
>Ga0193724_1000064_pt1 | contig 23508 bp, 18 predicted proteins | sample H2a1metaG_FD_146005 | JGI IMG/M metagenome (GOLD analysis project Ga0193724, IMG submission 146005) | Soil microbial communities from a riparian zone of the East river system, Colorado, United States - H2a1 | ecosystem: Environmental > Terrestrial > Soil > Riparian zone | place: USA: East River... | reverse complement strand
AAATCGCCGCCGGCGTACCGGTACTGCGCGCCGTCGGCGCCAAGGAAGGCGCGAAGCAAGGCGCGATGCTGCTGGCGCTGAAATCCGGCAATTTCGGCGGTCCGGAGTTTTTCTCCGATGCGCTTGAACTGATGCGCTGAGCGCCACCGGCTCTCATTCATGAGATGGCGGAGCGGCTGGCATTGCGTCACGCGACCTCGCGCCGGTTCGCGATCCTGCCGGTCTTGTTCGCAAACTATCCGGCGACTAGAGTAATGGGAGATCGAGGCGCCGCGAAGGTCTTTCCGTACATGGCCTGAAGATCCTGTCGTGTGACGATTGGGCCGGCCATTTTCTCGATTGTCGAGCCTGGCCGCGTCCGGAGGCGACCTCGCGGGTAGGGAAGCTCGGATGGTGGGAGAGGACCGCTTGGAAATTTCAGCGCGGCTCTCAGCGTACCGAGCACTTGAAAATGAAGGAATCTCCATGCCGTTGAACTCTGAGGTGCTGCGCAACATAGATGGTCTTGTGCGCGGTGGTTTCGACGAACGTGACCGAATCATCGAGATTTTCTGTGAGGAAATGCACGAGCCCGGAGAGCTCGACGAAGCTGAAGTTACGGTCGCGGTAGACGCAGCTTTCGCCTCCCTTGAGAAAGACAAGGCGACCTGGCCATCGATGACCGACTGCGACAAGCTCGACAGAGTATTTGCAGCGCTCAATACGCGTGGGATTATCGCCTTGCAAAACGCCGGATACACACAAAGTGACGGGTATGACGACGTCAGGGAGATTTACGATCCCCGCTCCGACCGCGACAAAATGGTAGGTTACTGTTTCTATCATGGGCAGGACTTGGAGCGCGCCGTAAATGGTGAAGGCCTATACCTCGCGTTTGGTCCGATGGACGCTCAAAACGAAGAAACTGCAGGGCCGCGCGTTGGTGCAATGATTGTCGCGGAGCTCGAACGAATGGGGTTCTCTGCCCAGTGGGATGGTACATTCAACCAGCGCATTTACGTCCCTGCAATCGACTGGAAGCGCCGATGACGCCGCGGCCTGACCCGCATTCCCGCGCAAAAGCCGCATGAGCCGCTGAATTCTGAACATCTTGCTAAAGGTCCGATCCTGATCGCCTCGAGTGCAACGCCGGACCAGGTGGCGGCCTTGCAGGCGCGCCATGGCCGTGATGCGGCGGGTCATGCGATCGAGCAGGCGATGGCCGATATCGCGCAAGGGCTGGTGCTGTCGGGCGTGCGCCGGCTTGTGGTCGCCGGCGGCGAGACCTCCGGCGCGGTGGTCGATCGCTTGCGGATTCCCGGCTTTCTGGTCGGCGCGGAAATCGCCGCCGGCGTACCGGTACTGCGCGCCGTCGGCGCCAAGGAAGGCGCGAAGCAAGGCGCGATGCTGCTGGCGCTGAAATCCGGCAATTTCGGCGGTCCGGAGTTTTTCTCCGATGCGCTTGAGCTGATGCGCTGAGCGCTGCCCGGCATTTCATCTGTCGACGGCTCTTGGCCTTGGTAGTTCTACGGAAAATAATTAACGGAAGCACGGTAGGTTCTGGTCGAATCGCATGGTTCACGACCGAAGTGCCAACACGCCCAAAGCCGAGAGATTCCGATCATGCTCGCCAAATACTCCATCCGCGCCAAGATCACAGCGGTTGTTGCGTTCCTGCTCATAGCGATGACGGCAATGGGAGCGCTGAACGTCAGGCAGATGTACGTTATCAACGCCTCCACCGTTGACATCGTGACCAGCTGGCTGCCGAGCGTTCGGGTTCTCGGCGAATTGCGGGCTGCGACCATTACCTATCGGGCGATCGTCCGCTCCCATCTGCTTGCCACCGACGAGGCCGGAAAGCAGCTTCAGGAAGATCTGCTCGCAAAGTGGATCACCAACACGGACAAAGCCCGCAAAACGTATGAACCGCTGATCACCTCGGCTGAGGAGCGCGCGCTCTATAACGAGTTCAGCACCTCCTGGGCTGAATATCTCGCTGGCGTAAAGGAGGTGCTGGTGCTGTCCCGCAAGAATGAGGACAAGGAGGCCAGGGTACTCCATGCCAAGGCGTCACTTGCCGGCGTCAAGGGCGACGAGACGCTGCAGAAGGACGTCTTGCTGAATAGCAAGGGTGCGGATGCGGCAGGCTCGCAGGCCGCGGAAGGCTTCGACAATGACATCAAGATCGTGCTGTCGTCGCTGCTACTGACGATTATCATCGGAATTGGCGCTGCGGTTTTTCTGGTTCGCGGCGTGTCCGCTGGAATCAAATCCATCGTCGCGCCGATGCAGGCGCTGGGCAACGGCGACCTGACCGCGCAGGTGCCGCACCAGGGCGAGAAGACCGAGATCGGCGCCATGGCCGAGGCCCTGCAGGTGTTCAAGCAGGCGCTGATTGCGAAGAAAGCCGCCGATGAGGCCGCCGCACGTGACGCAGACGCCAAGATCGAACGCGGACGCCGGGTAGATGATATCACGCGCGACTTCGAATCGCTGATTGGCGAGATCGTCGCGACCGTATCCTCCGCTTCGACGCAGCTCGAAGCCTCGGCCGGCACGCTGACGACCACCGCCGAGCGCGCCCAACAGCTCACCACCACGGTCGCGGCGGCGTCCGAGGAAGCCTCCACCAACGTGCGTTCGGTAGCCTCCGCAACCGAGGAAATGGCCTCGTCGATCAACGAGATCGGCCGTCAGGTGCAGGATTCGGCGCGGATGGCCGGCGAGGCCGTCGACCAGGCCCGCAAGACCAACGACCGCGTCAGCGAGTTGTCGAAGGCGGCGGCGCGCATCGGCGACGTCGTCGAATTGATCAACACCATCGCGGGGCAGACCAATCTATTGGCCTTGAACGCCACCATCGAGGCGGCGCGCGCCGGCGAAGCCGGCCGCGGCTTCGCGGTCGTGGCTTCCGAGGTGAAGGCGCTGGCCGAGCAGACCGCCAAGGCCACCGGCGAGATCGGTCAGCAGATCACCGGCATCCAGACGGCGACGCAGGATTCGGTGAATGCAATCAAGGAAATCGGCGGCACCATCGAAAAGCTGTGCGAGATTTCATCGACCATTGCCTCCGCGGTGGAAGAGCAGGGTGCGGCGACCCAGGAAATTTCCCGCAACGTCCAGCAGGCCGCCCACGGCACCCAGCAGGTTTCCTCCCACATCACCGACGTGCAACGCGGCGCCAGCGAGACCGGATCGGCTTCGTCGCAGGTGCTCGCGGCGGCGCAATCGCTGTCCGGCGACTCTAACCGCCTCAAGCTCGAAGTCGGCAAGTTCCTCAATTCGGTGAGAGCGGCCTGAGATACAAAGGCCGGAATTTTTGTCCGATGCCCTCTCAAGCTGATGCGCCCAGCGCTCGGTCGGTTTCACCTGTCGATAGTTAGTCCGTTTTGTCTCACGTAGTCTTACGGAGAGTTAAGTTAACTCGAGTTTCGGACACACCGGCTTTAATGCCGACAGGCCTCGCTTGCGCTCTATCCGCCGCTCCCGAACCCATTGAACATAGGAATTGACTGATGAATGTCGCTGCCAGCCACGGTCTTGCGCCTGCCAGGACATCGATCAAGACCGTCCTGTTCGCCACACTTGGTGTGCTTGCGGTACTCTTCGTTGCTTCGATTGTGTGGAAAGGCAAGTCAACATTTTCTGCTTACTCCACGGCTGTCGCACAGAAGGAATTCGATCGCGGCGCCAATCGGTTCATCAAGGGACTGTTTGAAGTCCTGATGGAGCGGCTTGCCACCAATAACGGGCTGCAGGGCGCGGACCCTGCTCCGGCGCCCGTCCTTGCCGAGATCGAGAAGCGCCGTAATGCGGTGAAGGCCGATTTCGACCCTGGTCTTGCCGTTCTGGCGCAGCGGGATTTCCCCAACAAGTCGGCCCTGATGCAGGAGCTTCAGGCCGCGCTGGACAAGGTCAATGATTTTCGCACGCGCGCCGACGCCGCGCTCAAGCAGGGCCGCGACCAGCGCGATGAAACCCTGCGCAAGACCTTCATCCCGGTGGTGACCGACAGCGTCAACGCGGCGCTGAAGGTCTGGTTCTCCGCACTCTACACCACCGCCAAGAACGATCCGCAACTGGCTGTGCTGGCGTCGATCAAGGAAATCGGCTTCCAGATGCGGGATTGGGCGGGCAAGGAGCGTTCCAACGTCGCCTCGTCGATCGCCGCAGGTGCAGCGCTGACCCCAGACATGATCGCTGCCAACGCCCAGTACCGTGCCCGGGTCGACATGTTGTGGGAACAGCTGCAGCATCTGACTTACGATCCGGATACACATCCCGCAATCAAGGAGGCCATGGTCACTGCCCGTGAGCAGTATTTCAAGGGCTTTCGCGGGCGTGCCGACGAGATGCGAAAAATCGGGGCGGATGGCGCAAAATATCCGATGACGACTCCGCAATTTGTCGACGAATCGACGCCCCAACTCGGCACGTTGCTCGAGGTGATGCAGGCGGCCGGCGTCGCCAGCGAAGCTCATGCCACCGCGACCATCGATCGGGCGTTCTGGGAATTGATGATCGCTGCGGCACTCCTGACAGCGGGCCTCGCCATCGCGATCGGGTCGATGTTGACCGTGATCGTGCGTGTTACCCGTCCCCTGACGACGCTTTCAATCGTGGTGCAGCGGCTCGCTGACAATGATACGGCGGTGGAAATTCCCAAAATGCGACGCAACGATGAGCTCGGCTCGATGGCGGGTGCGCTCGCTATTTTCAAGAAAAATATTATCGATGCATCGCGACTCCACGGAGAGCAGGCTGACCACGAGCAGCGCCAATCGCAGCAGCGCAAGACGGACATGGTCAAGCTTGCCGACGACTTCGAAAGCGCGGTGGGCGCAATTGTCGAAACCGTGTCGGCCTCATCGAGCGAGTTGGAAGCTTCCGCCGGTACATTGACGTCAACGGCCGTTCGTTCGCAGGAATTGACCACCATGGTCGCGGCGGCGTCCGAGGAAGCCTCCACCAATGTGCAGTCGGTGGCCTCCGCGACCGAGGAGATGACCTCGTCCATCAACGAGATCAGCCGCCAGGTGCAGGAATCGGCGCGGATGGCCGGCGAGGCCGTCGATCAGGCGCGCAGGACCAACGATCGCGTCGGTGAATTGTCGAAGGCGGCGGCCCGGATCGGGGATGTCGTTGAACTCATCAACACCATCGCGGGGCAGACCAATCTGCTCGCCTTGAACGCCACCATCGAGGCAGCCCGCGCCGGCGAAGCCGGTCGCGGCTTCGCGGTCGTGGCGTCCGAAGTGAAGGCGCTCGCCGAACAGACCGCGAAGGCCACCGGCGAAATCGGTCAGCAGATCACCGGCATCCAGGCGGCGACGCAGGAGTCGGTCAACGCCATCAAGGAAATCAGCGGCACCATTGAAAAACTGTCCGAGATCTCGTCAACCATCGCGGCCGCGGTGGAAGAGCAGGGTGCGGCGACGCAGGAAATTTCCCGCAACGTGCAGCAGGCAGCGCAGGGCACCCAGCAGGTCTCCTCCAACATCACCGACGTGCAACGCGGCGCCAGCGAGGCCGGTTCGGCCTCCTCGCAGGTTCTCTCCGCGGCACAATCGCTGTCCGGCGACAGCAAGCGCCTCAAGCTTGAGGTCGGCAAGTTCCTCAATTCGGTAAGGGCGGCCTGATAATCTCCGAACGCACGAACCGCTGCAGAAGGAAACGGTCAAGTGAATCTTAGAATCCGCACGATCCTGCCGTTGGTCATCTCCGCCCTCGCCTTGCTGCTGGTAGTTTCCGCCGGGCTCACCGCCTATGACGCGATCGGTAGGCGGCAAGACACCCAAGCCTTCCTCAAGGTCAATCAAATTTCGCAATTGCTGCTGCATAGTGCCGGTCAATGGGCAATTGAGCGCGGCATGACAAATGCGTCGCTCAAATCGTCCGAGGTGCCGTCGCCGGAGCGTCGTGCGGAGATTGTAAAGCTGCGGGCTGCTGCCGATCAGGCCTTCCGCGACGCAGTGCAGCGCTTGGGCGCTGTTCCGGCGATGAAAGCTGGCGAGAAGGACATCGCCGACGCCGAACGTGTTTTTCGCGAGTTCGAGGCGTTCCGCGCCAAGGTCGATGAAAACCTCGCCAAGCCCGGCGCCGAACGGACATCTGAAATCGTGCAGGGCTTTTTCCCCGCCCTGACCAATCTGATCTTGGTTGCCGGAAACAGGCTGCGATTAACGCTTGAGACGCTGAATAGTCCGCCTTCGGTGGCGCTTGCGCAACTCGTCGGTCTTCGTCACCTGACCGCGCAAATGGCAGAGAATGCTGGCAAAGAACGTGGGTTCCTCGGCGGCATCATAGGCGCACGTAGCAAGCTCGCCACGGAGGGTGCACGGACCGTTGCCGGTTTCCGCGGCCAGGTCGAGCTTGCCTGGGAAACGATCCTGCCGATCCGCCGGCGCGCCGATACCCCGGCAAAGATCGTCGCCGCGATCGCCGGCGTCGAGAGCGAATATTTTGGCAAGTACGGCGAAGTCCGCGATGCCGTGTTCGCGGCCGGCAACACCGGAGAATATAAGCTCAGTGGCAGCGAGTACGTCGCCCGTGCAACGACCGCTATCAATTCGATCCTCCATCTCGCCAACGAGATGGGCAATGCATCGAATGATGAAGCCAATGGCGAGGCGTCGAGGAGCACGTCGAGCCTCACGCTCAACGCGGCGATGCTGTTCGCCGGTATAATACTCACAGTCATCAGCTTCTGGGTTGCGTTCCGCCGCATCCTTGGACCGTTGAACGCGATGACGGGTGCGATGACAAGACTCGCCGGAGGCGACAAGACGATAGAAATCCCGGGAATGAAGAACAAGGACGAAATCGGCGAAATGGGTGCCACCGTACAGGTGTTCAAGGACAACATGATCGAAACCGATCGGCTGCGTGCCGAACAATCGGAGGCCGAGCAGAAGCAGGCGCAACAGCGCAAGGCGGACATGCACAAGCTCGCCGATGCATTCGAAGGCGCGGTCAGTGGAATCGTCGAGATGGTATCGTCGGCTGCGGCAGAGCTTGAAGCTTCTGCCAGCACGCTGACGGCGACTGCCGAACGGGCGCAAGAGCTCGCAACTGCCGTTGCGGCAGCGTCCGAAGAAGCCTCCGCCAATGTCCAGTCGGTGGCCTCTGCGAGCGAGGAGATGACCTCGTCCGTCAACGAGATCAGCCGTCAGGTCCAGGAGTCGTCGAGGGTCGCCAACGAGGCGGTGGATCAGGCACAGAAGACCAATGACCGCGTCGGTGAATTATCGAAGGCCGCTGCCCGCATCGGCGACGTGGTCGAGCTGATCAATACCATCGCGGGACAAACCAATTTGCTGGCGCTGAATGCCACGATCGAGGCGGCGCGGGCTGGCGAGGCCGGCCGCGGCTTTGCGGTGGTGGCGTCTGAGGTGAAGGCGCTCGCCGAGCAGACCGCGAAGGCGACCGGTGAGATCAGCCAGCAGATCAGCGGAATCCAGGCTGCCACGCAGGACTCAGTAAGTGCGATCAAGGAGATCGGCGGCACCATCGGCCGGATGTCGGAGATCTCCTCGACCATTGCTGCGGCGGTGGAAGAGCAGGGTACGGCAACGCAGGAGATATCCCGCAACATCCAGCAGGCCGCGCAAGGCACGACGGAGGTGAGTTCGAACATAACCGACGTGCAACGCGGCGCCAGCGAGACCGGATCGGCCTCGTCGCTGGTTCTCTCCGCGGCGCAGTCGTTGTCCGGCGAAAGCAACCGCCTCAAGCTGGAAGTCGGCAAGTTCCTCAACTCGGTCAGGGCGGCCTGACAAGCCCGGCCGCGGCTGCCGATTCCGTAGGCGGCAGGCGTCACCGCAGGCGGGTGCCAGGGATGTGAAGGCGGGCCGCGTCCCGGATATTGGCTTTTTGGCCCCGGTTCGGTTAAATCGATGCGAACGCATTGATCCTGCCGCGCCAATCTCCGCCTTGCCGCGGAGCCGAGGAATGCTTGGTTTATGATTGCACTGGTCCGCATCGCGCTAAGCCGGCCCTATACCTTCGTCGTGCTGGCGCTGCTTCTGTTGATTATCGGACCGCTGGCGGCGCTGCGCACGCCCACCGACATCTTTCCGGACATCCGGATCCCCGTGATCGGCGTGGTCTGGCAGTATACCGGACTGCCGCCGGATCAGATGGCCGGGCGTATCACCACGCCGTTTCAGCGGGCGCTGACGACGACGGTCAACGACATCGAGCACATCGTCGCGAATTCCTATAACGGCTTCGGTATCGTCAAGATCTTCTTCCAGCCCAATGTCGATATCCGCACCGCCAATGCCCAGGTCACCGCGATTTCGCAGACCTTGATCAAGCAGATGCCGCCGGGTGCGACGCCGCCGCTGATCCTCAATTACAGCGCGTCCACGGTTCCGATCATCCAGGTCGCGCTATCGGGCGAGGGCCTCACCGAACAAAACCTCGCCGACATCGGCATCAACCAGCTGCGCACGCCGCTGGTCACCGTGCCTGGCGCCGCGATCCCGTATCCGTTCGGCGGCAAGCAGCGCCAAGTTCAGATCGATCTCAATCCGTCGGCGCTGCAGTCGCGCGGTCTCTCCGGTCAGGACGTGGCCAACGCGCTCGCCGCGCAAAATCTGATCACCCCGGTCGGGACCCAGAAGATCGGCAGTTTCGAATACACCATCCAGCTCAACAACTCGCCGCTCCAGATGCAGGACCTCGGTAATCTGCCGATCAAGGTCGTGAACGGCGCCATGGTCTATGTCCGCGACGTCGCCAGCGTGCGCGACGGCAATCCGCCGCAGACCAATATCGTTCACGTCGACGGCAACCGTTCGGTTCTGATGATGGTGCTGAAGGCCGGATCGACCTCGACGCTGGATATCATCGCCGGCATCAAGCAGAAGGTGATCGACGTCAAGGACGCGCTGCCGGACGCGCTCAAGATCGGCTTCATCGGCGATCAGTCGCTGTTCGTCCGTGGCGCGATCACCGGGGTTGCCTATGAAGGCATCATCGCGGCTTTGCTGACCAGCGTGATGATCCTGCTGTTTCTCGGCAGCTGGCGCTCGACCATCATCATCGCCGTTTCGATTCCGCTCTCGGTGCTTGGCGCCATCGTGATGCTGTCCGCGATCGGCGAGACCCTCAATATCATGACGCTCGGCGGCCTGGCGCTCGCGGTCGGCATCCTGGTCGATGACGCTACCGTCACGATCGAGAACATCAACTGGCATCTGGAACACGGCAAGGACGTCGAAACGTCGATCATGGACGGCGCCAACCAGATCGTGACCCCGGCTTTCGTCTCGCTGCTCTGCATCTGCATCGTGTTCGTGCCGATGTTCTTCCTGCAGGGTGTTGCGCGCTTTCTGTTCGTGCCGATGGCCGAAGCGGTGATGTTCGCGATGATCTGGTCGTTCCTGCTGTCGCGCACGCTGGTGCCGACCATGGCGAAATATCTGCTGCAGCCGCATCTGCATCATGCCGAAGGCGAGGGGCCGCCGCCGTCGCGCAACCCGCTGGTACGGTTTCAGCGCGGCTTCGAGGCGCGGTTCGAGCGTGTGCGCGGCGGTTACCGCGATCTGCTGTCGATGGCGATGCGGCAACGGCCGGTTTTCGTGATCGGCTTCCTCGGCTTCGTCGGGCTTTCATTCCTGCTGGTGCCGTTTCTGGGGCGGAATTTCTTTCCCAGCGTCGATGCCGGATCGATCCTGATGCATGTGCGCACCCAGGTCGGCACCCGCGTCGAGGAAAGCGCCAATCAATTCGCCGATGTGCAGAAGGCGATCCGCAAGGTTATTCCGCCCGATGAAATCGAAACGCTCGCCGATAACATCGGCATGCCGATCAGCGGCATCAACATGACCTACAACAACACCGGCGTGATCGGTCCGCAGGATGGCGATATCCAGATCAAGCTGAAAGAGGGGCATCGGCCGACCGACGAATACGTTCAGGTCCTGCGCGAGCAATTGCCGCGTGCTTTTCCCGGCCTGACGTTTGCGTTTCTGCCCGCCGACATCGTCAGCCAGATTCTGAATTTCGGCGCGCCGGCGCCGATCGACCTCCAGGTCCGCGGCGCGGACGTCACCGCGAATTTTGTCTACGCCAATAAATTGCTGAGCCGCATCAGGCGAATCCCCGGCATCGCCGACGCGCGGATCCAGCAGTCGCCAAACAATCCGAGCTTCAATATCGATGTCGACCGCACCCGGGCGCAATATGTCGGGCTGACCGAGCGCGATGTGACCAACAGTCTCGTGGTCAATCTGGCCGGCAGTGCGCAGGTCGCGCCGACCTACTACCTCAATCCCGACAATGGCGTGTCGTATTCGATCGTCATGCAGACGCCGCAGTACCAGATCGACTCGTTGAGCGCGCTGGAAACATTGCCGATCACCGCGGGCAGCACGGCGACGCCGCCGATCCTCGGCGGCATCGCCAGCATCACACGATCGACGTCGAGCGCGGTGGTCTCCCAATACGATATCCAGCCGATGGTGCAGATCTATGCGACGCCGCAGGGCCGCGATCTCGGCGCGGTTGCCGCCGACGTCAAGACGGCGATCGCGGACACCGCGAAGGACGTGCCGAAGGGCAGTTCGGTGGTTCTGCTCGGCCAGGTGCAGACCATGAACAGCGCGTTTTCCGGCCTGCTGTTCGGATTGCTGGCCGCGGTGGTGCTGATCTACCTCCTGATCGTGGTGAACTTCCAGTCATGGTCCGATCCGTTTGTGATCATTACGGCTTTGCCCGCAGCACTTGCCGGGATCGTATGGATGCTGTTCACGACGCAGACCACGCTTTCGGTGCCGGCGCTGACCGGCGCGATCATGTGCATGGGGGTTGCCACCGCCAACAGCGTGCTGGTGATCAGCTTCGCCCGCGAGCGCTATGAGGAACTCGGCGATCCGGTCGCTGCCGCGATCGAAGCCGGGTTCGTGCGCTTCCGGCCGGTGCTGATGACGGCGCTGGCGATGATCATCGGCATGGCGCCGATGGCGCTCGGTCTTGGCGAGGGCGGCGAGCAGAACGCGCCGCTCGGACGCGCCGTGATCGGCGGGCTGGTCTTCGCAACCATCGCGACGTTGATGTTTGTTCCCGTGGTTTTTAGTATGGTACACAGGAAGCAAGGCGCCAAAGCAGCCGCCCTATCGGAGACGTCACATGCCCGCTGAACACAGCTCACCGGTCTCTCGCCGGAAGTTGGGCATTTTCGGGTTTGTGGCCGTCATCGCCGCGCTGCTGGTGGTGGTGACCGGCATCCGGGCCCGTGAAGATTCCAGCGCGAAGCTGCGCGAATGGACCGACAATCAGGCCGTCCCGACGGTCGCCGTGGTGCTGCCCGACGCCAAGGTTCTCAACGCCACCCTGGATCTGCCGGGCCGGCTGGAGGCCTATTATCGCGCGCCGATCTTTGCGCGGGTCAGCGGCTACCTGAAAAGCTGGAGCGCCGATATCGGCGCGCAGGTCAAGGCGGGGCAGGTGATCGCCGAAATCGAGGCGCCGGACCTCGACCAGCAATTGCTGCAGGCGCGCGCCGATCTCGCCAGCCAGCAGGCCAGCGCGAAATTGTCCGAAGCCACGCTGACCCGTCGGAAATCGCTGATCGCCTCGAATTTCGTCTCGATGCAGGAAATCGACGAGCGCACCGCCGACCTCTCCAACAAGATGGCCGCGGTCAATTCCGGCCAGGCCAATGTCGAACGGCTGGAGGCGTTGGCCGGCTACAAGAAGATCACCGTGCCGTTCGACGGTGTGGTCACCGCCCGCGATACCGATGTCGGCGCTTTGATCAATGCCGGCGGCGGCTCCGGGCCGGCGATGTTCGTGGTTTCCGACATCAAGAAGCTGCGGGTCTACGTCAACATCCCGCAGAGTTATGTGCCCGCGATCAAGATCGGCGCCAAGGCGGTGATCTCGATGCCGGAATATCCGAACCGGACCTTCGCCGCGACGGTCGAGGCCTCCTCGCAATCGGTCGATGTCGGCTCCGGCACCACGCGAATGCAGCTCGCGCTCGATAACGCCAAAGGCGAGTTGATGCCGGGTGGCTATGCCAATGTGCGCATGAGCCTGCAGCGCGACGCGGTGCCGCTGCACATTCCCGCCAGCGCGCTTATTTTCAACCAGAACGGCCTGCGGGTTGCGACCGTCGGTTCCGACGACAAGGTGTTGTTCAAGACCGTGACCATCGCCCGCGACCTCGGCAAGGATATTGAATTGGCTTCCGGCATCGCGCCGGATGACCGCATCATCGTAGCACCCCCCGATGGCATCGCCGATGGCGATCAGGTCCGCGTCGCCGGCGCCAAGGGCAATAAGCCCGCGACGGTGTCAGAGAAGCAGGATGTGAAGGGGTAGGGGCGGGCTTTAATCTCGTCACGCGAACAGCGGGAGCGAGAGACTGGAGCGAAGGCCACAATTTCTGCTGTCATCGTCCGGCTTGACCGGACGATCCAGTACGCCGTGGCGGACGTATTCAAGCTCAGGCGCCTGCGATTACTAGATACCCGCCTTCGCGGGTATGACGGGCTACAGGCGCCGCCACTCCAACACGCCGTCATCCGCGCTGACGATATCGCCGGTTGAGCCCACCGGCGTGCGGTCCATGTTGAGAAGATGCGCCAGCGTCGCGCCATCGTGTGCGGGCACCCGCGCCAGCGCGCGGGCATGGTCCGGTGTCCGCAGCATCACCACGCCGTGTTCGACGTCGCCGCCCCGGCCATAGATCACGGTAAAACTCTCGACCGAGCCCTTGCCGTCAGCTTCGGTCACGAACTCGGGTACCGCGCCGCGATGCCGGTCCGCCTCGGCCTGCACGCTGGTATCCTGCGCCAGCGCATGTTGCGGCGCCTGACGCGACAGCACCAGCGCATGATGCTTGGTGACAAAACCGCCCTGGCCGTAGAGCAAGCCGAGTCTTGCGCCATTGCGGAGCTTGCGCACCATCGCGCAGGCCGCGTGCGTCATATAGGTGTTGAGCGGCGCGCCGAAAAAAGTCAGGCCGCCGGTGACGGTCGGCTGCACGTCGGCGCCGAGCCCCAGCGTCCGCCGCGCCATTTTCGGCACGCAGGGAAAGCAACTGTAGAGCTCGATCGCATCGAACGCCTTGCCGTCGCCGCCGGCGAACTCCATGACCGCCTTGAGCACGGCGTTCTGCGGGTGACTCTCGAAGAACTGGTCGCGGATCAGGTAGTCCCGCGGCTCCTCCGCCGATGCGCCACCCCAGACGTGAACCAGGCGATCCTCGGCAATGCCGGCGGCGCGCGCTTTGGCGAGACTGGTCATCAGGATTGCGCCGCCCATGTTGACGGTCGGGTTGGCCACCATCAGCTTGTTGTAGGGCCAGGCGATCAGCCGGTTGTCCGGCGTCGGCGTCGTGATCTCCTCGGACGTAAAGCGCCGCTTCAACCAGGCATTGGGGTTTTGCGAGGCGACGCTGGAATAGGTCGACCACAGGGCGCCTGATTCCGCCATCGCTTCGCGCGGGGTCTGGCCCCAATGCGCCGACGAGGCCGCCTCGTAGAACGGATACACCGTGATCGGCCTGAATACGCCAAGCTTCACGGCCATCGGCTTCTGGAACGCGGCGCCACGTTTGGGCTCTTCCACGTCATGCGCGAACGGCGTCCATGGCAAGGTAACGCCGGCGCGCTCGGCCTTGGTCGCGGTCGACTGCGCTTCGGCGCCGCAGACCGCGGCGACGCCGCATTTGCCGCGCGCGATGCCCTGCGCCGCCTGATGCAGATAGCGGATCGGGCTTTCGCCACCGACCGGCCCGTAATAGGCGTGCCTTGGCGTGATGCCGAGGCGGCCGGCGAGCAGCTTTTCCGGATCGCGGTAGCGCCAGCTCAGGAAATTGACGACGTCGAGCGAGCCGATGTCGCCGAGCAATTCGCCGCCGCTGTCCGCTTCGGCGCGTTTCAGCGCGGCTTCCAGCAGTGCGAGCGGCTCGAGCCCGTCGGCGATGTCTTTCGGACGATCGGTGATTTCGCCGACGCCGACAATGACGGGGATACGGTCTTCGGATTGTGCTGCCTTCGCCATTGTTCTGGTTATCACTTTCTCAACATTCTCAGACCTCATCCTGAGGAGCGGCCGCTTGGCCGCGTCTCGAAGGATGGATGCAACGCACGGACTCGCGGCCATCCTTCGAGACGCGCGCAAGGCGCGCTCCTCAGGATGAGGTCGGAGGCTTATTCACAATGCTCTCACCATGAGGCTCCAACTATTCCGCCACCAGCGCGTTCATATGCTCCACCGCCTCGATGAAATCTTCCTTGAACTCCTGCACCACGGCGCCCGCGGATTTCACGCTGTCGATCAGGCCGACGCCTTGGCCGACAAAATAGCTGACAAGGTCGCGCGCCTGTGCATTGCCTGATGCGGCGGAGCGATCGATGGAGTTGAAGGCGTCGCGGCTGATGATGCTCTGCAATGGCATCGGCAGCGCGCCGGGGCTGTCGAGGCCGCGGTCCCAGGCATCGGTCCAGACCGAACGCAACTGCCGCGCCGGCTTTCCGGTGCGTCCCTTGGAGCGGATGGCGTCGCGCGACGACGCCGCGATCATCTTCTCGCGAAAAATTTCGGTGGTTTCGGATTCGACCGTCGCCAGCCACACCGAGCCGGTCCAGACGCCGGCGGCGCCCATCGCCATGCACGCCGCCATCTGGCGCCCGGTCATGATGCCGCCCGCGGCCAGCACCGGCACGTCGCGGATCGGTTTGATCGCCTTGATCACCTCCGGCACCAGCACCATGGTGGAGACCTCGCCGCAATGGCCGCCGGCCTCGGTGCCTTGCACCACCAGAATATCGACGCCGGCCGCGACCTGGCGCAGCGCATGCTCCTTGGCGCCGACCAGCGCCGCCACCGGCACGCTATGTTTTCTGCCCATCTCGATCATCGCCTTTGGCGGCACGCCCAGCGCATTGGCGATCAGGCGGATCGGGTGCCGGAACGACGCATCGAGAACTTCCAGCGCGCGTTGCGCGTCGAACGGCTGCGGCTGATTGTCGGCGACATTGGTGGTCGTCAGCTCGATGCCGTATTTCTTCAACAGGTTACGGGTGAAGTCACGATGCTGCGGTGAAATACGCGCTTCCAGGCTTTTCCAGGTGACATCCTCACCCGCCGTCGAAATGTTTTCCGGGATCAGCACGTCCAGCCCATAGGGCTTGCCGTCGACATGATCGTCGATCCATTTCAGTTCCTGCTCGATCGATTCAGGCGAGTGCGAGGTGGCGCCGAGCACGCCGAAACCGCCGGCGCGGCTGACCGCGGCAACCACATCGCGGCAGTGGCTGAAGGCCAGCAGGGGAAATTCAATTCCCAGCATGTCGCAGATCGGCGATTTCATGGTGCTCACTCCCTGCGGCAGCGTTTTGAGGCCGCTCGTTTTGCTTGATGTCGAACTGTTCCGACGACGCTAGCGCATCACAGGCGGTCATGCCAAGTGCGACTGGTATTGATGTCGTCAGAACAGGGCCGCGCCATATTCACACGTCATCATCCGCGAAAGCGGATGATCCAGTTTTCCAGAAGTGCTAGTGATTAGAATCGCAAAGCCGCAGAGTACTGGATACCCGCTGGAGCCTGTCATCGGGCGGCGTTAGCACCAGACCTCGGATGGACGGTTCACGTGGTCAGCCAGATTTCAACCCTGCGGTTCTTTGCGCGCCCGACCGGATCATCGGAACGATTCGGCTTGATGTTCGGGGCGGCCGGTTTCGACATACCCCAGCCCTTTATTTCAGTATTGGACGGCGTCACAATTTTGCGTGCGATCAGCCACTGCCTGACGGCCTCGGCCCGCCGAACGGAAAGCCCCATATTGTATCCGGCAGGGCCGATGCCGTCGGTGTGACCTTCAATACGGATCCGCCTTGTCGAAAGCAAACAGCACGTCGCCGGGGAAGTGGAGCACCTCGTGGTCCGGCGGTATTGGAGTTACGATGATCTTATTAGGACCTGGGGGCGGAACGGGTGCTCGCTGTGTGACCTTCCCGCCCCAAATATAGCCAATGCTTTGCGAAATGCCGGCCTGAGCCTGAACTCCCTTATTTTCTCCCACCATCAGCAAGGCCGCTTTGGCGTCGTCTTGAAGGATGTCGCTGAGCGTGTCTCTGGCCTTGTCAAATAGGAACCCCCCAATCGGACCGGCAAGAGCGTGTGTTATATTGGGGTGGTCCGGCAAGCTGCGCCCCGATTCCCAGGGCACCGAAATTTCTCACGATTTCCATGGGCATGTGCTTGGCGGGAATGCCGAGCAACATGACCGCTACTGACAAGCCGTTTACGAGGCCAAACGAACCTTCTTCTATGAGGGTGTAGCCTTGTATGTCCTGGATGCTCAGCTCAGATCCGGAAAATGTGCTCGACGGATAAATTATTCCGGCGCTGGAGAAATCTTCCGTGGACCATGACACGCTGGGCATCCGTTTTGGCATCCGTTTCAGCCCTATGCCTGCGCCAGCGCCCAGGGATGCGTACTGGAACTCCACTATCGCGCCGTGCGGAGACGTGAAGACAAGAGTCCCCTGCTGCCGGCAGCGCTTACGAATTTGTACACGGGGACACTGGCGGACGCACCTGAGGAGGTCTGAAACGTCCAATCGCTCTTCTGCTTCCTGGCCGTGAACATCGCAAACGTCCTTTCACTCGGGATCTTCAGCCACGGCGCTCGGTCAGAACCGTTCGGAGGTGCTTCTGGAATTGGCGGGATGGTCGCAACTGGCTGGATTGCGGCCCCAGGCGAAGAAACGAGCGAGGGTACACCTCTAGCAAACTCCAAGCGCAGCGTAATCAATCCGTCGTTCGAAGGATGAGCGGCGGCCTCGCCTGCGCGCTAACCCATCGCCACCGAAGCCAAAGGAGGGTGCCGATGATGGACAAGATCAGACGCACCATATTGACAACGGGCGCCGCGGCGACTGCGATGGCTGCGGTGCCGCGCGTGTTTGCGCAACAGACCGACCAAGCAGGAGCTACCATGGGCGATTTCGAAAAAGGCGCGGTTCGCATCCACTTCGAGGAGGCCGGTTCCGGCTTCCCATTGTTGTTGATCGCCGGCGGGGGATTGAACTCGACGATATCAGGCTTCACCAGCAGCATTTCGCCCTTTAACCCGATCGAGGAGTTCAAGGCAGAGTACCGCTGCATCGCGTCGGATCTGCGCAACGCCAATGCCGGTCAGTCCACCGGGCCACTCGAGATTGATCGACCGTGGGATGCCTACACCGATGACCATCTCGGTCTCATGGACCATTTGGGCATCGACAAGTTCATGGTGTTGGGCTTCTGCATCGGCGGCCCTTTGATCTGGAATCTGCTGAAGCGAGCACAGAATCGCATCGTCGCCGCCGTGCTGGCGCAGCCCAGCGGGTCGCGCCCCGAGATGCGCGACCTGTTCTACGAAAACAATATGAAGGGCTGGGGTCCGGAGCTGACCAAGCGCCGGCCCGAGATCACGATGGAGGCGGTCGAAAAATTCCTGACCAGGATGTACCGCACCGATCCCGACTTCGTATTTACCGCGACGCGCGATTTCGTGCGCAATTGCCAGACGCCCGTGCTGATCCTGCCGGATGATATCCCGGCCCATCCCTATGCGGTGGCCATGGAGGCTGCGATGCTCGCGCCGAAGGCCGAGGTGAGCATGTTTCCGTGGAAGGAGCCCAAGGAGCGGATTCCCCTCGCCGTGCGCCAGATACGTTCCTTCCTCCGCGCGCATCGGCCGGCGTCGGCTTAGACAGTGCGGGGTTGTTACGGTCTGACGTCATTGCGAGCGTAAGCGAAGCAATCCATGCCGCAACGTGGGGAAAGAATGGCGTCGTTATCGCCGCTCGCAATGACGAACCTAGAGCGGGATGACTTTTCTTCGAATCGTCATCCCGCTCTATCTTTTTGTTTGAGCATGATCTCCGCGCAAACGCTTCGCGTTTGTCGCGAGGGAAAACCGGTACCCACTTTTCCGGATCATGCTCTACGCTCCAGCTGCGCCCTGGGCCGGCGGGAACACCATTCGGTCGTCGGTGCGGCAGTAGCGGTCGGCGAACATGCGGCCGACCGGATGATATCTTTCCATGTGCACACGCATGGCGTCGCCGTCCCACAATTCGTCGCGGATATGGAAATGGATGCCTTCGCCCATGATGAGCTGCCGCTCGTCGTTCACATCGATGGTTTTCCACACCTTGCACTCCATCGCCCATGGCGCGTCGGCAAGCCGTGGCACCGCGATCTTTGTCGAGGGCGCCAGTTTCAGGCCGAGATAGCCGGGCTCGCCGATCTCGGGCGGAAAGTCGCCGCTGGAATCATGCATCGCATGCGCCAGCGGCTCGTCTGTTATGTTGACCACGAACTCCTGATGATGCTGGATGTTGATCAGCGTGTCCTTGATGCGGCCGTCGGGCCGCCGGCTGACGGCGAACATGCAGAGCGGCGGATCCTCGCAGAACACGTTGAAGAAGCTGTAGGGCGCGGCGTTGACCACGCCGGTGGGTCCAACCGTCGTTACCCAGGCGATCGGCCGCGGCAGGACGAATCCTGCCAGCAGCTTGTAGCGATCGCGAGGAGTGAGATCGTCAGCGGCGTATTCCATGCGGGGATTCCTTTTTTGGACCGGAATTCTTCATTTAGGGACGCTTGCGAGTGAGTATGCGGAGGCACCCCCACCCCAACCCTCCCCGCAAGCGCAGGCTATCGCATATGGGATTTTCAATGAGTCGTCCCTGCGAACGCAGGGATCCATACGGCACGGAGATTCGCTTCTGCACTGGAGCAGAGGCCTTTTGTCACTTTTGAGGCCAGGGGTGATGGGTCCCTGCGTTCGCAGGGACGACCCGCCGAGAGATTGTGCGAAGCCACGACATCGGCTGAAGTTGGTCATATGCGATAGCCCTGCGCTTGCGGGGGAGGGTTGGGGTGGGGGCGCGCGCCGGGGATTCCTAGTAAGGGGCGCGCTCAAAAAGCCTATGGCATGCTCAGCTCGTGGCGGCCAACGACCATCCAGTGAACTTCGTCGGGGCCGTCGGCGAAGCGGAGATGGCGCACGTCGGTGTACATCTCGGCGAGCGGAGTCCATTGCGAAATGCCGGTCGCTCCATGCATCTGGATCGCCTGGTCGATGATTTTGCAGGCGCGCTCGGGCACCATGGCCTTGACCATGCTGACCCAGATGCGCGCTTCCTTGTTGCCGAGCACGTCCATCGCCTTGGCGGCTTTCAGCACCATCAACCGCATCGCCTCGATCTCGCAGCGCGCCTGCGCGATGATCTGGAGATTGCCGCCGAGATGCGCGATCTTGCTGCCGAAGGCCTGGCGCGTGAGGCCGCGTGAGACCATCAGATCGAGCGCTTTTTCCGCTTTTCCGATCGTCCGCATGCAGTGATGGATACGGCCGGGCCCGAGGCGGACCTGCGAGATCTCGAAGCCGCGGCCTTCGCCGAGCAGGATGTTGTCCTTGGGCACCCTGACATTGTCAAAGCGCAGGTGCATATGGCCACGCGGCGCGTGGTCATGTCCGAACACGTGCATCGGTCCGATGATCTCGACGCCCGGCGTGTCCTTGGGCACCAGAATCTGCGACTGCTGTTTGCTCGGCGGCGCGTCCGGATTGGTCTTCACCATCACGATCATGATCTTGCAGCGGGGATCGCCGAGGCCGGAGATGTAATATTTCTCGCCGTTGATCACCCATTCGTCGCCGACGAGTTTTGCCGTGGTCGAGATATTCTTGGCATCCGACGACGCGACATTGGGTTCGGTCATGGCGTAGGCGGAGCGGATTTCACCGTTCAAGAGCGGCTTGAGCCACTTCGCCTTTTGCGCGGGCGTGCCGACGCGCTCGAGCACTTCCATGTTGCCGGTATCCGGCGCCGAACAGTTCATGGTTTCCGAGGCCAGCGGGTTTTTGCCGAGCTCGGCTGCGATATAGGCATAGTCGAGATTCTTCAGGCCGGCGCCGGTCTCGTCATCGGGCAGGAAGAAATTCCACAGGCCTACCTCCTTGGCCTTTGCCTTGGCTTTCCCCAGCACCTCGAGCTGGCCCGGCGTAAAGCTCCAGCGATCGGTCTTGTTCTCGCCGAGCCGATAAAATTCAACCGACATCGGCTCGACCGTTTCCCGGATGAATTTCCGCACATGGTCGTAAAGCGGCCGGACCTGTTCCGACATCCGCAAATCGTTGAGTTCATCTTCCGGGTTCAGGCTGTAGGACGTCATTCGGGGTACGTAGGCGTGTTTCATGTCGTATCCTCCCAATCGCGCGAGATCGTTTCTTCTCGCGTGGCAGTCTAGACGTCCGATCAACCTTTACAAGCAGACGGGCAGGCGGGTTCTTTCAATGCCCGTCCGTCGGCTTTTGCCGCCCTGCGAAATTTCAAATCGCCGTCGTGCCGCCGTGGATCAAAAAAAATGCGCCATGTGATAGGACGGCGCCTTGCTCATCGGCGATGCCGCCGAAATCCGAGGGCTCGCGAAGCAATCCAGTGCCGCCAGGACCGACACCTCGTCTCAGGCTGCGGCTCGTCTGGTCGGGCGCGAGCGCGGCGCTTTCTTCGGTGGCGGAAGCAGCAGGTCGGCCGGAATATTAAAACGGGCACGCAACCTCTGCACCATGGCCATGCTCAGTTCCTTCTTTCCCTGCAGGACTTCACTGACGCGGCTCGGCGTTCCCAGGATCGGCACCATGTCCGCACGGGTGAGACTATGTTGATCCATGAGGTGGCGGATGAGATCCGCTGTGCTTGGTGGCCGACGCGGCCACTTGCCTTCCTCATAGGCTGCGATCAGTCGCGCTTGCGCTTGCAGCCGGGCAATATCGGCTGGCTCATCCGACTCCCAGAGTCGTTCAACAAGGGCGCGGGCGCGCGCGAGTTCCGAATCGCTATCGATCAAAATCAGGGTTGTATCCACGTGCGAAGAGAACAATCTTGGTTTCCAACACGGCGACCGATGAAATCAAGAGGCTCTCGGCGCCGAGCATCGCTGCCCGAAAACGCGAGCTGTCCTGTTCATTTGTGATGGCAGCAATAACCGCGGACGTATCCAGAACCATCAGGATGGCAACCCGCAACCGTCATAGCCTACGATCTCGTCTGCCGGACGGGGATCCAGAACGCGCATGTGGGATACCCGCTCGAAGAATGAATCCAGCGCGGCCCTTCTGTCGGCGGGCGCTGGTGGCGCAACACGGGACAGCCGTTCCTCAATCGCACGCTCAAGCGCGGTTTCGACATCTTCGCCGGTCAGTCTGGCAAGACGCTGCGCGAGTTGATCAACTCTGGCGGAACGGATGTTCATGGGCCACCCACCATATTGGGAGATTACCAAAAGTATAGCATCTTTACGGGTCACGGTCACTCTCGTTTCTCCTTTTACAGGAACTGACGTGAACAGAGCCGGCATCTGGACTGGACGCTCTCCATCATTTGTTCTACTGTAGCCCGCAAAGGATTTTTAGATGCCTCCCAGCATTGTCATCCGTGCCCGTATCGACGAGCGCCTGAAACGGGAGGCCGGGGCAGTGCTGGCCGCGATGGGCCTCACGGTATCTGGCGCCTTTCGGTTGATGATGATGCGCATCGCTCAAGACAAGGGGCTTCCGTTTGAGGCGATGTCGTCAAATCCCAAACCAGCACAGAAAGGGAAACGCGATATGTCAACCGTGATTACCCCGCAAATGCGATACCATGCGGAGATCAGAACCCATGATCATTTTGGGTTTTTAGGTCTTCGCGCGGCCATTGCATGCCTGTACGCACGCTCCGAAGGTGCGACGCAAGCCGAGGTGACTAACGTGTCGGCGGCACTTGGAAGCCCGGGACAAAAATACTTGAACATGCTTCGTGAGGAGGCGCCTAGGTGGGGGCATTCCGTCGTCGTTTGGCCTGATCCTGCGCGGGGAGGTAAGGTGTATAAGCTAATTTACAATCGGAACCACAGCGCTAAGGAAAGCATTGACCCACCTGCCAATTGGAAGAAAATGAATATGCCGAAAGCTCCACCGGGCGTGGTTCCTACCCCTTTGTAGGGAGGCGTCGTGCGTAATGATAGCCAAGATTCCTGATGCCCTCGAACGCGCTGAGGCATCTCTAAGTTTCTCGCTATTGCGCAGCTTAAAACTTCAAAAACCGTCCCATTAGCCCCGCAGCCGCTTTGCCAAAGCCGCAACGAAGCGGTCGGCATCGGCCTCGTCGTTGAAAACGTGGGGCGAGATGCGCATGCGGCCAAGACGCGCGGCGACGTAGATGCCTTCGCTCGCCAATCCCTCGACGAGGCCGGCCGGCATCCCATTCTTGAAGCCAAGGTTCTTGAAGCCAAGGCTCCTGAAGCAAAGGCTCAGGATATGCGGTGCGCGAAAGCGACGTTCCGGCGCGCTGACGCCGATGCCGTGCAAGCCCTCCGCGATCCGTTCTGTCAGCATCAGGAGACGTTGCACCACGGCCGATGCGCCCCATTCGGCCATCATTTCCATCCCGATCGAGGCCATCTCCATCGAAATGAAATGGTCGCGCTCGCCCATGTCGAAGCGCCGAGCATCGGGGAGGTAGCTGACATCGGCGAAATAGACCGCATTCTCGGCGCGCACGTCACGGCGGCCGAACGAGGTCTGCTCAAGCGGTATACCGCCCTGATGGCGCTTGGCGATGTAGAGAAAGGCGCGGCCGTAGGGCCCGAGCAGCCACTTGTAGGTCGGGAAAATCACAAAATCCGGATCGAGACGCCGCACGTCCATCGTCAGCACACCGGCGCTGTGCGTCGCGTCGATCAGGAAGCTGGCTCCCCGCTGCCGCAGCGCCGCGCCGACTTTTTCGATGTCGATCAGCCCGCCGTCCGACCAGTGCACCGATGAGATCGAGGCAAGGCTTGTCGGCGGAGCACCTGGCCGTTCGATCGCCGCGAGAACCGCCGATGTCCAGTCGCCGTCGTCCGGCCGGCGGATGGTCTCGACGGCAAAACCCTGCGCGTCGGCCCGCGTTTGCCATTCGAGCACCGGCGAGGAATGATCGTTTTCCAGCACGATGACGCGCGTGCCGCGGTCGACCGTCAGAACCTTCGCCGCTGTCGCGACGCCGTAACTGATCGAGGGGATCAGCGCCATATCGGCGGCATCGGCATGGATCAACCGGGCAGCGGCAGCCCGCGCGCGTTCGTGCTGGTGGTTTGCGAACCCGGGCTCAAGCGTCCAGGGCGTGCCCTTGCGCCCGACCGCGGCGCGCCCGGCCTCCTGAGTGCGGAGCGGCAGCGGGCTGTAGGAGGCCGAAATCAAGTAGCAGATATGGCGCGGCATCTCGAACAAAGCGCGCTGCGAGGCAAGCATTTTGAAGGGTCTCGTTGTCGGGACATATCTATCACGGCCTATCTCGGCCGCGCTAGAGGCGAAAGCCTCATGCACGACTCGGGCGCGTCGCGCCGCGGGGTCGCGAACGCGTGTCTGGAATTAGAGCGCCGTGATTCCGGGATGGTCCGCAGGACCAGACCTCAGATGTGCAATTGCACATCGGGGAATCTCGAGATTCCGGGTTCGATGCTTCGCATCGCCCCGGAATG